>ENA-UOWO01001331-UOWO01001331.1-activated-sludge-metagenome-genome-assembly--contig:-NODE-1331-length-33218-cov-5.318065_pt1 | contig 33218 bp, 35 predicted proteins | sample MGYA00238148_ERZ761564 | MGnify/ENA primary metagenome ERZ761564 (study PRJEB28885, sample SAMN05720194) | activated sludge metagenome | isolation source: Anaerobic digester | place: USA...
CTTTAATTCCAGCTGTAGCAGTAGCATTTTCTATACTGTATTGAATCTTAATTGTATGCGACGCTGCAGTTAAATTAACTCTTTTAACCATCCCCCACCAATAAGTATTATAATAAGTGACTGGCTCTATGTTAACATTGCTGTAAGCGGTCCCATCAATAGTAAGTTGTGCCCTAACATCATAATTAACGTTATTAGAAGCAATTCCAGCACCAGCCAATATAACATAATCACCCTGGCTATCTGGTGTAAAAGTTAAAGTAGTTTTATCTTGATAGCTCGTAGATTGTGTTGTTGAGGTTCCTTCGTCTTGAGCATATTCATCATTATCCCCTAATTTAATAGCAATAACCTTTGCATCTTTAATATATCCTGTTCCTCCACTAGTTATTATATATTGTATTTTATAGGTTTGAGAACCAGGCGAAGATCCAAAAGTATCAATTGCAACTGCTCCACCAGCAATATAATCAGTTGCATCTTTGGGAAAATAAGTTTGAACATTAAAAGTTTTAGATGTTCCCGTAGTTCTTTCTAGTCTTCCTTTTACCTCATAAGAAGTGCCACTACTTTTCATTACCCAAGAAGCAAGAAGTAAATATGTAGAATTATCGTCTGGTGTGAAACTTAAAGTAACCTTATCCTCATAAGTACCAGCAGTTGTGGTAGATGCTCCCAAAGACTCTGCATAATAATCCTGTCTAATTGAACCAGCTGCTAAAGCCTCCGAAATCTCTGGAGGAATTCTTGGATTTTGCCAAATAACTGGCCAACCAGAAAAAATCCAAGCAAAAAACAAGGCAATAATTATAAAAAAAATTGATACTTTCCGTGACATATTATTATTAGTATACCATAAAATAATAAAAATTATCAATAATTAAAAAATATCGCTTGCGCGATGTTTTTTATTAGCCCCGGCTTTTCAAAATGGAATCCGAAGAATCCAAGTGGGCGCCTCATTTAACTGCCACAGCAGTTAAAAATTATGGCTCCCTTTGAAAAGGTGTTCGGAATTTTTTGAACTCCGGAGCCATTCATAGTATAACAAATTTTTAATAAAATTACAAAAATTAAAATCCTAAAACTTTTTTCTTTTAGCCCATGTTTGGGGGTGGCACCCCCAAACATAAGATCTCCAAATATATTACTAATTTTCGCTTAAAATCTTTAAATTTTTTCCATCGGAAATAATTTGAATATCTCCAATTAAATCGTTTCTAAAAACCTTAGATCCGCTTTCAATTAAGCGGGTTAAGGTTTCAACCGCTGGGTGGCCGTATGAATTTTTACCAACCTGGATAACAGAAACTTGCGGAGAAACTGCTTTTAAAAATTCTGAAGAGCTAGAATATTTTGATCCATGATGCGCTACTTTTAAAACATCTATGTCTATATTTTCTTGATTGGAAATAATCAATTTTTCTTGATCAAATCCAATGTCTCCTGTAAATAAAAAAGAATTTTTATCAAAATCTAATTTAAACACTAAACAATTTTCATTTACAGATTGCGTCTCTTGGCCTGAAAGAGAAAAAGGAAACAAAAAATGAATTTGTGTTTGGCCAATTAAAATTTTGTCCCCTGCATCAAGATTATAAATTTTAGCCCCCTCGGCTTGTTCCTGTTTTATTGCTAATTGAAAATTTTTAAAACCTTCTGTATCTTTTGTGTCTCCTGTCCAAACAATATTTTTTACTTTATACAACTTTAAAATTTTAAAAAGACCGGTAAAATGATCCTGCTCGGGGTGGCTTAAGATCATTAAATCAATTTCTTTATCCCAAAAATTTAATTGTTCTGCTAATTTTTCTGATGCTATATTATAATCCGGTCCCCCATCTATGATTATTTTATGGCCCTCCGAAGTTTTAATAAAAACAGAATCCCCTTGCCCCACATTAAAAAAATCAACTTTTAAATATTGTTCGTTCTGAATTTTTACAAATAAAAACCAGCTAAAAATATTCGTCGCAATCAGAATTACAAAAATAAAAAGAACCGGCTTATTCATCCGATTCTTTGTTTAATTCTTTATTAAGATCAGCTAAAAGTGATTTGCTATCAAGCTCATACATTTCGCAAATCTGTCCTATCGTTAATTCATTCATTTCTTCTTGAGCGTATGGGCAAGACAGGCAAGGAACCTGATGTTTTTCTAAAATTGTTCTCGCCTTTTCATTGTTAAAAATTTCTGCCAAAAAAGTTTCTTTTGTTATTTTCATATTTACTTTTTTATTCTTCTTCTTGGTCTCCTTCATTTATGCCATTAATTTCCTTAATCGCACAGTATGGGCATAAATCTGCACCTCCGCACTCTTCAACCTTAGCAGAACTAACAACCTCGGCCTTACCATTGTCTTTCATCTCTGTTCCGCCAGGACAAGCCATGGCACAGCTTCCGCAACCAATACATTTTTCTTCATTAATTTGATATTGTTTTCCTTCCATTTTAATATTGTTATTATTTATTTATTTTTACCCCGTTAAATAATTTTATTCAATAGGATGAACTTTTGATTTATTTATTATATTTTCCGCAATTTCTTTAGATTCAAATCCCATAATTTTTACCCATTTATTGGGCTCTAAACGCTTATAGGTTTCAAAAAATTCTTGAATTACTTTTTTTTGATAATCGCTTAAATCGTCAATACTATTAACCTCTTTAAAGGCTGGGTCAATCTTATCATCTGGCACAGCAATTATTTTATAATCTAATCCACTTTCATCTTCCATATTTAACATTCCGATTACTTTACAAGACACTACACATCCAGGGAAAGTAGGATGCTCTGATAACACAACCACATCTAACGGATCGCCGTCATCAGACAAAGTTCCATCTATAAAACCATATTCAAATGGCCAGTGCACTGGCGAATACAAAACCCTATCTAACATTATTCTGTTGGTTTCTTTGTCTAATTCGTACTTATTGGTGCTTCCTTTTGGATTTTCTATAAAAACATTAATTTTCATAACTTTATATTTTTATTTTTATTTTAATAGCTTACCTTAAAAAACTATTTTTATCAATATTCAATTTTATCTAAGATTTCTTTTTTAAATATTTAATCATTAATAAATTAAAAATCAAAAATTGAAAATTAATGCTCTACTCTGGTTTCTTCTTTCTACCCATTAAATCCCTAAATGCTTTAATTGGTGATTTGTTTTTATAAATTACTAAATAAACTTGTTCGGCAATCGGCATTTCCACTTTATATTTTTTGCTTAACATATAAACTGCTTCGGCAGTAGTTGCACCCTCAATTATACTGGCCGTAGATTTAATAATATCTTTCATTTTTTCGCCTTTGGCAATTCTCTCTCCAAAAGTTCTATTTCTACTGTCTGGACTAATACAAGTAGTAGATAAATCTCCTAATCCTGCTAACCCAACAAAAGTTTTTGATTTAGCTCCCATTTTTACACCCAAACGCTCTATTTCAACTAATCCTCTGGTTAAAATTGCAGCCTTGGCATTGCTACCAAATCCCAAACCATCAGAAATTCCAGCTACGACAGCGATAATATTTTTTAGCGGTCCGCCTAATTCCACGCCAACAATATCATTGGAGGTATAAACTCTAAAATAATTATTACTAAAAATATCTTGAATTTTTTTTGCTATTAGCAAATTTTTTGAAGCGGCTACTACTAAGGCAGGCATTTCTTTAGCCACCTCAACTGCAATTGACGGACCAGATAAAACCGCTACTTCTACTTTCCCCAATTCATCTATTAAAATCTCTGTCATTCTTTTTAGAGTTTTTTGTTCTAATCCTTTAGCTACATTTATCAAAACCTTACCCTTTAAAGGAACTTTGGTTTGCTTTACTTGTTTAGTTACATCTCTAAAAAATTTAGAAGGAATAGCAATCAAAACAAATTCTGCTGACTCTATTGCCCTGCCTAAATCTTTTTCAAAAATAATATTTTGTGGAATTTTTATTCCTGGTAAATATTTCCAATTTTCCCTTTCTTTGTCTAATTCTTCTAAATGATCACTAAAAGCGCTCCAAATAGTAACCAAATGACCATTTTTAGAAAGTAAAATTCCTAGCGTGGTTGCCCAGGCTCCATCTCCCAAAATTGTAATTTTTATTTTTTTTGTTTTTTGAATCATATAGATAATTATATCCTAATTTATCAATTTTTCCTATGCGAACAAATATCTTTAAAGTCGCAGTAATTACAATTCCAGCCAGGCGTAGGTTTGAAATTACTTCTTTTAATGCGACCTGCGATGTCTTTAATTTTTTCTTCAGTTTTAACCATATCCGCATCCGTTGGTTCAAAAGATCGCATCAATCCATCTTCCAAATAATAGTAAGAAAGCTTAGCTGTTTTTAATCCAAAAATTTTATAAACCGCTAATTGATAAATCAATAATTGTAATTTATCATCTGTGCTTAAAGAATCTTTAGAATTTCCTGTTTTATAATCAATTAATTCAACTTCGTTTTCTGATATCTTATCAATCCTATCAATTGCACCCACAAAAACATCGCCGTTTAATTTTAAGGAAAATGCTTTTTCTAAAGCAGGTTCATTGTTAATCATACAAACATTTAAAGGTTTTTCTATTAAATCTGCGTAAAACTTTTTTAAAACCTCTTTTCCTTTTAAGTAATACTCCTTTTTAGTGTCGCCATCGTGCCAATCATCTATCCATTCTTTATCATATATTTCTAATAAATCTTGTAAAGATAATTTTATGCCATTTGATTTTTTTTCATCCACCCCAAATAAATCTTTTTGCTTAACCTCAACTTCTCTGACGACTAAATTTAAAAATTTGTGCAAGGTGTTGTGAATGGTTTTTCCAAAACTAAAATTCCCTCTTCCGCGTACTGGTATTTTTAAAATATGCCCAAATTTATATTGCAATGGACAATTAGAAAAAGCCCTAAGTTGAGAAAATGAAAAATGATCTGGTAAAAATCCCTTCACCGCTCCGCCATTAATTGTTTCGTTTGATTCTAATTTAAATTTATTGTTAATTGATTTACTAAAACAAAAACTGCCAATTTTTCCGTTTTTTTGGTTATGCTTGCCCACGGTTTCTTCGCTCACTAATTTTGATTCAATTAAAAATTGCGACGGTTTTTTAGCTAATTTTCCACCATAATCCCCAGCCCAAGTTAAAAATAATCCTCTTTTTGCCCTAGTTAAGGCCACATAAAACAACCTCCTCTCTTCCTGTAAATGAAAATTTCCGGATGGTAAAACTTCTTTAACTAATGCTTCTGGTAAAGAAATTGGATCACTTCTTTGATCGCTTGGAAATTTTCTGTGCACCAAGCTCACCAAAAAAACATATTTAAATTCTAAACCTTTGGCAGAGTGAACGGTCATTACTTTAACAGCATCAACATTGTCCATAATTGAATTTTTTAAATCTCCTTCTTCGCCTGCCTCTAATTCCATCTGCAATTCTTCTACAAAAGCTAAGAGCTTACCATCTGCTTGCGAATCCTCAAAATCCTTTATTTTTTGTAAAAACTGATAAAGCAATTCCCAATTTTTTAAATTCTGCTCGTTAGGTTCGGACAAAACTTTAGCAAAAGATAAATCGTTAATCATATTTACAAAAACCTCACTCGTATTTTTTTCTTTAGCAATAGCATAATGATTTTTCAATGCCTTAACTAATTTTTCTAATTTTACTTTTGTTTCGGTTTGCAATTTAGTTAATAAATATGCATCTTGAATAGTTTCGTAAACAGGAATGCCCTTTTTATCGCTGTATTGTGTAATTCTCGCAACTTCTTCTGGGTCTAAATCCATAGTCAACATTCTCAAAACCCGATACAGGCTTGGCGAATCATAAAAATTAACAATGGTTTTAAAATAAGAAATAACATCTAAAATCAAGGGATTAGTGTAGAGCCCTTTGGAAGAGACAAAATCATAAGGAATGCCAGCTCTATCTAGCGCTCGGCTAAAGCTATTAGCGGTTTCATTTGATCTAGTTAAAATTGCAAAATCAGAAAAACTTGCCTTATTATCTATTTCTTTTAATTCCCAAATCTTATTAATAACCCCTGTTATTTCTTCATCACTAGTCTCAAAACCCAATAGCTCAATCGCTCCATTTTTTTCTTGATTGCTTTTAAGTTTTTTACTTATTTTTTTAAAATTTACCAAATCCAAGCCTTTTTCAATGGCCTGCTTTCGTAAGTCATCGTTTTCATTTAATTGATACTCTAAACGATTGGGGTTATTATGCTGTATAAAATCATAAGCCAAATCTAAAACATTTTGAGGTGAACGATAATTTTCCGTCAACACAATTTCTTTAGCTTTTGGATAATCTTTTTTAAAGTGTAAAATATTATTAAACGACGCTCCTTGAAATCGATAAATACTTTGGTCGTCGTCGGCAGAAACAGTTAAATTATTTTTGGGCGCTGATAAAATTTTAACTAATTCATATTGAACCCAATTAGTATCCTGAAATTCATCAACCATTATGTATTTAAAACGATCACGAAATTTTTGTAATATTTCTGGTCGTTTTTTAAATAAATCAATTGTGTAATTAATTAAATCTCCAAAATCAAGACAACTATTATCTAACAAAATCCTTTGATAGGTATGATATGCTCTCGCTACTTCGTTAATCCGTTCGTATTCCCTTTGACTTAGTTCAAGATTTATCTCATTCTGCTCATCTTCACCTTTCCCCTTTTTTTTCTTTCCTTTGACCGCAACCTTAGAAGCAATAGGTATATCATCTAAATTTAATTTCAAAGAATCAGCATATTCTAAATAATTTTCTGGATAAATGCCTTCATTCTTACATTGGTGAAAATGCTTAACTAGGGCCTGGATAAATTTAGTTGGATTGCCGAGTGGACGATATTCTTTTAAAAAATTGAATTTATTAAAATTTTTACGCATCAAAATCCAGCTTCCACTTTCGTTCAGTAATTTATAATTTGTGGGCAAGCCCACGGAAAGTCCATAATTTTTTAAAACTCGGTCGCAAAAAGAATGAAAAGTAGAAATCCAAAAATCATAATACCCAAAAGGCAATAATTTTTCTGCTCGATCTTCCATCTCATATGCTGCTTTTTCAGTATAAGTTAAAGCCAAAATCTCCTCTGGTTTAATACCTTTTTCAGAAACTAAATAAGCCAGCCGATTGGTTAAAACCGTAGTTTTTCCAGTGCCTGCACCAGCTACGATTAAAAGAGGACCGTCCCCAAATTCTACTGCCTGTTTTTGCTCTTTATTTAATTTAGATAAATCCATATAAGGTATTATATCCCACAAAATCGCTTTTGCCAAAATCAAGATTATTTAGCTAAAAAATACTTTCGTTCTGATTCTGAAAACTTTTCAATCGCATAACGAAGCATTGTGCGAGGCATTTTACTGGCATGCTTTTCTAAAAATTCTATTTCCTTTTCTTTATTTCTTTTGCCTGCCTCACGAAGCATCCAACCCACTGCTTTTTGAATTAAATCATGCTCATCATTTAATAAAATTTTAGAAATTTTAAAAGTATCATCTAATTGCTCTTCTCTAATAAAAGAAAAGGTGGCTAAAATCGCAATTCTTTTTTTCCAAAGATGACCCGAATCAATCAGATCATAAAGTATTTTTCTATCTTTATTTAATAAATAGTTGCCCACTATTTTAGGCGCCGATAAGTCTACCAAGTCCCAGTTATTTATATTTTTATAATTTTTTAAATAAAGCTTAAAAATTTTTTCTTTTTCATCTTGTTCTGCTTTTTCATACTTTTCTACTAAAATCAAAATTCCAGCCAAACGGCATTCATGAATTTTATCATCTAATAATTCTTGAATTTTTGAAAAATCAACCTCTTTAAATTGCCTTGCAACCTTTCTAATCTCTGGAACAGTTACTCCTAAAAAAATATCCCCTTCGCCATATTGGCCCTTTCCTGTTTTAAAAAAACGGCTCAATATTTGCGCCTTTTCTTGATTAGTCCGTTTTTCTAATTCTTTTTTTATTAAATTAGCCATTGATTAAAAAAAATAATAAATTTATTTAAGGGATAAAATAAACTAAGACCCCCAAGAAACATAAAACCCCAAAAATAAAAGTAAATTTTGAAAAATTAATCTTTTGAGAAATGTTCATCAAAAGTTTTAAAGTAATCATTCCAAAAATAAAGCTAAAAAATAAAGCAATCAAAGCGCCTTGCGAAATTATTCCCGGATCTTTAAAGTATAAATATAGATTAGACCCTAAGACTACTGGAATTGAGATTAAATAAGATATTTTTAAAATCTTTTGTGGATCATTCTCTGATAAAGATAATCCAAAAATAGTGGCACCAGATCGAGAAACTCCAGGAATAGGAGTAATGGCTTGTAATAATCCAACCACAACAGCTGAAACATCTTCGCTCATTTTTATCTTTATCTTTTTCTTTTGAAACCAAGATGTTAAAAATAATCCGCAACCCATTAAAAATAGTAACCATGGCCCCCCGCCTAAATCGCTTGCAAATTTATAAACAAAAAATCCCAACCCACCGGAGATTAAGGTAACGATTATAAAAAACTTTATAAATTTTTTGTCTTTAAACAAAATTAAATCTCTTATTTCTTTCCAAAAATAAATCATAACCGCCAAGACAGTTCCCAGATGTAAAAAAAGAGCAAAATCAACATTATTGGCTTGTTCTAACGAAAAATCGGAAAATAAAGAAACCACTCCCTCGCTTGAAACAGGTAGCCACTCAAATATTCCCTGTAAAACTCCTGCGATAATATAATCTATAAAACTAAACATAATTATTTAATTATTATTTAACTGAGTAAATCTTTAAAACTCTTATTTTACCAAACTGATCTGCTAAAAATTCAAAATTACGATAATTCCCTCTTGCGTCATAATTTTCTAAAAGAGAATGATTATTTAGTAAAATCTCTTTAATTATTTTTTCCTGTTGAGGATCTATTTCCATATACGCTATTCCATCTTTATCTAAATAATTAGATAATTCTTGCAAAAACATCTTAATAAAATCCATTCCTAATTTTCCTCCCATTAAGGCAATAGACGGCTCATATTGTTTAACATCCTCTCCCAATTCACTAATTCTTTCTTCTGCCACATAGGGAGGATTAGCCAAAATAAAATCGTATTTACTGGAAATATTTGAAAAAATATCTGATTTTATTATTTTAACGCGCTCTAAATCAATCGAATTTAATTTTAAATTAATTTTTATTTGTTCTAAAAAAATATCTTCTATCTCGGCAAAATCACACACACATTCTGGAATGTTTTTTAAAACCGCAATCCCAATACAACCAGATCCAGAAAAAATATCCAGGCATTTGATTTCTTTTTTAGAACAATTTTTTATTTCTTCAATCGCTTTCTTAACCCAATCTTCGGTTTCTTCTCTAGGAATTAAAGGCCTGTGGCTTAAATCAATTTTACAATTCAAAAAATCCTTAAATCCTCTTTTATAGTCATCGGGCAATTTATTAGAATCCATAAACAACTAAAAATGCGATTAAAATCCCAAGTAAACTACCAATGAATATTTCAAACAAACTGTGCCCTAAAACTTCTTTAACTTTTTCTAAATCTTCCACCTCTTCTGATTCAGAACCCAATATCTCTATTAAACGATTAAGGGATTGAGCTTGTTTCCCTGCCTCTGCTCTTATTACACGAGCATCATAAATTATAAAAAATGCCAATACAACAGAAATGGCAAAAAGAGGAGATCCAAATCCATAAAGTAGCCCAACTACGGTGGCCAAAGAAACAGAGGTGGCGCTATGGGAAGATGGAAATCCTCCTGGCAAAGAATACAAATTAAACTTAAATTTTTTTGTTTTCGTGGTTAAAAGAATAGCTTTTAATGTTTGAGCCACAAACCAAGCTATTACAACAGCCCACAAAGCTTTATTTTCTAAAACAGATAAAACGATTTCGTTCATAAATAAATTATTTTATTTCTGGTTCTAAACCCTTTAACTATTTTTAATTGTTTTTCGCTTATTTTAAAATAGTTGGATAAAGCTGAAAGAATGGCCTGATTAGCGGCTCCACCAATTGGTTTTGCACGCACATAAACCTCAAACGCATCTTCGCTTTTTTTAATTATTTTTTCCTGATTTGCACCTGGAAAAGCTTTAACTTTGATTAACATTAATAAGGATTATAGCAAAAAAAATCAAAAGGCGCAAAACCAAAAAGAAGTGATGTGGAGTAAACAGTAAGCGATATAGAATAGATATAGAATAGATATATAATATAGAAACCCATGTTTGGGGGTGGCACCCCCAAACATTCTTAAAATGCTAGAAGCAAAAAAGAAAGCGGACTAAGTCCGCTTCCAAAAGCCATGCGTCATGCGTTTCTCCTTAGCTCGTTCAACAAACTCAGGAATATGAAGAGCAAAGCAAGGATAAGTTAGTTAATTTTCAATAAATCCACTACAAAAACCAAAGTTGCGTTTGGAGGAATTACTCCACCTGCTCCAGTTGTGCCATAAGCTAATTCTGATGGAATAATCAATTTTCTTTGTTCTCCTATTTTCATTCCAAGCATTCCTTGATCCCATCCTTTAATTACTTGCCCAGCACCAAGAGTAAAAATAAATGGTTCTCGGCCTGGGTTTAAACTTGAATCAAATTTTGTACCATCTTCAAAAGTCCCCGTATAATTAACTGTTAATTTATCACCCACTTTTGATTCAATCCCTGTTCCTTGTTTTAATATTTCTATTTTCATTTGCGTTTCTTTTTTATTTATAAGATTTGAAGCATTGGCTTGTGATTCCTCTTCGCCCGTTTGCCGAACATTAATACGGCTACTATTTTCTTGCGCAATGTTATTAAAATCACTTTTTGGTGCTTGATTAACAAAATAAATAATTAAAGCCAAAATAATAATTATAATGATTGCGATAATAATATATAATAATTTGTTTTTCTCCATATCAATTCTTTTATATTATATTATTTTATTTCGTAACTAATATTAACCGTTACTTGAATTTTATTTTCTCCTGTTGCAACCGGCACTGTTGCTGTTTCGGCGCTACCAATTGCTGATGACTTAGCTAAATAATCATAAGCATAATATGGGTAATTACCACTTTCTGTAAAACTAATTACTTTTCCTAAACGAACTCCTAATCCGTTTGCAATATTTTCAGCGTCTGTTCTGGCATTTTTAATTGCCTCGGCTCTTGCCTGCATTTTAACTGCATCCATATCTTCTACTGTAAAACTTAAACGACTCACATCGCTGGCACCAGCAGTTACTGCCCCAGTAGTAATTTCTCCAATTTTATCTAGTTGTCTAATTTTTACTTCTAAAGATTCTGTAGCAGTATAACCAACTAAGACCTGATTACTTGGATAATAAACTGATGATTGTGAGGATACTCGAGAATATTCATATTTGGGAGAAACATCGTAATAGCTTGTCTTAATATCTTTTTCTTCAATTCCCTGACCCTTTAAAAAGGTAATGATGGCAGATGCTTTTTCTCTATTCTTATTTATTGCCTCTGAGGCGGTTTTTGATTCTGTAGTAGAAGTTACTGTTACTACAGCTAAATCTGGCTTGGCATAAACCGTGCCTGTTTTAGAAACAGAAATTACATTATTTTGTTCGCTACCAATGCCAATATATTGCGTTTCTTTCATTTTGGCATTTGTTAAAACTAAAAAATAAAAAATAATAACGACAAGTAAAACCGAAACTGTTGTTGCTATTATTTTAGGCAAAGGTCCATTTTTTATTTGTTCTGTGCACATATTTTTATATATTATTATGTCCGCGTAGGACGTTTATTATTTATTATATTTTAATTATAACTTGTTTTAACTTAATTTCAACCCAGATAACATTTGTTTTTCTGGAGTAATTATTGAAAGATTTTCCCCGTCTTTAACAGCCAAAAGCATAGCTTGACTTTCTAAGCCCATCATCATCCGTGGTTCTAAATTAGCTACTACCACAATAGTTTTATCAATTAAATCTTCGGGTGCATAAAACTTTCCAATCCCTGCGATTATTTGTCTTTTTTCTTCTCCTATTTCAGCTTGTATTTTTAAAAGCTTTTCCGAACCATCCACCCTCTCTGCTGAAATAATTTTTGCTAAACGTAAATCAATTTTTTCAAAATCTTCAAAAATAATCATATATTTTAATTTATTAACTTATCGCTAAAAGATAAAAATATTATAACAAATAATCCTCAAAAGAAAAGAGCTCCCTCGCGGGGGCTCTTTTTTAAATTCGGCTTTGATTAGTCGTTAGCTCTGTCGTTGAAAGTTCTTTCTTTCATTGGCCTTGCTTCATCAACAAGGATTTTTCTTCCTTCAACTTCGGAACCGTTGAACATTTCTTTTGCCTTTGCAGCTTCTTCTTCAGTAGACATTTCTACGAAACCAAAACCTTTTGATCTCTTAGAAAATTTGTCGATGATGATAGAAGCAGCAGCTACTGTGCCAGCCTGAGAAAATAAATCTTTTAAAGACTCGTCAGTAGTAGAATAAGGCAAATTGCCTATGTACAGCTTTTTTTCCATTTTCTTTATTAAAAAAATTTTTAATACGACCTACTCTCAGCCGACTAACAAGATAGCTAGAGCACGAACACTTTGTGAAAGTATTAAATAAAATATGCCATAGAAATACCCAAAAGTCAAACATTTTATACCCAATCTAGATAATTATTATATAATAAAATTGACAAAGTAATAGCACTAAACTACATTAAAGATACATCTATCTTAAATTTTAAAAATATGAAAATAAAAATCAAAGATCCTGTGAGTGGATTTAGTCATTTGCTTGGAGCCATACTTTCAATTATTGGAACAATCATCCTTACTTATTTAGCTTTCAAGCAACATTTTGCTGTAAATATTGTTGCTTTTTTTATTTTTGGATTTAGCATGATTTTTCTATACTCAAGTAGCGCAATTTATCATCTTTTCGGCCACTCACCAGAAGAAATTGATATTTTTAGAAAAATTGATCATGCTATGATTTATATTTTAATTGCTGGCACCTATACACCAATTTGTTTAATCCCTTTAAAAGGCATAATCGGCTATTCTTCTTTAATTTTAATTTGGATTTTGGCTGGATTAGGTGTCTCAACGGTTTTCTTTAAAAAGTTTTGGACTCATACTCCAAGATGGGCATCTACTGGATTGTATATTTTTATGGGTTGGATAAGTTTGGGGCTCTTATATCCCTTAAGTAAAAATGTTCCGCTTGAATTTATTTGGTGGCTTTTAGCTGGTGGAATCTTTTATACTATTGGAGCAATTATTTACGCCAAAAAAAAGCCGAACTTTTTTAATCAGTTCGGTTTCCATGAGATTTTTCATATTCTCACTCTGCTTGGAACATTAAGTCACTTCTGGGCGATTTATTGGTATTTGAGTTAAAGAATCACCAGTAATTATTGGACTTAATTCTTTAATAATCAAATTCGCATCCCATGTGACGATTTTTTTAATTATAGGTAAAGCATTCAAATTGCTTCTATTCCATAAAAAAGAAGCGATTGCCCCAAAAAATAGATAGTCAATTTCTGACATACCATATTCTTCCAGGTCGCATTCTAAAAAATTCCTAACAAATCCAGCTTCTTCTGGGCCTACTTCTGGGAATAAAATCAATTCGTTTTTTTCGTGCTGTGCCCTAATTCTAACCGATCTTGAAGCCAGATTAACAAGATCACTTAATCTTAGCTGAATATAGCTATCTATAGAAGGATTAATATAATATCCTTCTTCTCCAGGATAAGTATTGATTAAAATTAAATTTTGTCCATCCAGCTGTTCTGTTGTGATAGAAAATTTTGGTCTATAATCAATCGCTGTTATAACATTGTTTACTAAAACACTTGGCCTTGAATTCATAATCTTACACCCTCTTTGAAATTTTAAGTTGCATAATTAGAATATATGCCTCTTTTATAATCTTGTCAAAATTTGACAAATTAAACTAAAAGTGTAATTGTTTTTATGGAATAAGGTGTTATGATGCTTAGAAAAGTTGGAATTGCGATTCTGTGGGTATTGGGAGTAATTGCGACCATCGTTATGCTAATTCCTATGGTGATAATCTGCGTTCTTTTTATCATCTATGAAAAACTGGTCCCTTTTAAAAATGTGGATCAAAATTCGCCAGTCAATCCAAAGGATTGACCTCTTTTTTTATTGCTTAAAAAAATAATTTAAGATAAGATTAAAATATAATTATAAATTATAAATCTATGACCGAAGAACATAAACACATTTGTAGCGCTATTTTATTCAAATGCATTGATTTTAGAATGCAAACTGAAACTAGACGCTGGCTTCACGAAAACAATTTAGCTGGTGATTGCGATGTTGTTTCTTTAGCTGGATCAAGCAAGGGATTATCAGATAATAATCCAACAATAGTTGATTTACTTTTAAATCAAATTAAAATTTCGCATGATTTACATGGAGCCAAGCAAGTGGTCTTAATTCATCATAGTGATTGCGGGGCCTACAAGGGCGCTTATAATTTTGAAAATGAGGAAGAAGAAAAGAAAACTCAAATTGCTGATATGGATAAATCAGAAGAAATTATTAAGCGAAATTTTCCAGATATGTCTGTCAAAAAAGTTTGGGCCCAAATGCTTGACCCCGAAGGTCGCAAAGTTGATTTCCAGAATATTTAATAGAAAAAATCGGCCTTCTCGGCCGATTTTAATTTTATTAAATTAAACGCCTATCTCTTATCCCTTATCCCATATCCCTTACTTATTGCTCGCTCTTTTAGCTCTAATTCTTTCTATGTCGCTTAAATATTGTTTTCTTAGGCGGATATTATTTGGAGTAATTTCTAAATATTCGTCCTCATTCATAATACTTAATCCTCTTTCAAAAGTCACAAGAACAGGTGGAATTAATTTAATCGCTTCATCAGAACCAGAAGCTCTCATATTGGTTAGCTCTTTTCCCTTGGTTGGATTTACTGTTAAATCATTACCCTTAGAAACATTCCCAATTACCATACCTTCATAAACATCTTCGGCATGACCAATATAAAGCGTGCCCCTAGTTTGTAAATTAAATAAAGAAAAACCAGACGACTTGCCAGTAAGCATAGATACCATTGATCCTAAATTATGTTTTTCGATTTCGCCAACATAGGGCTTAAATCCGATTACACGGCTGGAAATTATTCCTTCTCCACGAGTATCCATTACAAAATCCGGTTTATATCCCAACAATCCTCGGGTTGGAATTTCAAAAACTAATCGGATATGCGATTGCTCGGGTTTCATTTCTTTCATAATCCCCTTTCTCTTTGATAATTTTTCAATTACTGTTCCAGAAGATTCTTCAGGCACATCAATAATCACTTCTTCAAATGGTTCTAATTTTTCTCCATTTTCTTCTTTAATAATTACTTGTGGCTGAGAAACCTGTAATTCATATCCCTCGCGTCTCATGTTTTCTAAAAGTATGGCCACATGCAATTCGCCTCTGCCATAAACCTTATAATGGTCTGTATTGCTAAAATCAATTTTCAATCCTACATTAACCTCTAATTCTTTTTCCAATCTTTCACGTAATTGACGATTAGTTACATATTTTCCGTCTCGTCCAGCAAAAGGAGAGCTGTTTACTAAAAAGTTTAAGGAAATAGTTGGTTCATCAATCTTAATAATCGGCAAGGCCTCTTGTTCTGGATTAACACAAATTGTTTCTCCTATATTAATGTCTGGTATGCCAGCCAAAATAACCACATCCCCAGCACTAGCTTCTTCTGTTTCTTTTCTTTCCATCCCATAAAAATCAAGTATCTTTATAATCTTGGCTTTTCTTAATTGTCCTTCTTCCTCTCCTTTTACAAATACTTCGCTATTTTTTTTAACTGTGCCTTCATAAATCCTACAAATCGCCAAACGACCCAAAAAATTATCATAAGCCAAATTGAATGGCTGAGCTCTTAATGGTTTTAATAATAATTGTTCAGAAGATGCTACCGAAACTTTTTCTAAAATTAAATCTAATAATGGGCTTAAATCTTTTGATTCGTCCGTCATTTTATTTTTTGCAATTCCATCTCGGCCATTAGCATAGATAACTGGAAAATCTAACTGTTGATCATTTGCCCCCAAATCCAAAAACAACTCAAAAACCATTTCTTTTACTTCCTCTGGTCTAGCGGCTGGTTTATCTATTTTATTTATAACTACAATTGGTTTTAAACCCAATTCTAATGATTTTTTTAAAACAAATTTTGTTTGAGGCATCGGCCCCTCTTGAGCGTCTACAATTAATAAAACCGAATCAATGGAACGCAAAACTCTCTCCACTTCAGAACCAAAATCAGCATGGCCAGGAGTATCCACGATATTAATTTTAGTATCTTTATAAAAAATAGAAGCGTTTTTTGAATAAATCGTAATCCCCCTTTCTTTTTCAAGATCATTCACATCCATACTAAAACCAACGTCGGCTACGCCCGTTTGTCTTAAAATAGCGTCAGTCAAGGTAGTTTTACCATGATCAACGTGCGCAATAATTGCAATATTTCTAATTTCCATAATATAAAGAAAAAAATTTGCCCCTTAAGAGAGCAAAGCACGCTATAGAGCCAAAGCCCCAAAGCAGAACTCTTTTATGTTTTATTCTATTGAATAAATAATAATATAAATTATCCCAAAAGTCAACTTTTCACCCATGTTAAGGGGTCTTACCCCTTAACATTGAGATTACAAATGGTCTTGGTTTTCTATTATTTTAATCTCTTCTTCAGTTAAACCGTATAGCTTGTAAACATCTTCTTCTATTTTTTTATCAACCTTTTCTATCTCTCTTTTTAAAGAATTCCATTTTTCTGAATTTTCCGTTAATTCTTTTAGCTCCTTATTAAGCTTTAAAATTTTATCTACTAACTGAATTATCGCTTTTTGTTGTTTTTCGTTGCCGACAAAGATTGGTATTTGGATTAAGGGACCTTTATCTATTTGCAATAAATCTCCCAATTGCTTTCCTTTATTCTTCAACCAAAAATAAGAAATTTTTGAATTTAATATAGCAGTTAAATATTCTAAATTTATTCTATCGGTCTTTATAAAATTTAAAGCTCTTGATCCATAATACTCATCTTTGGTATAAAAGCAATTCGGTGTCTTTGTTCGAATAGCGCTTATTATTTTTGGGCCCCTATCAAAATATTTTTTATCTCTTGGCCAATGCAATTGAAACCACATTATGCGATTATTTTTTACTTCGCGTCTATTTTTTAATTCATCACCATAAGAAACAATCTGATTTTTTATAGAAGGGTAGTTTTCAATGGTTTTAATTTCTTTATTTAAATAGGATATTAACCCTCTCTGTTCTCCAGATCGATACCTACCAACAGAAGTAAAATATTTGAAAAGTATTTTATCCTCATCTTTACTAAATTTTAATTCATTAGAAAAAATAAAGGCCTTGTCTGGGTCACCTACAATACCCTGCGCAACCTCATTTTCATTAAGTTTAAAATTTTGTTTATCCTTTATTTTATAGAGAATCGCATTCAATTTTTTTCCAGAAAAAGTAATATTATCGCCGATTAATTTTTTGGGTTCAATATTAACTTTTGTTTTAAGTCCGAAAATATTGAATATTAATTTACTATCTATTATATTTTTATCATTAATTTTTAAATAATCTATTTCGTATTTTTGACTTGGTTCTCTTTTTTGAAAAACAAATATCATCGTTTGTATTCCGACATGCTCAAATACTTTATAATTATTAAAATCGATAAAACTTTTCAACTCGCCCTCTTTTAAAATTTTGTTTCTAAAAATAGTGGCCCCGGCATTAGTCACCCAATTATTCGGAGCAATAAAACTTAATAATCCATTTTCTTTCAATAAATCAATCGATATACAGGCAAACATAGTCCAAATATCCATCTTTCCTTCGTAATATGGGCTTTTATGTAAACCATCGAAAACACTTTTATTTACAAATTCTTTTATGTAGGGTGGGTTGCCGATTATCACGTCAAAACCGCCTCGTTTGAAAACTTCTGGAAATTCTTCCTCCCAATTAAATGGCTTTTTATCTCTAAAATTTTTGCCAAATTGTTTTTCTAATTCATCGTCTTTTCCAGAGATCAAAGAATTTCCATTCCTTATATTGGTTAAAAGCGGTAATTTCTTTCTTTCTTCTAATACACTCACAAGCAGATTTAAACGGCAAATTTCAACTGCTTTTTCATCAAGATCTACTCCATAGATATTATCTATCAAAATTTGAAGCTTGGTTGACTCGTCGCCCGGAGCGCCAAAATCAATATATTTTTTATTTATAACCTCAACCGCTTTGATCAGAAAAGAGCCCGATCCGCAGGCTGGATCTAAAACTTTAATTCTTTTAATATCTTCTATGCTTTTACATTTTGCTAAAACCGGTCCAAGCGTATTTTCAACAATATAATCAACAATATAGCTTGGCGTATAATATATGCCCTGCTCTTTACGTTTTTTGGCGTCCTTATCTACTGTTACACCTTTTTTGGATTTTAAAAGCCTATAGCTAAGATAATTTTCATAAACCGTGCCTAAAACATCGGCTGGCATCGCCCTAAAGTCATATTCATAATATCCCAGCTTGCCATATAAAATATCTATTACCTTTACTATAGAACCGCTATAATCCTCCCAGTCTTCAAAAGCATGTTTTGTAAATAAATTTGAATTATAAAATTCATTAAATTCTTCAAATTTATTAACCATTGCAGAATATAAATCTTTCCAATTTCCACTTTTTTTATAATCCCTAACCATGGGAATTAAAGTTTTTTCTTCAATGCCTCTGTCTTCGCAAACCCTAATAAAAATTAATCTATCCAAAAGCTTCTGGATGCCCTCATCTAATAAATCTTTGTCTACTTTTTCGTTATATGCTCCAAATCCTTCAGTTAAAATATCTCGGCAACGCTGTAAATCTTTGTATAAAAGAGAATTTACCGGCAATCTTTGTAATTTTTTGCCCCACTCTTCGGCTTTTTTATCAAGTAGGTTATTCTGAAATGCTTCTTTGCTTAATAAATCTAACTGGTCAAAACGTTCTAAATATTGATTATATGGGATTTCAAAAAATTGTTTATCGCTAAGATCTTTTTCTATAACTTGCGCATTAAAAACTTTTAGATGCTCAAAATTTGTTAATATTGCCCAAGTTGCCCCCCTGTTCCAAGAATAGTTAATAGCTTGATTTGCAAAATCTTCTTTAAAAGAATCAGCGCTTAATTTTTTAGCTTCCAAATAAAATTTTATTTTTCCATCAAGGTAAAACCCATAATCCACCCTATCGCCGGATATATTTTCCTCTGCTGAAACTTCGTTCTTGTCAAAAACTTCCCATCCAAGGGCCTCAAACAATGGCAAAATAAAATCTTTTTTTGTTTCTTCTTCTGTGTAAGATCTTATATTGCCAGAAGATTTAACTTTGTCGTATTTATCAATAAGTTTTGCGATTTTTTCTTTTGCTTCCTGCTTATTCATATTATTAAATAATATAACTTCTAATTTCTAAAATCAATGTCGTTTAATCCAGTGTTAAGGGATTCACAATGTTAAGGGATGTTAAGGGGGTCTTACCCCTTAACATTCTAATTGCTGCCGGCGATGAAGCCGGTAGTCCAGCACATCTGGAGATTATATCCTCCGCAAGGCCCGTCCAAATTAATTATCTCGCCAGCAAAATAAAGATTTTCTATCAATTTTGATTTCATGGTTTTATTGTCTATTTCTTTAAGAGACACTCCGCCAGCTGTTGCCATCGCCCTATCAAAACCAACCAAACTCACTGCATTAAATTCTAATCTCTTTATAACTTTAACTATTTTCTCTCGAGCTTCTTTGTTTATTTCCGAACCAATCACGTTTTCTTTCAAGCCAGCAAAATAAATAAGATAAGGCGCAATCTTAATTGGAACCAATTCACTTAAAATATTTTTTAATTCTTGTTTTGGTTTCTGCTCTAATAATTTTTGTAAAATCGTTTCCAACTCTTCCTGATTTTTTTTATAATATAAATCTATTAAAAGCTTTGTTTTCCCTTGTGCCATAGCCGAACCAATTTCTCGACTCATATCTAAAATTAATGGCCCAGTTAAGCCAAAATGTGCAAAAAGAATGTCCCCCTCTTTTTTCTTTATGGTCTTGCCACCCACCAATAAAGAAACCCTCACATCTTCAAAAGAAAGACCAGATAAATTTTTAATCCATTTTTCCTTTACTTGCACTGGTACTAAAGCGGCGCGTGGTTTAATAACTGTATGTCCTAATTTTTGAGCATAAGTATATCCCTCACCAGTTGAGCCAGTGATTGGATAAGCCTTTCCACCAGTGGTTAAAATATATTTTTGAGCTGTTATCTTTTCTCCATTTGCCAAAGTAATATTTTTTATTAACTTGCCAGTTTTTTCTATTTTAATCACCTCGCTATTTAACAAAAGAGAAACTTTATTTTCTTTTAACTTTTTAAGCAAGGCCTGCAAAATTGTAATAGATTTATCGCTTTTAGGAAAAACCCTACCATCTAATTCGATTTTTAATTCCACGCCTAGTTTATTAAAAAAATCCATTGTTTCTTTTACTCCAAAATGCGTTAAAGGTGATAGTAAAAAATCACCCTCTTTCCCAAAAACCAAAGCCAATTCTCGATTATTAAGATTGGCATGCGTTAAATTGCAACGACCATCTCCTGTAATCAAAAGCTTTTTTCCAAGAGAAGGATTTTTATCCAAAAGCGCTACTTTTTTACCAGACTCAGAAGCCATAATTGCGGCCATCATTCCCGCTGGTCCTCCGCCTATTATAATTATATCAAAATCGTTTTCTTGTTTCATAAACTATTTACCACTTTTTATTTCTATTACATCTCCGTCTTGTACAAAATATTCTTTGCCCTCTGTTCTAATCAACCCTTTTTCTCTTGCCGATACAAAACCGCCCACGTCTATTAACTTTTGCCAATTAATTACTTCTGCGCGAATAAAAAATTCTTCAAAATCAGAATGGATCGCTCCGCCCGCTTGTGGAGCCCTGTCGCCTTTTTTGATTGTCCAAGCCCTAGTTTCATCTGGCCCAGTAGTTAAAAAAGTTATCAATCCTAAGGCCTCGTATGATTTTTTTATTAAATCATTAAGCCGTGTTTCTTTTGGCAAACCCAAAGATTCACGCTCTTCTCCGGGTAAATCAGCGTAATCCGCTTCAGATAAAACATCCATAATTATATATGGCCAATTATTGCTTTCAAAAATATTTTTAACTTCCTCGGAAACATCTTTATCTTCGCCATTAAACAAATAAATCCTGGGTTTCATAGATAATAATTGTAACCCCTTAATCGCTTTCTGTTCTTCTTCGGTCCAATTTATTCCATAAGCAGATTTTCCTTGTTTTAATAATTCGTAAATCTTTTTTAAAACCTCTTGTTCTTTCAAAGCGTTTTTATCGCCTGATTTTACTTCTTTCTCCAAAGAACCCAAACGTTTTTCCGCAATTTCCAAATCTTTCAAAATCAATTCTGTTTCTAAAATTTCTTTATCTTTTAGAATATCTATTCCTGAACGGGTATTAACAATATTAGGATTATTGAAAGCTCGCAAAACATAAATAATTGCGTCTACCTCTCTAATATTGGCCAAAAATTTATTACCTAATCCCTCGCCTTTGCTAGCACCTTCAACTAACCCCGCAATATCTACAAATTCAATTGTGGTATATATTTTTTTAGCCGAATTAGTTAATTTAGCTAACGCCTCTACGCGAAAATCAGGCACAGCAACAACCCCAACATTTGGATCTATGGTGCAAAAAGGATAGTTTGCCCTATCCACTTGCTTTTTAGTGATAGCTTGGAATAGAGTTGACTTGCCCACGTTAGGAAAACCAACGATTCCGATATGTAATGGCATAAAATTATAAATTCCGTATAACAGGTTTATCGATTTTTAACAATAGAGGTATCGCTAAATAATTTTTCTGCTTCCTTAACAAGAGACATCATCTGTTTTTCACTTAATCCAACTATTTTAGAAATATTTTTAATATCTTTAAATTTTAACAAATCCGAAGCCAGCATTAAATCAGCTTCACCAAAAGATTGATCCATATACTTTTTAAAAGATGGCAAAATGGTAATAGGATATAATTTCTTATCTTCTATCATTTTTTCTAAACCATTATTTTTGGGATAATTCCAGCCCAACAATTCAATCCCTTGGCATTTAGAATACTTAATTGCTTGCGTAGTAAATTTAACATTAGTTATAACCAAAGGAATAACTTTTTGCTGATTGCTAATTTTATTTTTAAAATAAGTTGGGCAAACATCGCTGGCTGCAGCAAACAATTTCATGCACACCCCCAAATCAATCCTTTCTCCTGGCTGATTACGATATTTACACTCTCCAAAATAAATAATATCTTCTTTTTCAGCCACAATATCGGTCTCGTAGCTAATGCAACGCCCCGGGATATATTGATTTATCTTTACCGAAAAACCGTATTTTTCAAAAACTCGTTTTATAAATTTTTCAAAAGAAAATCCATCTGGACCCAAATTTCTAATTGCTTGTTTTAAATTAAATCTTACTGCCGCTACTGGATGTTCTTTTGCTAATTCTTGCCTAACAATTTTAAAAATCTCGGAAGTATTAATCCCTTGATAAAGTTGAGATCTAATTTGTTCTAAAATCTTTGTAGCAATTTGACCTGTAGCACCAGACCTTTTTAAAGAGCGCAAAACTTTGCGCTCTGAAAACAATTCCTCCTGACCTAAAGAATTAATAACTCTAATTTGTTGAGACATATCTAATCAAAAAATTTTGTTTTTAAATTTTCTTTAATATTTTGATATTTCTTTTCAATACTCTTTACTTTAAAAGCTAAACCCATTATCCAAACTCCAATAATTATAGACATTAAACCAATAATGTAAGCAATAAAAACAAGTGCTTGTTCTGGCCAAACCAAGAAAATTAATCCAACGGCAACAACCAAAAGAGAAATCATAAAAATATTCACCCAATTGCCACTAATTTCTTTAACATAAGTATCTATAATCCCAATAATAAAATTGTTTTGTTTTTTATTTTCTTCTGACATATTTTTTTAAGAATGTTTGGGCCTCGGAGGCCCAAACATGTTTTATTTTGGTTATTTATTCGTATTCGATTAAAAGAATTATCTATTGTCGCCACTACCGTGAAGCTCGTCTCTTTGCTGACGGGACTTTAATTTTTCTATATTTTTTTGAGCTACTTCTTCAAGTGAAATTTTTAATTCTGTGCTTAAATTAGACAAATACCACAAAACATCGCCCAATTCTTTCATTATCTCGGCTTTCTTTTCATCGGTAACAACGCCCTCATTATCGCGCAAAACTTTTTTTATTTTTTCTGCTACTTCCCCGGCCTCACCAACCAATCCAAGCGTAGGATAAATAAAATTATTATCTTTATTGGGATAAATCGCTGTTCCTCTTGATTCTTTTTGATACTCTTCAAAAGTCATATATTATTAGATTATTTTTATTATTTATTATATTTATATTATATCAGAAAATAAGAAAAATACATCTAAAAAACGATGTATCTTGTTTAGAGTGTAAAAGGCACTCCAATTTTAGGTAAGGTCTGCGTGAAGATAAATTCGTTCCTTATAGTTCTGTCTGTTATTTTCGCAATTCTTTCACAGCATTTATCAGGAATGCATTGTGGATCAATCATAATCCCCATCACATTAATTGATGTAGAGATAATCTCTCTTACGTCTTTGGGATTATGCCAACGCATATTAGCAGAGTTTTGATCAAACTCTCTAATTAGTAATGACCTTTTCAAATGAACCATGGTTACCTCCTATATTATGTTATATGTTAGATATTTCTGTCAATCTTTTAATTTAAAATGCTCGGACATTCCCGAGCATTTTATTAATCTATAATTTTAAATTATTTTATTTTGTTTTAGTAAAATTTTTAGAAACAAACATATAGGCAACTATTGCTCCAACCAAAGCAGTAATCAATTGTGGCCAACTCATCATGGTGGCAATCTTTGTAGCTACTGGTTTCTGAACAAACAAGGAAATGACCACCTGGCTTATAATAAATAACCAGGCAAATTTTAGGACGGAAGCACTAATTGAAGCAAGCCAATAATTTTTGTTTTTTAATAGAGCAAAAATACCAATTAAAATAAGGTTGCCCAAAATTATAAACGGAACCATTGGCGCCATTACTGCTGGTAAAAGCCCTAGGCCTAAAGAAATTATACTTGGGAAAAAAGAGATTGCTAGGGCTCCACGCAAACCTAATATAAATACCGAGGCAAACAAGGTTGCATTTACAATTGATCCTGTAATAAATTGATTTTGCACTAATGGAGCCAAAAGGGCTATCCCCAATAACACAACAAACTTTATTGCATACAAAACTTTTTGATTTACGAAAATACTTGTTTTTATTTGTTCGTTTTCCATTCTTTTGAACGCATTTGTGTTAAAATTATTTGGGCGCCTATCGGAAATAAATTTCAGCAGAAATTTATTAAGATGGAGCGCAATTTTCGGCAGAAAATTGACGCGTCGAACAAATAATTTAACCAAATGCGGTATAAATTAATTTTCTTTTTGTTTTTGCGAATAATGGGTGTGGCAAATTTTATGCCTAATCTCTTCGTTAGTTAAAAACTCTTTATATAATTTTTCCATAATTGGGCTTTCATCAGCCACACGAGTATTTTTAACATCGTCTATATTGTATAATCCCTGTGCCCTTAATTTTCTAATTTCTTCGGTTGTAGGTAAGGGTTGGCCACCTCCACCAATACATCCACCATAGCAAGCCATTACTTCTATATAATCATAACGGGTTGGATCGGCCCTAACCACTTCTAAAAGCTTTTTGGCATTTCCCAGGCCATTAACTATAGCTACTTTTAATTTTACCTCTCCTAAATCAAGAATAACTTCTTTGGTTCTCTCCATTCCTCTCAAATTTTTAAATTCTATCTGTTCCAATTTTTTCCCTCCGCTTAATTTATAAACTGCCGTACGAATAGCTGATTCAGTTACTCCGCCACTTGCCCCATAAATTACGCCAGCACCAGTTGGTTCGTCCCAAGGGGTATCTCCTTCTTCTGATTCCAAATTAACAAAATCTATTTTGTGTTTTTTAAAAAGACGGGCCAATTCTCTAGTAGTTAAAACATAATCAATTGGAGGCAAACCATCAACATCAAACTTTTTAAGCGTTATTTCATATTTTTTAGCTGTGCAAGGCATAATCGAAACCACCACAATCTTAGCTGGATCTATTTTATCCTTTTTGGCAAAATAAGTCTTGCTTAATCCGCCTAAAATCATTTGAGGAGAACGAACGGTTGTTAAATTAGGAATAAATTCTGGTGCATAAAATTCAACATACTTTACCCATGCTGGGCAACAAGAGGTAAACATTGGCAAGGTCTTTTTTTGAGTTATTCGCTCTATCAATTCGCCCGCCTCTTCTATGGTGGTAACATCTGCCGCTACCGAAACATCAAATACTTTGGCTGCGCCTATTTTTCTTAACCCTGCAAAAATTTTTCCTAAAACATTAGTCCCATAGGGCATTCCAAACTCTTCCCCCAAGGTTGTACGAGTAGAAGGAGCAATTTGAAAAACTACATATTTATCTTTATTTTGAAGCTCTGCTTCTACATCTGCCACCGAATCAATTTCGGTTAATGCTCCAGTGGGACAATGCAGAGCACACTGACCACAATAAACACAATCTCTCTGCGGATTCTTTGATGGAATAACTTCTATAAAAGATTTGTGAGATTCCAAATCCAAAAATCCAACTCCTTGTTTTTCGCACATTTCCACACAATTCCTGCAATCAATACACTTTGAAGCATCAAAACAAATAGATGGTCCAAAACGATATCGCGGATATCCTAATTTACGATCTTCGTACCTTTTTAAATCAATTCCAATTTCTTTGGCTAATTTAAAAAGATGGCAATTAAAACCACGAACACAAGAATCACACCTCTCAACGTGCTGGGCAAATAATAATTCTAAATTTGTTTTTCTTAAATTACTAATTTCTTCTGAATCAGTAGAAATATTCATCCCCTCCTCAATTATAGTAGAGCAGGAAGTAAAAAATCCACGTCGCCCCTCAATCGCAACTAAACAAAGCCGACAACTGGCCTTTGGTTCAAGATCAGAATGTTCACATAGGGTTGGAATTTTAATTGAATTTTTTCTAGCAACTTGTAAAATTGTTTCCCCTTCTTGACCAAGATATTCCTGGCCGTTTATTTTTATTTTTATTTCTTTTCCCATATTTTAAATGCTTAAAATTTATTTAATCAGGTAAAACTTTGTTAACCAAACCCCTAAAAGGTGTAGCTGCTCCTCGCCCCAAAGCGCAAAAACTTGCTTTTTCTAAAGTATTAAATAGTGTTTCCAATTCTTGTTTTTTAAAATTCTTTTGTAAAATTAATTGCTTTAATCTATAAATTCCTTCTCTGCAAGGAACGCACTTATCGCAATTTCCTTCTAAAAAGAAATTGGCCCAATTTTCCATTAAGTTATAAGGATCTGTGCTTTGTTTATTATAAATTGTAATAGAAGCAGCCCCTTTGGCTTGTTTATCCAACTCGTCGCCCAATAAAATTTCTCCTACTGCGCCTCCTCCAACTTGCATAAAAAAATCAAAATCTGGCACATTATTGGTTTGAGTTAAAACCTCCTTAATAGTTAAATTTTCTGGAAGTTCATATACTCCCTTATTTTTAACTTCTCCATTAATAGAATAAAACCTCGTCCCATTATATTCTCCCTGGCTAATTTTATAAGCATAATAAAAAGTTTCTACATTATTCATTAGGGTTGGACAACCAAATAATCCAGAAGCGCTAATAAAGGGTGGTCTTTGCCTTGGTTCCATTTTTTTGCCTTCAATCAAATTACAAATCACGGTTTCTTCTCCAGCAATATAATAATGAGGTTTTTTAAAAAGCTTGATATTCTTGCCTGTTATTAAATTTTCTAATTTTTCTTTGTATTTTTCAAAATAATCAGGATTTAAATACAGATAGGCCTCACTTGCTCCAATTGTTTCCATGGCTAAGACCATTCCTTTAATTACTTCTTCCATATAATTTTCTAAAATAAACCCATCCTTAAAAACATTGGGCTCTCCTTCTGATGCATTGCAAATAACATATTTTTTGCTACCTTCGGCTTTAGCCACGCTTTCCCATTTTAAACCAGTTGGAAAACCTGCCCCTCCTCGACCAGTAAGATTTGATTGTTTTAATTTTTCAATAATATCGTTCATATATGTTGTTTAATTTAAAATCCACACATTATAATTAAGAATTGAAGCAAAGCTAACCCAGAGCAAATAAGGTATTAAAAGCCAAGCTGCTGGTTTAGATATTTTATAAAATACACTAATCATTATAACAATGGCAATCCATAAAGCCACAATATCATAAAAAGCCCATTCTATATTTCCTTTGCCAAAAAAGATGATAGACCAAAGATAATTTAAAAATAATTGGATAAAAAAAATTGCTACTCCAAAGTTAATATTTTTTTCTTCTTTTTTCTGCCAAATTAAATAGGCCGAAATACCAATAAGAATGTATAAAATTGTCCAAGCGGGCCCAAAAACCCAAGCTGGTGGAGAAAAAGCTGGTTTATTTAAAGAAAAATAAAAATCTTTAACTCCAACTCCGGAAAATAAAGAACTTAAAAAACCAATCAAAAGAACAAACAATATAAAACCCATTAAAATTAAACCATTTGCTAATTTTTTATTCATTTTTAGACTCTTGATTTATATTTATTATGGATTTTATTATACCAAATAATTTTAAAAACACCAAACCCAGTAAAACTCGCCGATACTCTCCGTAAAGTAAACCCCAAACCCATGTTTAGCGGTCGGACCCCTAAACATTCCCCTAAACATTCTTAAATGTCGTAAATGAAAAGCGGGCAAATGCCCGCTTCAAGATAACTATAATCTAAAAGCCATTATGTAATTATGGCTGGAATAATCCTTCTGGTTCAAAAATAACATTCTCTACTCCCTTAAATTGTTTAGCAGTTTTAATAATTTCGTTAGTTAAAATTCTTATCCTGCAAACACCTCCATCCGTAAAACCAGGCACTTCTGTAAAACTTAAAGTTAAAGTCCCGTCTTTAAGGTTAGCATTAATAAGTTTAAGGTCTTTGTTTGGAAATTCTGTTTTAAATCCTTCTTCTTTTTCTGATTCTGTAAGATTTCCTTGGATAAGTAAATTAATCGTGTCTTTAATTGGAGAACCTGTCACAGCAATTTCTCTTTCCAAAGGAAGAACAAAATCAGCTCCACAAGTAATATCTGTATCTAATTTTTTATTATAATAAAAAAGGTTAACTTTAGTGGTTTGGGGTTGAACCTGTTTCTCTTCTATTGTATTTTGTTGCGATGGTTTCTCTTGCTGATTAATACTATTTATTTGTTGTTGTGGACCCAAAAATGTCCATGACATTATAAAAATAGTGATTAAAATTAACAAAAGACTAACCGGTGTATTAACCATACTTCCCCTCTTTAACATTGAAAGACCAATTAAAATAAGCGTTATTGGCCACAATTTCCACCATTCCAAATTAATTTCAATAAGATTAACATTGTTTAAAAACATTATTAATCCCACCAAAACCAATGTAACGCCCAAGAAAAATAACCCGCAGTTATTTTGGCAATTATCGTTTGATTCTTCGTAATCTATGTATTCCCGAAATTGAAAATTATTCTTTTTTTTATTTTGTTTTGATTGAACCATAGTTTTAAAAATTATTTATTTTATTTTGATTTCTGATTATATAAATACCAAATAAAATTATGATTAAAGCAAAAACGTTTTTCCAATCTACCCAGCCCAAAAGATCAACACGGAAAATCTCAATAAATAAAAAATTCAAACCAATTAAAAAAATTATAATTCCTATGATATTTTGAAGGGAAAAAATAGAATTATCCTCCTCATTATTCCTAATCAATGCGCTTTCTGATTTATTGTTTTGCTTATTTTTTTTAGTTTCTGGTTCATTTGGCACCAAAAGAGCCAACATTAAATAAATAAAAATCCCGGAACCCCCGAGATAAACCATAGATAAAAAAGCAATCCTTACAATTATAGAATCTATTTCTAAATATTCGGCTAATCCTCCACAAACACCAAAAATTTTTCTATCTGTTCTAGAACGATACAACTTTTTAATGTTATTCTTAACCATATTATTAAGAGCTGTTTCAAACTTTAGAAGTTTGTAAACGAACTTATTATTTTTTTATAATTTTTATTTTATCTAATAAAAATTTTATTAAAATTTATAAATTAATTATATCACAAAAATAATTTTTGAAAAGTATTTTTTACTATTTTTTGTATAAAGGATTCATTTTTCTTAATTTGGCAATAATTGAAGGTAAAACATTAATAACTTTTTCGATTTCTTGTTTTGTATTTTCCTTTCCCAAAGAAAATCTAATCGATCCATGAGCAACTTCTGGGGTTATTCCCATGGCTAATAAATTATGAGATGGTTCTAAGCTTCCAGATGCACAAGCCGATCCAGTAGAAACTTCTATACCCTTAAAATCTAATTCTAAAAGCACCGCTTCTCCTTCTACATCTAAAAAAGAAAAATGGGCATGAGAAGGAAGAGAATTTTCAATATCTGTGTTTATAATTGTTTCTGGAATTTTTTCTAAAATTCCTGTAACCAATATGTTCCTAAGCTTAGCTATTTTTTTATTATTTTTTTCCTGTTCTTTGTTAGCTATTTGGACAGCCACACCCAACCCAACAATACCCGGAACATTTAAGGTTCCGCTTCTTAAATTTCTTTCCTGATGCCCACCAGATTGAATCGCTATAAGCGGAGAATTTTTTTTGATATATAAGGCACCTACACCTTTAGGCCCATAAATTTTATGTCCAGATAAGCTCAAAAAATCAACTTTTAATTTTTTAACATCGCAAGCTAAGGCATTCACAGCTTGAGTTGCATCAGTATGAAAATATATTTTTTTATCGTATTGGCCCAATAACTTACCGATTTCTTCAATTGGCTGGATAGACCCAACTTCATTATTAGCATACATAATTGAAACTAAAATCGTCTCCGGCCTTATGGCATTTTTTAAATCTTTAATATCTATAATTCCATTTCCCTTAACTGGTAAATAAGTAACCTCCACTCCTTGTTTTTCCAATTCTGTTAATGGCTCCAAAATAGAATCGTGTTCAATTGCCGAAGTAATAATATGAATTTTCTTTTTACCGCCCAAGGCTTTAACAATACCTCTTAAAACAAGGTTGTTGGATTCGGTTGAGCCAGAAGTAAAAATAATCTCGTTTTTTTCGCAATTCAAAAAATCAGCCACTCTTTGCCTGGATGTTTCTACAGCCACTTCCGATATTTTTCCCAAAGTGTGGATTGAGGCAGGATTGCCAAATTTATGATTAAAATAAGGCAACATTTCTTTAATAACTCTTTTATCCACCGGGGTAGTTGCGCTATGATCTAAATAGATTATCTTCATTTACAATTTTTCTTATTATAGTTTTCTATTGCTTTATGCAAGGCCTCTACTCCCAACATAGAACAATGCACTTTTTGTGGTGGCAAGCCACCCAAATCTTTTACTATTTTATCTTTTGTAATTTTTAAAGCTTGCCCAATTGTTTTCCCTTTAACTAAGTCTGTCAAAACAGAAGAAACGGCAATCGCAGCAGCGCAACCCAAAGTTTCAAACTTTATATCTTTAATAATATTATTTTTAATTTTTAAATATATTTTCATTACATCTCCGCAAACAGGATTACCAACTTCTCCTACCGCATCCGCATCTTTAATTACACCCTGATTAAGGGGTTTTTTAAAATGTTTTAAAACTTTTTCTGAATAAATCATTTACCCTGTTAAATACAATTTAAGCTTTGCTTAAATTGTAAATTTTAATATTAATTATCTATATTTACTATTTATATTTTTGTATTTTCACCCTTTTTTATATTAAACTCATAAAAGTTAAAATTTATTTAACAAGGTGAATTAGAATAAAGAATAAAAATTAAATTAATAAATCTTATTTCTTTTATTATTGGTTAAAGATTACAGGTAAAGATACCTGCCTATCATTCTCTACTTTTCCGCTAACATTCCTATTATAAAAAATAAGGGTTCCTCCTTTAGCTCCTTGTGGAACTATAAAAGTTAAAGTGGCACTAAATTTTACCGGTAAATCCATCCAGTTTGTTGTAGCCGATAAAGAACTAGATGCCATTAAGTTTCCATTTGAATCCAACAAATCAACCCTGCCTGCCTGCCCTTCATAACCAACCCAGCCATTTCCATTAATAGACCCTGTAATATTTAATGGCGAAACAATTTTATCACCAGTATTTAAAGAATCTAATAAAAAGTCCCCTCCTTTTTGCTGAACAGAATCATTATTAGATTCGCTAACATTAAATAGTTTTGGATTTAAAATATTTCTAATTTGAGCAAAAGGAATCTTAACCTCCTGCTCTCCAGAACTATAAGGAGCTACCATATAAGGAGCAAAATAAAATATCAAAGAATCATCTAAAACTCCAAATGCCTCATAATTCTCTGCTTTTGGGCCAGCCCCACTTTCAACCCACTCTTCGGTTGTATTTTCTCTTTTATTTAATTCCGCCATGGTCAAACTAGATATTCTTTCTAAATAATTTGAATTAGCAACAAATAAATCACCTAAAGATAATTTTTTATTATCTTTCAATTCAAAAACCATAGAAACAATATTATGGTTAGGATGCGCTCCACCAGTATAAAAAGCAATTGCAAATTTAAAACTTAAAATCTGATTATTGTAGACTTGGGAAGAATAGTTAATTGAAAGCATATGTTTATTTTCTGGGCTTGTAGGAGCACCGGCTTCAATAAATATTTGCTTAAAATTAGCTAATTGATTATCAATAAAATTCTTTACTTCTGAATCAATAGAATCTCGTCCTGTTTCTGGATAAACCGCATCTATATACCAATTTTCCGTCTCTTCGCTTATTGTGGGAGCATTTTTAATCTTTAACGGTTCGGCTGTATTTAATTCTTGGTTAGAATCTTCTAAAATTTCTACTGATGGGATTTTATACAGATAAAAAAATGCCAAAAACGCGATTACAAAAATCGAAATTAAAATAAAATTAATTAAATATTTTCTTTTTTTTCTTCTCCCCATATATTTGTTCTAATGATACTCTAACACTATTTAACAAATTTTAAAATAGATAGAAGCGGACAAAATGCCCGCCTTTAATTCTTTCTCTGTTAACCAAATCAAACACAATATGCCAAAATCATAAAAACTTTAACCCATATTATGTCTAGAAAGATTCTTCAGATCCCCAAGAGGAAATAGTTGGCTCTGTGGCAGTATATTTACGCACAAACGACCAGTCATGTGTTGCACTTCCGGTGCCAACATATAACATTAAACCCATAGCTTCATCGGGAAGATTAGTTGTAATGGTAGTACCAATTTGATTATCATCAATATAAGCATCAATGCTTGTTCCAGTATGTATTATTTTTAATTTGACGTATACATCCGTAGTTAATGCTGGTGATTCATCTTCGTCTGTGGTATAAGTATCATTTATGCTATATATATACCTATACGTATATGTATAAATATATGCTGTGTCATCATCTCCAGGCCATTCAGTATTAGACAATCCAAAACCCAATCTACCATCAGAGGTTTCTTTTACATATGCTTCATAAACAAATGGTCCTGTACAAATATAAGGGTCTTGAAAAGCAGCTGTTGCTAATCCGTGCCATTGAATAAAAGTGCTTGATCCAGAAGATGCTGTTGAGACAGAACCATTTCCATAGTATGCGTATATTGTATTATCTCCAATGGACAAGGAAGAAACCTTAACCCAGAAGACAGCAGAAGTTGAATCTATTTTTGATTCTAACCAATAATTTAATTGCGTAGTGCCACCCGAGTCAGTAAACCTAATATCATCAAAATCAGCTTGCATGTCAGAGTCATAAGTAATATTTACCTTAACCTGATAATCTGTTAATGAGGCAGAAGAATTGATTATAATTGATTTTCTTTT
>ENA-UOWO01001332-UOWO01001332.1-activated-sludge-metagenome-genome-assembly--contig:-NODE-1332-length-33195-cov-6.217320_pt1 | contig 33195 bp, 27 predicted proteins | sample MGYA00238148_ERZ761564 | MGnify/ENA primary metagenome ERZ761564 (study PRJEB28885, sample SAMN05720194) | activated sludge metagenome | isolation source: Anaerobic digester | place: USA...
AATCGGGATCCGGTCCGCCGGCGAACGCGCAGCACGCGATTACGTGCGCGACCAGGGCGGCCTGATCCACACGGCGCGCGATCTGCGGGGCCTGGAGAGCCCGACGCAACTCGCTGGCGTGTTTGGTGGCATCCGTTCAAGGCTCGCGCAGCACGGTCATCCCCCTGTCTACCTGAGTCTGGACATCGACTGCCTGGACCCGGCATTCGCGCCGGGTACCGGCACACCCGAACCGGGTGGCCTGACGACGAACCAGGTCCTCAGCGTGCTGGAGGAACTGGCGGACCTGCCCTTTGTCGGCATGGATTGCGTCGAGGTTGCACCTGCCTACGACCATGCCGAACTGACCAGCAACGCTGCAGCGAACTTCGTCTGGACTTACCTGTGCGGCCGCATCGCCAGCGACCCCGAAGCCTGAATCCGAACGGCACCCGGCCACGACCCGCCCTCCTCCGTGAGCACTTCGAAGACCGATTCAGTCGATCGGTAGCGCCGTCGTCTTCTTCACCGTTCGCAGCACGAGCATCGAGTTCGAACGCGTCACGCCCGGCAGGCTGGACAGCACGTGGCTGTGGAAGTGCTCGAGGTCTTCGGCGTCGCGGTAGGTGAAGCGCAGCAGGTAGTCGTTGGTGCCGGCGACGTAGAAGCAGTCATGGATCTCGGGCACGGCGCGGATCGCCTGCTCGAAGGTGTCCATCGTCGAGCGGGTCAGCTTCTCCAGATTGACGATGGTGTAGCTGGTGCCGTGGCGACCAACCGTCTTCGGATCGATCAGTGCCACGTACTGGGCTATCACCCCACTTTCCTCGAGGGCCTTGACTCGCCGCAGGCACGCCGACGGCGAGAGGTGCACCCGCTCGGCGAGTTCGAGGTTGGTCAGCTTCGCGTCGACCTGCAGCACCTCCAGCAAGGCGCGGTCGATGGCATCCAGTTTCGCGCCAGGATCCTGTTTTCGCATGATTCTTCGAATTTTGTTGATTCAACGAATTATTAGTGCGCAGACTCGGGTAATCAGCGGCTCAACGCGCAAGCTAATTGCGTGAATCAGACACTAAACTGCTGTGCGATCGCCTGTCCTCTGGCGCAGTGCAACAAGGAAGTTTCGATGCAGCAGAACCTCGATGCCTACTGGATGCCCTTCACCGCGAACCGGCAGTTCAAGGCCGCGCCACGGATGATCTCCGGGGCCTCCGGCATGCACTTCAGAACACCGGAAGGACGAGAAGTCCTCGATGGCATTGCCGGGCTGTGGTGCGTCAATGCCGGCCACGGACGCCCTCGCATCACCGAAGCCATCCAGAAGCAGGCTGCCGAGCTTGACTTCGCTCCGCCCTTCCAGATGGGCCATCCGAAGGTCTTCGAGCTCGCGGAACGGCTGATCGAACTCACCCCACCCGGACTCGACAAGGTCTTCTTCACCAACTCGGGCTCCGAATCGGTCGAGACCGCATTGAAGATGGCCATCGGCTACCACCGCGTCCGGGGTGAGGGACAGCGCACGCGGCTGATCGGTCGCGAGCGGGGATACCACGGCGTCAATTTCGGTGGCATCTCCGTCGGTGGCATGGTGGCCAACCGGAAGATGTTCGGCCCGATGCTCGGCGGGGTCGATCACATCAGGCACACCCACGACCCGGTGCGCAACGCGTTCTCGAAAGGCCAGCCTGAGCACGGCGCCGAACTCGCCGACGATCTCGAGCGCCTGATCGCGCTGCACGACGCCTCGACCATCGCGGCGGTGATCGTCGAGCCCGTCGCGGGATCCACCGGCGTGCTGCTGCCGCCGAAGGGCTACCTCGAACGGCTGCGCGCCATCTGCGACCGTCACGGCATCCTGCTGATCTTCGACGAGGTCATCACCGGATTCGGGCGCCTCGGCTCGCCATTCGCGGGCAATCATTTCGGTGTGACGCCCGACCTGATGACCGTGGCCAAGGGATTGACCAACGGCTGCGTGCCGATGGGGGCCGTTTTCGCGAAGCGCTTCATACACGATGCCTTCATGAACGGCCCCGAACATCTGATCGAGTTCTTCCACGGCTACACCTACTCCGGTCACCCGCTGGCGTGTGCCGCGTCGCTCGGGACGCTCGACACCTACGCCGAGGAAGGCCTGCTGACGCGCGCCAGCCGCATGGCGGCGACCTTCGAGGCTGCGGTGCATTCCCTCGCGGGGCTGCCCCATGTCATCGACATCCGTAACATCGGGCTCGTCGGCGGCATCGAACTCGCCCCGATAGCCGGCGATCCCGGGAAGCGCGCATTCCAGGTGTTTCTCGACTGCTGGGAGCAGGGAGTTCTGGTGCGCACGACCGGAGACACCGTCGCGCTGTCTCCGCCGCTGATCATCGAGACCGGACACATCGAGCGGATCATCGATACGCTGACCGGGGCGATCCGGCGGGCCGCCTGAGATCGGGCAACCGGACAAGACCCCAGCCGCTACCGCACTGCCCTGCGTCGACTCATGAGCTTCCTCAGCAAGGACCTCGACCTCGCGAGCAACTCCTATTACGACGCCACGGTCGAGCGCACTGCCGCCCGATCGGCGCTGGCCGGTGACATCGAGTGCGATGTCGCTGTCGTCGGCGGCGGGCTGGCCGGACTGTCGGCCGCCATCGAACTCGCCGATCGCGGCCACGACGTGGTGCTGCTCGAGGCCAGGCGGGTCGGCTGGGGCGCCTCGGGGCGCAACGGCGGCCAGGCACTGGCAGGTCTGGCCTGCGACCAGGACACCATCGAGGCGCAGCTCGGTCTTGACGAGGCCCGCCGGGTCTGGGCGATGACGCTGGAGGCGCTGGCCCTGATACGCCAGCGGTGCGAGCGCTTTCACATCGATTGCGACTGGCGCAGCGGTTACCTGAGCCTGGCGGTGAACGCCCGCAAGGCACGCGATCTGCGGGCGTGGCACGCGCGCATGCAGTCTCTGTACGGGTTCGAGACGCGGTGGATCGAGCCCGCTCAGCTGTCATCGTGGATCGACAGCCCCCGTTTCCACAGCGGCCTGCACGATCCCGCGTCGGGTCACCTGCACCCGTTGAAGTACAGCCTGGGCCTGGCGCGCGGCGCGGCCGAACTCGGCGTGCGCCTGTTCGAGAACTCGCCGGTCACGTCGGTCGAACCGGCAGCCACTGCCGGCAGCACGGTGCGGGTGCGCACGGCTGCAGGCAGCGTGCGCGCTTCGCACGTCCTGCTGGCCGGAAACGTCTACCTGCAGGGCGTCGCGCCGGTGCTGGAGTCGCGGATCATGCCGGTCGGCACCTACATCGTCGCATCGCAGCGTCTGGACCCTGCGCTCGCGCAGTCGCTGATTCCTTCGGGCTCGGCCGTCTGCGACACGAACTTCGTGCTCGACTACTTCCGTGTGGCATCGAACCCCGCGTCAACTTCGCCGGACACCGAGCCCAGAGAGCATCGCATGCTGTATGGCGGCCGCGTCAGCTACAGCACGGCGACGCCACGCGACCTCAAGTCCAGCATGCAGCGCCGGATGGCATCGACGTTCCCGCAACTGGCGACCACCGATGTCGAGTTCGCCTGGGGTGGTTTCGTCGACATCTCGATGAATCGCGCGCCCGACTTCGGCCGGCTGTCCGACCGCGATCCCCGGTCGGGCGCGGGATACGCGAACGTCTATTACGTCCAGGGGTTCTCCGGCCATGGCCTGGCGCTGACCGGCATCGCGGGCCGCATCGTGGCGGAGGCGATCGACGGCGACACACGTCGCTTCGACACCTTCAGCCGCCTCCGTCATCATGCATTTCCCGGCGGTAAGCTCCTCCGAACACCGGCGCTCGTCGCAGGCATGGCCTACCACCGGCTGAAGGATCTGCTTTGAACCACCCTCCCAGGCACATTCATTGCACTGCCTGCAGGACAGGCTCTCGATGCCGCACGCTCCCCTTGCATTCGCCATGACGCGCAAACCCTTCGTCCTCGTGCCGGCATGCCATCGCATGCTGGGTGACCACCTCAATCACACCGTCGGCAAGAAGTACACCGACGCGGTGCGACTCGCCGGCTGCGTGCCGCTGCTGTTCACGTCGATCCAGGGCCCCGATGAACTCGATGACCTGCTCGATGCTGCGGACGGTGTCCTGCTGACCGGTTCGCCATCGAACGTCCATCCCAGCCATTTCGGCGAGATCGTCTATGACCCGAGCCTCCCGCTGGACCCTGCCCGCGATGCCGCGACCCTGGCGATGATTCCGGCGGCGATCCAGCGCGGGATGCCGCTGATGGCGATCTGCCGCGGATTCCAGGAAGTCAATGTCGCTCTCGGAGGCAGCCTGTACCAGGCCGTGCATGAAGTTCCGGGTCACCTCGATCACCGGGGCGTTGCCGAAGGTCCGCCTTCCGAGGTCTACGGGCTGGCGCATCAGGTCGCGCTGCAACCCGGCGGCCTGCTGGAGGAGTTGCTTCAGTGCGCCGCGATCGAGGTCAATTCGGTGCATGGCCAGGGCATCAATCGCCTGGCGCAGGCGCTGCGTGTCGAGGCCCGCGCGCCCGATGACCTGATCGAGGCATTCACCCTGGCGAATGCATCCAGCTTCCTGCTCGGCGTGCAATGGCATCCCGAATGGGAAGCGCACCTGAATCCGGTATCGACCCGCCTGTTCGAGGCGTTCGGGCGGGCCTGCTGCAACTTTCGTGATCGGCACAGGGGTCCCGACGGGATCAGGTGATGCACACTGATCCTCAAGCACAAGACGACAGCAACTGACTCAAGGTGACTCCCCATGCCGGCCCGAGAAAATTTCACATTCAGCGATCTGGAAAACTGGCTCAACGAGCGGCGTGTGACCGAAATCGAATGCCTGGTACCTGACCTCACCGGCGTGGCACGCGGCAAGATCCTGCCCCGCGAGAAGTTCACCGAGGATCGCGGCATGCGGCTCCCCGAGGCGATCGTCGCGATCGGAGTGACCGGCGAATTCCCCGAAGAAGGCCCGTACTACGACGTGATCCACGCGACCGACCGCGACATGCACCTTCGGCCCGACGCGTCGACGGTGCGCATCGTGCCGTGGGCTGCCGATCCGACAGCGCAGGTCATCCACGACTGTTTCGACCGCGACGGCAAGATGATCCCGTTCGCTCCTCGATCGGTCCTGCGCCACATCTGCGACCTCTACGAAGCCGAGGGGTGGGCCCCGGTGGTGGCGCCCGAGCTGGAGTTCTACCTGATCGAGCGCAACGCCGACCCCAACACGCCGCTGCGCCCACCGAAGGGCCGCAGCGGCCGAGCCGAAACCTCGCGTCAGGCGTACTCGATCGATGCCGTCAACGAATTCGACCCGCTGTTCGAGGACATCTACGCCTACTGCGAGAAGATGGAGCTGAATGTCGACACGCTGATCCACGAGGTCGGCGCCGGCCAGATGGAGATCAATTTCTTCCACGACCACCCGCTCGGGCTGGCCGACGAGGTGTTCTTCTTCAAGCGCACGATCCGCGAAGCCGCGATGCGGCACGAGATGTACGCCACCTTCATGGCCAAGCCGATGTCCAACGAGCCCGGCAGCGCGATGCATGTGCACCAGAGCGTGCTCAACAAGGTGACGGGCAAGAACATCTTCAGCAACCCCGACGGATCGCCGTCCAAGGAGTTCTACTGGTACATCGGCGGCCTGCAGAAATACACGCCGGCCGCTATGGCGCTGTTCGCTCCGTACGTCAATTCGTACCGCCGTCTCGCACGCTCGACCGCGGCGCCGATCAACATCCAGTGGGGCACCGACAACCGCACCGTCGGCATCCGATCCCCGGTGGCGACGGCAGCAGCGCGGCGCATCGAGAACCGCGTGATCGGTGCCGATGCCAACCCGTACGTCGCGTTTGCCGCCACGCTGGCCTGCGGTTACCTGGGCATCAAGAACAAGATCGAGCCGGCCAGCGAGTGCAAGGGCGACGCCTACCTCTCCGAATACCAGCTGCCGCGTTCGTTGAGCGAGGCGCTGGGCTGGCTGGCCGACGAAAAGGACCTGCACGACGTGCTCGGCAAGTCCTTCATCACGGTCTACTCGGAGATCAAGGAGATCGAGCACGACGAGTTCATGAAGGTGATCTCGCCCTGGGAGCGTGAACACCTGCTGCTCCACGTTTGACGCGCTCCTTTGCTGCGCCAACTGAAACCCGAAACCGGACTGGACTCTCGATGAACGCTGCACCCGACACGACCGCAACGCGCACCACGGCCGAGTGGCAGGCTGCGGATTCGGCGCACTACCTGCACCCGTTCACCGACTTCAAGGCGCTGGCGAGCAAGGGCTCGCGCGTCATCACGCGTGCGGACAACATCTATCTGTGGGACAGCGACGGGGCGAAGATCCTCGATGCGATGAGCGGACTGTGGTGCGTCAATGTCGGCTACGGACGCGATGAGCTGATCGACGCAGCGACCGCGCAGCTGAAGCAGCTTCCGTTCTACAACTCGTTCTTCCAGACGGCCACGCCACCGGCGATCGAACTGGCAGAACTGCTCGCCGAAGTGACGCCGCCGCAGTTCAACCATGTGTTCTTCTCGGGTTCGGGCTCGGAAGGCAACGACACGGTGGTGCGCATGGTGCGGCGCTACTGGGACGTGCTGGGGCAGCCCGAACGCAGCGTGATCATCAGCCGTCGCAACGCGTATCACGGATCCACCGTGGCGGGCGCGTCGCTCGGGGGAATGAGCTACATGCACGCGCAAGGCGGACTGCCCATTCCCGGCATCGTCCACATGGAGCAGCCGTTCTGGTTCCTGCACGGCCATGGCAAGACCCGCGACGCATTCGGACTCGAAGCCGCAAGCTGGCTCGAAGCGAAGATCCTCGAAGTCGGGCCCGACAAGGTGGCGGCCTTCATCGGCGAGCCTGTGCAGGGGGCCGGTGGTGTCATCGTTCCGCCCGCCACCTACTGGCCCGAGATCCAGCGCATCTGCGACAAGTACGGAATCCTGCTCGTGTCCGACGAGGTCATCTGCGGTTTCGGCCGCACCGGCAACTGGTGGGGCTGCGAGACGATGGGGTTCCGACCCGACCTGATGACCTTCGCCAAGGGCGTGACCTCGGGCTACATACCGCTGGGCGGCGTGATGGTCGGAGATCGCATCGCGAAGGTCATGATCGAGCAGGGCGGCGAGTTCGAGCACGGCTACACGTACAGCGGCCACCCGGTGGCCTGCGCTGTGGGACTGGCGAACATCAGGCTGATCCAGCGCGACGGGCTGGTCGAGAAGGTCCGCAACGACACCGGGCCCTACCTGGCCGAGCATTTCCGCTCGCTCGCCGAGCACCCCCTGATCGGAGAGGCGCAGTCGATCGGATTGATGGGCGCGCTGCAGATCGTCAGGGACAAGGCCAGCGGTGCGTGCTTCGACCCGGCACTCGAGGTCGGCATGATCTGCCGCGGCCATTGCTTTGCCAACGGCCTGATCATGCGCGCCGTCGGCGACCGCATGATCATCGCGCCGCCGCTCATCATCACGCGCGCCCAGATCGACGAGATGGCCCGCTTGATACGCTTGTGCCTCGATGCCACGCTGCGCGACCTCCAGCAGCGCGACCTGATCTGACCTGGAGCCCGCCGACCGTGGCACAGCCCTTGCCTGTCGTGTACACGCCGGCGCGCTGCCGTGAGATTGCCCTTCCCTGTTGATGCCATGCCGTTTGGAGATTCCGCCATGACCCGACCGACCCGTTCCTCCTTGCCGCCTGTTCGCAATGCGCTGATGGCGCTTGCCGCCGGTGCAGCCGCTGCTACCGCGATGTGCTGGGCCGGGCCCGCGGTCGCCCAGGAAGAGGAGAAGGTCCTCAACATCTACAACTGGTCCGACTACATCGCGCCCGACACCATCGCGAACTTCGAGAAGGAAACCGGCATCAAGGTCCGTTACGACAATTTCGACAACAACGAAATCGTCCACGCCAAGCTGGTGGCGGGCAAGACGGGCTACGACATCGTCGTGCCCTCTTCCAACTGGGCCAAGCTCCAGGCCGACGGTGGCCTGCTGCGCAAGCTCGACAAGTCGCTATTGCCGAACTACAAGAATCTCGACCCGGTGGTGCAGGCACAGATTGCCAAGCTCGATCCCGGCAACGAATACATGGTGGACTGGCTGTGGGGCTACACCACGGTGGGCATCAATGTGGACAAGGTCAAGGCCGCACTCGGCGGCCTGCCGATGCCCGAGAACGCCTGGGACCTGGTCTTCAAGCCGGAATACGTGTCGAAGCTCAAGTCGTGCGGCGTGTCCTACCTCGACTCGGCAACCGAGGTCGTTCCGGCTGCCCTGCACTACCTCGGCAAGCCGTCGTTCAGCAAGGTGGCAGGCGACTACGCGCAGGCAGCGGCCGTGCTGAAGGCGGCTCGTCCGAGCGTCACGCTGTTCAGTTCCTCCGGCTACATCAACGACATGGCCAATGGCAGCATCTGCGTCGCCCTGGGTTGGTCGGGTGACATCAACATCGCGCGGCAACGCGCCATCGACGGCAAGACCGGTCAGAACATCCAGGCGCTGATCCCGAAGAGCGGCGGCATCCTGTTCTTCGACGTGATGGTGATCCCTGCCGACGCACCCCATCCCGGCAATGCACACAAGTGGATCAACTTCATCCTGAAGCCCGAGGTGCACGCCAGCATCACCAACAAGGTGTTCTACGCCAACCCGAACGCGGCCTCGCGTCCGCTGGTCAAGCCCGAGGTCGCCAACAACCCGACGGTGTTCCTCTCCGAGGCCGACATGAAGCCGATGGCCGCCCCCGACTCGCTCGGCAACGACCTGCGGCGCCTGATGACGCGCACCTTCACCGCCTTCAAGACCGGGCTGTGAGCCTGTCGAACTGAGCGAGACTGTCCATGAACATCGGAAGCACCCCGACGAGCGACAGCTCGAAATTCCTGCAGATCCGCAACGTCACGAAGGACTTCAGCGGCTACAAGGCTGTCAACAACGTCAGCCTGGACATCAGCAAGGGCGAGATCTTCGCGCTGCTGGGCTCGTCGGGCTGCGGCAAGTCGACGCTGCTGCGCATGCTGGCTCGTTTCGAGACGCCGACTTCGGGCCAGATCCTGCTCAACGGGCAGGATCTGGCGGGACTGCCTCCGTATCAGTGCCCGATGAACATGATGTTCCAGAGCTACGCGCTGTTCCCTCACATGACGGTGTGGGACAACGTGGCCTTCGGCCCGCGGCGCTCCGGCATGAGCAAGGAAGAGGTGGCTGCGCGCGTCGACGAGATGCTCCACCTGGTGCAACTGGGCAAGTTCGCCCAGCGCAAGCCGCACCAGTTGTCGGGCGGCCAGCAGCAGCGTGTGGCGCTGGCACGCAGCCTGGCGAAGAAGCCGCAGCTGCTGCTGCTCGACGAGCCGCTGGGCGCACTCGACAAGAAGCTGCGCGAGGAAACGCAGATCGAGCTGGTCAACATCATCGAGAACGTCGGCGTGACCTGCGTGATGGTCACCCACGACCAGGAAGAAGCGATGACGATGGCTTCGCGGATTGCCGTGATGAGCGAAGGCCGATTCCTGCAGGTCGGCGCGCCGAGCGACATCTACGAAACCCCGGCCACGCGGTTCGTCGCCGACTTCATCGGCAACGTCAACCTGATGGAAGGCACGCTGACCGCGGACCACCCCGACCACGTGGTCATCGAGTGTGCCGACTGCAAGCACTATGTCGGGCACGGCATCACGGGCTCCGAAGGCATGGCGGTGACGGTGGCGCTGCGTCCGGAGAAGATCCGCATCGGCCGCCAGCCGCTGCCGCCCAGCGACGGCGAACCGGCGGGCGGCCTGAACCGCGTGCGGGGCACGGTCAAGGACATGGGCTATTTCGGCAGCTTCACGGTCTACCACCTCCAGCTCGCGAGCGGCCTGGTGATGAAGATCAGCGAAAGCAACACCGAGAGGCACCGCGAAGACGAACTGACCTGGGGAGACACCGCATGGGCCAGCTGGTCGCCGCTGGCGCATGTGGTGCTGACAGCATGACACCGTCCAGTTTCCCCAAGGTGAGCGACCGCCGAGGGGCGGGAGCATCCGAAGTGCGCGGGAGATGCCAATGAAAGCGATGCTGTCCCGGCTGCTCAGTGGCCGCTCCGCCGTCATCGGCATCCCGTATCTCTGGCTGCTGATCTTCTTCCTGCTCCCGTTCCTGATCGTCATGAAGATCAGCGTGTCGGAGATGGAGACGGTCAACTTCAAGGACATCATCACCTACACCGATGACGCTCTCGCCCTGACGCTGCGCTTCACCACCTACCTGTTCATCACGCAGGACGACCTCTACTACAAGACCTACCTGTCGAGCCTGAAGTACGCCGGCGTCACCACGTTCTTCTGCCTGCTGATCGGCTATCCCTTCGCGTATTTCATGGCGCGCGCCAAGGCGACGGTCCAGCCCGCCTTGCTGATGCTGGTGATGCTGCCTTTCTGGACATCGTTCCTGCTGCGCGTCTACGCATGGAAGGGACTGCTCAGCGAGAACGGCTGGGCTTACGACGTGCTCGTCGGCAGCGGGCTCGACCAGGTGCTTGCGGCGCTCGGGCTCATACCGGCCCCCGCGCAGCTGATGAACTCTCCGTTCTCGCTGGTGCTCGGCATGACCTACACCTACCTGCCGTTCATGATCCTGCCGCTGTACTCGAACCTGTCGAAGATGGACATGCGCCTGCTCGAGGCTGCCGACGATCTCGGTGCGACGCCGTTCGTCGCGTTCTGGAAGATCACGGTGCCCTTGTCGAAGGCCGGCATCATCGCCGGCTCGATGCTGGTCTTCATTCCGTGCGTCGGCGAGTTCGTCATTCCCGAACTGCTGGGCGGTCCGCAGACGCTGATGATCGGCCGCGTGCTCTGGGACGAGTTCTTCAGCAACAACGACTGGCCGATGGCCTCGTCGGTGGCGGTGGTGATGGTGCTGCTGATCATCGTGCCGCTCGCGATCTTCAACAAGTACCAGGCCGAAGCGACCGAGGTGCGCAAATGAGCGGGTCCCTCTTGAACCGGTGGTTCGGCAAGGGCTGGCTGGCATTCGGCTTCGCCTTCCTTTACCTGCCGATCGTCGCGCTGGTCTTGTTCTCGTTCAACGATTCGCCGGTGCCCAACGCCTGGCGTGGCTTCACGCTCAAGTGGTACGAGGCGCTGGCGGCCGACCACGAGATGATCGCCGCGTTCTGGCTGTCGCTGAAGATCGCCTTCTTCACCGCCTGTGCGTCGGTCGTGCTGGGCACCCTGGCGGCGTTCGCTCTGGTCAAGTACCGGCGATTCACCGGCCGCACGCTTTTCTCGGGAATGGTCAGTGCGCCACTGGTGATGCCCGAGGTCATCGTCGGTCTGTCGCTGCTGCTGATGCTGGTTTCGATGCAGCGCGCGCTGGGCTTTCCGGAACGTGGGGCCCTGACCATCTGGATGGGTCACCTGCTGCTCGGCATGGCCTACGCCACGGTGGTCATACAGGCCCGGCTGCAAGACCTGAACCCGCAGCTCGAGGAAGCCGCCATGGACCTCGGCGCCCGGCCCTGGGAAGTGTTCACGCTGGTCACGCTGCCGATGATCACGCAGTCCCTGATGTCGGCCTGGCTGCTGACCTTCACGCTGTCGCTCGACGACGTCGTGCTGTCGGCTTTCCTTTCGGGACCGGGCTCGACGACGATGCCGCTGGTGATCTTCTCGCGTGCACGGCTGGGCCTGAATCCCAGCGTGAACGCGGTGGCCACCGTGATCGTGGTCATCGTCGCCATCGGCGTCGTCGCCGCCAGCTATCTCATCGCCCGTGCCGAGCGCAATCGCTCGCTCGACATGGCCGCGGCCAACCGGGCCAGCTGACCAGGCTGGTCTCGGATCCCTCCGAAGCACATCCCCTACAAGTAACAGCACGAGGAGTTCTCATGAAGACCTGGCACTGCACCGTACTGACACTGGCCATCGCTGCGGCTTTCCCGCTGCAGGCGTCCGCCCAGTCCAACGAGGAGTTGCTCAAGGAACTGCGGGCCCTGCGCGACCGGGTCACGCAACTCGAGGAAAAGCTGAAGTCCGCCGCTGTGCCCCAGGCGCCGGCGGCTGCGATTCCCCCGGCCGCCGTGGCGCCGGCAGGCATGACACCGGACCAGGCCCGCGAGATGGCACGGCTGGCCCTGAAGGTCGACACGCTCGAAGAAGAGCGCGAGAACTCGAACTTCAAGGGGCTGACGATCTCCGGCAGCGTCGACCCGACCTTCATCTACAACCACGCCCAGAACCGGGCCGGATTCCAGCTTCTGAATTCGGCGACCACCGGCCCCTACGCCTACGACAACTCGTTCTTCGGATCAGCCTCGCTCGACTTCCAGAAGGAACTCGAGGGTGGCACCAAGTTCCGCGTGACGCTGCAGCCCGATCGCGGCGTCGGAGCACACATCAACGCCGGATCGATCGTCCACGAGGCGAGCGTGTCGATTCCGATCGATGGCGACGAAACCCGGTTGATCGTCGGCCAGATTCCCGACTGGTCGGGGTACGAGCTGCTGGCGTCCAACGAAAACAAGCTGGTCACGCACAACCTGCTGTTCGACCTGATCGCGCCGCTGGCCTACACCGGCGTGGGCCTCGAGGTCACGCGCGGCGACTGGGTGATCAAGGGCGTCGTCGGCAACTTCAACTCCACCAAGCGCGAGCCCGACGAGAAGTCTCCGATGCTGGCCTATCGCGGCGACTACTCCATCAGCGAGTACTCGGGCATCGGCTTCTCCGGCGTGCACGGCAAGGCTGCCAATTTCGTGCAGGAAACCGGCGACACCACGCTGCACCTGTTCGAAGTCGACGGCTACTACATGCGCGGCGACTGGACCGTCCAGGGCCAGGTCAGCTTCGGCACGCAGAAGGACGCGGCCATTGCCCTGAGCAGCAGCGATCGGCCCAAGGACGCCGAGTGGTGGGGCCTGTCCGGCCTGACGGCCTACAAGTTCACGCCACGCCTCGAAGGCGTGGTGCGCGCCGACTTCATCTACAACCGCAAGAACGGCGGTGGCCTGCTGGGCTTCGGTGCCGACTCCCTCAACGGTATCGGGCCGGGCTTCGTCGGCTACGACGCCGAGGGTGCCGCCGAGGCTCGCAGCAGCCAGCACGGTTCCAACCGCTACGCCTTGAGCGTCGGCGGCAATTACCGCTTCAATGAATACACGCTGTTCAAGGCCGAGTACCGCTTCGACGGGTCGACCCGTCGCGTGTTCGAGTACGTCGACGACGGCAACTTCAAGAAGACCAACCACCTCTTCGGCGCCTCGGTCGTCGTGTCGTTCTGATCCATGACGACCGCCGCGACCCGTGACTGGCACGCGCTGGCCGCAGCGCTGCGCCCGGATGGGCGAGTCTTCATCGAAGGGGTGCGGCGGGCTGCGGCAGCCGAGGAAACCTTCGCCTGCATCTCGCCGATCGACGGGCGCACGATCGCGCAGGTCGCACGCGGCCAGGCCGCCGACATCGACGCGGCGGTGACCTCGGCACGCCGCGCCTTCGACGACGGTCGCTGGGCGCACCGGCCACCGGCGGCACGCAAGAAGGTGCTGCTGCGCTTTGCCGAGAACATCCTTGCCGCCAAGGAGGAACTCGCGCTGCTCGAGACGCTGGACATGGGCAAGCCCATACAGCACAGCCTGGGTGTCGACGTGCCTTCCTCCGCCCGCTGCATCGCGTGGTACGCGGAGGCAGTCGACAAGATCTACGACGAGATCGCGCCCACCGCACGCAACGCGCTGGCGCTGATCACGCGCGAGCCGATGGGCGTCGTCGGTGCCATCGTGCCCTGGAACTACCCGATGATCATGTCGGCCTGGAAGCTCGGGCCGGCGCTGGCGGCGGGCAACAGCGTGGTGCTCAAGCCCAGCGAGAAGTCGCCGCTCACGGCGATGCGCCTGGCCGAGCTGGCGGTCGAGGCGGGGTTGCCGCCCGGGGTGTTCAACGTGGTCCCGGGCTTCGGACACGAGGCCGGCGAGGCGCTCGCGCTGCACATGGAGGTCGACGCCATCGGCTTCACCGGCAGCACCCGCGTCGGCCGCAAGATGCTCGAGTACGCCGGACGCAGCAACCTGAAACGCGTCTACAACGAGCTCGGCGGCAAGTCGGCGTTCATCGTGTTCGACGATTTCACCGACATCCCTCGCGCCGCCTGCACGGTGGCCGGCAGCATGTTCTTCAACCAGGGCGAAAGCTGCAACGCGCCCTCCCGCGTGCTGGTCCACGAGAGCGTGGCCGACGAATTCATCGCCATCGTCGCGGCCGAGGCCCCGACGTACCAGCCCGGCGACCCGCTGGGAGGATCGGCGCCCATGGGCGCGCTGGTCGACGACGGGCAACTGCGCACCGTGCTCGGCTACATCGATGCCGGCCACACGGATGGCGCAAGGCTGATCGCGGGTGGCCAGCAGGTCCGGGCCGAGACCGGCGGCTGCTACGTCGAGCCGACGGTGTTCGACGGCGTGACCAACCAGATGAAGATCGCCCGCGAGGAGATCTTCGGCCCGGTGATGTCGGTGATCCGTTTCAAGACGGAAGTCGAGGCGATTGCGATCGCCAACGACTCCCCCTACGGTCTGCAGGCCAGCGTCTGGAGCCACCAGATCGACCGCGCGCACCGCGTCGCTCGCTCGCTGCGTGCCGGCACGGTGCATGTGAACCAGTACGACGAGGACGACATCACCGTGCCGTTCGGCGGATTCAAGCAGAGCGGCAACGGGCGCGACAAATCGCTGCACGCGTTCGACAAGTACACCGAACTGAAGACCACCTGGCTGCGCATCGACCCATGAACCTCTCGCCCAACGAACAGCTGATGGCCCGCAAGGCCGCCGCCACGCCGCGCGGGGTCGGCGTGATGGGCAACTTCTTCGCCGACCACGCCGAGAACGCCGAGCTGTGGGACATCGAGGGTCGGCGCTACATCGACTTCGCCGGCGGCATCGCGGTGATGAACACCGGACACCGCCACCCGCGCATCGTCGCGGCCATCGAGGCGCAGCTCAAGCGCTTCACCCACACCTGCTACCAGGTCGTTCCGTACGAGGGCTACATCGCCCTCGCGGAGAAGCTCAACGCGCTGACACCGGGCAAGCATGCGAAGAAGACCGCGCTGTTCAGCACCGGCGCCGAAGCGGTCGAGAACGCGATCAAGATCGCCCGCGCCCACACCCGGCGTGCCGGCGTCATCGCCTTCAGCGGCGCCTTCCACGGCCGCAGCCTGTTCGCGGTCGCACTCACAGGCAAGGTGCAGCCGTACAAGGCCCAGTTCGGGCCGTTCCCTCCCGAGCTCTACCACGTGCCCTTCCCGTGCCACTGCGCCAGCCTCGAAGAGGTCAAGAAGGCTGTGCAGCAGCTGTTCAAGGCCGACATCGAACCGAGCCGCGTGGCCGCGATCATCTTCGAGCCGGTGCAGGGCGAAGGTGGATTCAACGTGATCCAGCCCGCCGCCGTGCAATGGATACGCGAGCTCTGCAACGAGCACGGCATCGTGATGATTGCCGATGAAGTGCAGACCGGCTTCGGCCGCACCGGCAAGCTGTTTGCGATGCAGCACTTCGAGTCGCTGGGCGTGGTGCCCGACATCCTGGTCAGCGCCAAGTCGCTGGCGGCCGGCCTGCCGCTGTCGGCGGTGACCGGACGTGCCGACATCATGGACGCGCCGAATCCCGGCGGTCTCGGCGGCACCTACGCCGGCAACCCGCTGGCCATCGCCGCCGCACATGCGGTGATCGAGGTGATGGCCGACGAGGGCCTGCCCGAGCGCGGCAGGCAGCTCGGTGACCGGCTGAAGGCCCAGCTGGAGAGCATGCGAGCCGAGGTGCCGCAGATCGCCGACGTGCGCGGACTGGGTGCCATGGTCGCGGTCGAGTTCAACCGCGCCGGCACCGCCGAGCCCGATGCCGACTTCACGCGGCGCGTGCAGGCCGCCGCGCTGGCGCGCGGGCTGATCGTGCTGACCTGCGGCGTCTACGGCAACGTGGTGCGCTTCATGTTCCCGTTGACCATTCCGACCGCGCATTTCGACGAGGCGCTTGGCATGCTGGTCGGCGCCCTGCGCGACGCCATCCAGCCCGCGTGAGTCGATGAAGACGTCTCTGCCGGACATCCAGCCTGCAGCCTTCCAGGCGCTGCGCGAACGCCTTGCTGCCGACGGCGTGCACACGCTGATGGCGCAGTTCACCGACCTGCACGGCGTGGCACGCGGCAAGCTGGTGCCGCTGAACCAGCTGGAACTGCTGATGACCGAAGGTGTCGGCTTTGCCGGGCCGTCGATCTGGGGCACCGGCCTGCCGCGCATCGGACCGCGTGCCGAGTACTACGGCCGCGGGCTGATCGACTCGGTTCGCGCCCTGCCCTGGATGCCCGGCATCGCCCGCGTCGTCTGCGACGGCTTCGTGGCCGGCGAGCCCTTCGAGGCGTGCCCTCGACAGGTCCTGAAGCGCCAGATGGCGCGGCTGGCGGAACGCGGTTGGACGCTGCGCACCGGCATCGAGCCCGAGTTCTTCCTGCTGCGCCGCAGCGCAGACGGCTTCGAGCCTGCCGACCCGCACGACCGCCTCGACAAGCCCTCCTACGACCTGAAGAGCCTGCCCCGCCAGCGCGAGTTCCTGCGGCAGCTCGCCGACGGCCTGACGCGTTGCGGGCTCGATGTCTTCCAGATCGACCACGAAGACGCTCACGGCCAGTACGAGCTGAATTTCCACCACGCCGATGCGCTCGCCAGCGCCGACCACCTGATGCTGTTCAAGCTGGCCGCGCATGCGCTGGCCGAGCAGCACGGCATGGTCTTCTCGATGATGCCGAAGCCTTTCGCCAATCAGCCCGGCAGCGGCATGCACTTCCATGTGTCGCTGTGGAATGCGTCAGGCGCCGGTCGAACAGGGCTCGACGCACGCTGCGTGTTCGACGACCCCGCGCACGACCTGTCGGTCACCGGGCGCCAGTTCATTGCCGGGGTGCTTCACCATGCCGACGCGTTGTGTGCCATCGCCGCGCCCACCGTCAACAGCTACAAGCGACTGACCGTCGGAGAGTCGATCACCGGCACCACCTGGGCACCGGCCTATGTGGCCCACGGCCCGAACAACCGCACCGCCCTGGTCCGCACGCTCAAGGGCCGCTTCGAATGGCGCGTGCCCGATGCGTCGGCCAACCCCTACCTGGCCACCGCCGCGCTGATCGCTGCCGGGCTCGACGGGATCGACCGGAAGCTCGATCCCGGCCTGCCCTGCACCGACGACCTGTTCGAGCTGTCGCTGTCGCAGATCCACGACCGGGGCATCGCGGTGTTGCCGCAGAGCCTGTCGAGCGCCGTGGATGCACTCGAACGCGACGAAGTGATTCGCTCGGCGCTGGGCGCCACCCTGTCGAGCGAGTTCATCCGCCTCAAACGCGCCGAATGGACCGAGTACGCACGCCACGTCAGCCCATGGGAGATGGCGCGCTACGCAGCGGCGTTCTGATCGCGCAGGCGGTCGCTGCCTTGGTGGGCTCACTGGTGTTTAACGAACCCATTGCATTCTTGAGGCGTTTCCGTAGTTCCCCGTGGTACTTGAACCGGGATGACTGCATCTGCCAGCGCCAGGATCAGCAACCGGCCAAGAGCCGCAGCTCGCGGCCGACAGCTTCGCGGCGAACTCAAGGGCATCGCGGCGGTTCGGGATCAGCCCGTCATCGAGAAGATCCTCACGCACCTGGGTCTGTTGGCTCGGGCTCACCCGCGCGCTGCGAGCGGCCTGACCCTCAACGCTGTGGTCACGACGCTTCGTCCAAGGAGCGGTGCGCGTGCATCGCCACTACTTGAAGTCTGCACTCAGGTCGTAGGCCTGCACGCGGTTTTCCAGCATGTGCGGCAAGATCAACGTGCGTGACTCGGGCAGGTACGCCAAGTCGGCAGTACCCTGTTTGAATTGCCGCAGCAGCCGCGTGTCGCCGTTGGCAGCAACGTGAAGAATCTTGCCCGCGACCCAGTCGCTGACGACGTAGCCGCCTTGGCCATCGGACTCCAACCCGTCGAGGTTGCCGGTGGGCTTGGACGTGATGAGGGTCTTGGCACCGGTGGTCAGATTCAGGCGGTAAAGGTGGCCGGGAACCTTGGTAGAGAAGTTGGCCTCGGGCTTGCCCCAGGCCGCCACAACCAAACTGTCGCCTTCGACGAGCAGGCCGTTGGGGTACTCGAGTTGCTCTCCCTCGGCAAAGGTGGTGGGTATGCCATCTTTGATGCGGTGGATCTTGCTGGTGAGCATGTCCGAGACATACACCGCGCCGTCGGGGCCGGTGGCCACGTCGTTGAGAAACTTCGCGCCGTCGACCTTGATGCGTGACTTGATGGTGCCGCTGGAGATGTCGATCGAGACCATTTCATCGACATCGGCCACCCACAACGTGCCGCCGTGGCTGCGCAGGCCCTTGGGCGAGTTCAGTCCCGTGACCCAGTTGAGCGCCAGCACCTTGCCGTCGCGCGTGAGTTTGGAGATGACGCCGTTGCCATCCTTGTCCATCGGCGTGCCGCCCGGGCGCAGACCGACCTGCGAAACGAACAGCAGGCCGCTTTCGCGATCGAGGTATGCGCTTTCGGGCGCGTTAAGCCCCTCGCTCACCGACCACGGCTCGATGCGCGGCGTTGCGCAGGCGGCCAACAGCGCGAGCAGAGTAGCGACGGCGCCGAAACGGCGGGCAAAGGTGAGACAGGTAAGCATCGCCATTCTTATTTCCTTGTCGCCAATTGTGTGACGGGCCGCGAGTCTGGCAGCTTCCACGCCGGTTATCAACGGCGCGATCTCGCCGGGCCTTTTCAGGGGATTTTCAAAGGCCCTTTTACTTGCTATTGGCACCCCGAACACGGTACCTGACGCTCTTGAATCGGTCCTTGAATTTCGCTGCGATCTGTTGAGCGTTGATTGCACCGCTATCGCCAAGCTGCACGCGCGGGTGGTGCTGCATGGGCCGGATGGGCCCGCCAACACAGACACAACCCGCCGAGTGCGAGGCAAACTGCGGATATCACCGCTCGGTGCGGCCAAGTTGCGCCTGACTGCTCAAGCGCGTGTTCGCGCTGCACCTCGAGCGCTGCCCGACCTGCGGCGGTTAGCTGAAGATCATCGCAGCGATCCTGGAGCAACCGGTGATCGAGAAGATCCTCACGCACGCGCACCTGCAGGCCCATGCGAGTGACTGATTCGAGGCGATGAACTCAGGGTAGTGAATGTCGCTGATGGGTCGTGACCGGCCGATCGGCACAACCTGACCGCCGCTACCCAGTTCTCAGAGTCGCCGCCTCCGGGCAACGCATTGCGGCTCGAACGGCGCAGCTGAAACGCAGCCATCAGAGGCTCTTCACCCCCCCGTTTGCTCTCTCACGATCTCGCTTCTCACAGGCGTGTGCCCTGTGGTCAGGGTCAAATCGAGAGCGAAAGTGGGTTGCGCAGCCGCTGCGCGACCCTGGTCAGGTTCGCAGCCCCCGGATCGGGGCAGCCGCACGCACGCGCGGCTTGCCCACCAGAGCGGCGGGCACACGGGGTCGGCGCTCGCGCTTGACCTTGGCCACCTCGGGCGCTGGTTGGGCCAGCTGGCCCAGCGGGTGCGTGAGTCGGCAGGCCAGATCCATCACGCGCTCGGGTTCGACACCCAGCGTGTTGATCAGCAACTCGATGATCTCCGAGCGCGGGTTGGCGAGCGTGGGCTCGATCATCATCACCGCGGCAGCCACCGCCAGGGCTCGTTCTCGGGAAGACTCATCCGGCAGCATGTCGCCGAGTGCGTTCAGTGCCTCGACAGGCGCCACCGCCGCGATGCGGGCCTCCTCGCGCAGCAGGCGCCGCCAGTCTATGGACGCGCCGAGCCCGTCTCCCTGCGCACCCTCGACCACGCGCAGATCCGACAGCAGCCGCGCCAGACGGAAACTGCGGCGCTCGAACGTGCCGATGGACACCATCCCGGCCAGCACCACGCGACAGACCGCCTGTGCAAAGCCGCCCTCGCCGATGTGCGGCAGCAGCTCGCGCCGCAGTTCGTCGATCTCGGCCTGAGCGCGCGCGGCAGCCAGCTGTTCCGCCGGTGCATCCGGCGGCAGCCATGCGCCGATGCCCATCGGGCCGTAGACCATGCGCGTCCACTGCACCGTGGCCTGATCACGCAGATCGCGATACATGTTGAGGCTGTTCTCCATCGACTTGGACAAGGCCTGCTCCCACACGCGACCGGGATGGTCGTCGGGCAGCGCATGCCGGCTCTCGCGCACCTTGCGGGCCAGTTCCTTGACAGGTGCTGCGAGCGGGTTGGCGTCGGTGAACATCTGGCGCTGCATGCGCAGCGGATGCATCTGCGTCATCGCGTCGCCCAGCGGACGCAGCGGCAGCGCCGCGAGCCAGGGGCGGACCCAGGTCTTGTAGAGCGAGCTGTTGATCTCCGAGAACTTGGCCACCGTCGAGAACAGCTGTTCCTCGTCGCGGCCTTCCGGATTGATCGCCTGGATATCGGCCATCGTGCGGTGCTCGAAGCACACGCTGTAGCTGCCGGGCTCCAGGTCGTCCCAGCGCTGCACGTTCTCGCCGTCCTTCTTCACCACTTTCATCTCGTACAGGCCGGGCGGGAGGTGGTCGATGACATCCAGCGAGGTGACGATCTGGTCGTGCTCCTTGCGGGCGATGTCGGCGCCCACGAAGATGCCCAGGTGCCCGACGCTCTCGTGCAGCACATAGACGATGACGCGGCCCGCGGCGGCAATGGCACGCTCGCTGCCCCAGGCGTCGATGATCCAGTTCAGCGCCTGCGGCGGCGGAGTGATGTTGTCGCCCCAAGACGCGAAGACGACCACCGGCGCGGTGATGTTGCGCAGGTCGACGCGCCGTTCATCGGTCATCACCTGGCCTGACGCCAGCTTGTTGCCGACGAAGAGGTTCTCGACGATGGTCTCGATCTCGGGGCCGCTCATGCGGAAGTAGCCGCCCCACCAGCGCTCGAACTCCAGGAAGCGCTCGGACTCGGTGTCCACGTTCGCCCACAGCTTGAAGTGGCGGCTCCACAGCGTGTTGGCCGGGTTGAGCTTCTCGAAGTTCTCGACCAGGTGGGCGCCGTCGAAGCGGCCACCGGCCAGGTCGGACGTCATCGAGGCCAGCCAGGCCCCGCCCAGGCTGGCACCGCTGTATCGCATCGGGTTGAGCTTGGAGCCGCCGGCCCAGTAGGACAGCGGCGAGCCCACGATCATCAGCGGGCCGAACAGCTCGGGCCGCACCGACGCCAGCATCGAGATGGCCCAGCCGGCCTGGCAGTTGCCGATGACCACGGGCTTGCCGCTCGCCTTCGGGTGACGCGCGATGACCTCCTCGAGGAACATCGCCTCGGCGTTCATCACGTCGAACAGCGTCTGCCCTTCTTCCGGCTGCGGATGGAAGGTCACGAAGTACACCGGATGCCCGGCGCGCAGCGCGACACCGACTTCGGAGTCGCTCTTGAAGCCTCCGATGCCCGGCCCGTGTCCGGCACGCGGATCGACCACCACCAGCGGCCGTGCCGTCGGGTGGGCGCGCACCCCGTCGAGCGGCAGGATGTGCAGCAGCGCGTAGTTGCAGGGGCGGCTCAGCTTGCGGCCGTCGATCAGCAGCTCGTGCTTGAACTTCAACAGCGGCGGAGCGCCTTCATCCTGGTGCGCGACGTAGTGATTGCCGCGTTCGCGCAGGGTGTCCATGAACAGCACGCTGCGCTCCATGGCGTCGACGACGTACTGGAGGCCGGGCCAGGCGGCCCACGCGGGTGCTGCTGCAGAGCTGGCGGGCTGTTTGTCCATGGTGTCCCCGGTTGGTTGCCTCTTCGGCTCTTCGGTTGTACCGGGTCTGCACTTGATCGGTGGAAACCGCCGTGCGGCAAACACCGGCCATTTCCGGGCTTTCGAATCGCCGCGACGCGGGATATTCGCGAGACCACATCCGAACTCGTTCCGGGGAGCCACACCGTGTCCATTGCCGCCCTGTTCGACACACCGCAGGCCCTGCCCACCATTCCGAAGGTGGCGCAGGAACTGATCCAGAGCTTCAGCCGCGAGGACGTGGCCATCGACGAGATCGCCCGCCACCTGTCGGCCGATCCGGTGCTCAGCGCCAAGACCTTGCGGCTCGCGAACTCCGCCTACTTCCACGTGTCACGCCAGGTGGCATCGGTCGACGACGCCATCCGCATGCTGGGCTTCGTGATGATCCGCAACCTGGTCATCGGCTGCGGCGTGACCGGTGCATTCAAGTCCGTGCCCGGCCTCGACCTTCCCCAGTTCTGGCGGCACAGCCTGCACACCGCCGGCGCCTCGCGCTGGCTGGCGCAGACCCTTGACCGCAACTCCGACCTCGCCTTCACCGTCGGACTGGTGCATGGCGTGGGGCAGCTCGTGATGCACGCGGCAGCGCCTGCCGCCATGAAGCCGCTGGATGCCGAATGCCATCCGCTGGCCTTCGAGCGCACCGCGCTGGAACAGGCCCGACTGGGTTACCACCACGGCGAGGTGGGCGCCGAACTGGCCGCACGCTGGAAGTTTCCGGCCGAGGTGAGCGACGCCCTCCGGGCGGCGGCAGATCCGCTGCGTGCCGGCGCCTCTTCGGAGATCGGCAGCCTGGTTCACATCGCCGCCTGGCGATCGCGCGTGGCGCTGTTCGATCTCGATGCGGCCCAGGCCGCGGCGGGTTGTCCCGGCGCACTGGGCCGAGCGATCGGCCTGCCGGTGACGTGGCTTGCAGCCGAAGGCACGCTGGGTTTCGAAGCCTCGAGCGGCCTGCCTGCGATGCCACCGCTGGCCGAACTGACGAGCGGCCTGGAAGCGATGCTGGACTGACGCCCGCCGCCGGAACAGCCCTGGCGCACCGGCGGCCAGTCCGGTTCAGACTTTCTCTGCGATGCCAAGCGGCGAGCGCGCCGCACGCGACACCGTTTCCGGTGGATCGTCCTTGCGCCGGTGATCGGACCACACCTGCCGCCGATGGCGCGCACCCGGAATGCCGTTCCACAGGCCCAGCATGTGGCGCGAGGCGCGCGTCCACGGCTCGCCCTGCGCCACGAGGCGCTGCATGTAGTCGACCATGGCCGCCTCGGCCGCGTCGAGGTCCAGGCCCGATGGCGCATCGCCGAAATGCCGCTCGTCCCAGCCGGCGAGCCACCATGGCCGGTGGTACGCCTCGCGGCCCAGCATCACGCCGTCGACATGGTGCAGGTGCTCGGCGATCTGCTCGTCGGAGGTCACGCCGCCGTTCAGAACGATGGTGAGCGAAGGGAAGTCGCGCTTGAGCCGGTAGACGAACTCGTAGCGCAGCGGCGGCACTTCACGGTTTTCCTTCGGGCTCAGCCCTTTCAACCAGGCGTTGCGCGCGTGCACGATGAACACCTCGCAGCCCGCGTCGGACAGCGTGCCGACGAAGTCGCGCACGAAGTCGTAGCTTTCACCCCGGTCGATGCCGATGCGGTGCTTCACCGTGACCGGAATCGACACCGCATCACGCATCGCCTTCACGCCATCGGCGACCAGCTGCGGCTCGGCCATCAGGCAGGCGCCGAACGCGCCGCGCTGCACCCGTTCGCTCGGGCAGCCGCAGTTCAGGTTGACCTCGTCATAGCCCCAGTCCTCGGCCAGACGCGCGCAATGCGCCAGATCGGCCGGCTCGCTGCCCCCGAGCTGCAGCGCCAGCGGATGCTCCTCGGCATTGAACTCGAGGTGCCGCTTCACGTCGCCGTGGATCAGCGCGCCGGTGGTCACCATCTCGGTGTACAGCCGCGTGCGCTTCGTCAGCAGCCGATGGAAGTAGCGGCAATGCCGGTCCGTCCAGTCCATCATCGGCGCCACGCTCAGCCGCCAGGCGCTGACTTGTTGATTCAAGATGACCTTCTTCAGATGAGCCGTGACAGGAATGGGCTTGTGAGCCCATTTTGAGGGAGATCACCACGGTCTCCGCAGCACGTCACGGGCGGCCCGGAAAGCACAAAGCCCGCCGAAGCGGGCTTTGATGGGACAGCAGCGGGTTACTGCTTGCGGCGGCGGGACGCTGCGATGCCTGCCAGCGCCAGCCCTGCCAGTGCCAAGGTACCCGGCTCGGGCACCGCAGTGGCATTGACGCCAGCGAGGTTGTCGAATCCGAATCCCTCTCCGGTACCACCGCTTATCTCGCTTACCGAGCGAAACAGCAGCGAAGAGGCGGTTGAGCCGCCGGTTAGCACATAGCCCAGGAAGTCGCCTGCGCCATCTGTCAGGTTCATCGCGCCGAGCTCGATGGCGCCATCGAACACGGCCAACTGGGCCCCTTCGGCGGGTGTGCCAATCCAACTCTCGCCACCGAAGGCGCCGTTCAGCTCGGAAAAGGAAATGCGGACAGTCGTCGCGCCGAAGTCGGTGAACATCGACGCGTGCGAGGTGCCGTTGTTGTCATCGAATTGAGTCGGGGGGGTCTCGACCAAATTGCGGAAATCCCCGCTGCCCTCTTGCTGGATCGTCATCCCGTTCAAGGCCACGGCAGAAGAGCGGAACGACTGGTCGGCCGCGAAGGAGGAGAAGTCTTCGGTGAACGACGCCGCGCCAGCCGCAGCGGACCAGGCGGAACGGTCGGTGAACCACACGATGCCAGCTTGAGCCGAGCCCATCACGCCGAAACCCAGCCCGGCAAGTACGGACGACAACACGGCAAAGCGATTCAGATTCATATTTTTTCCAGAATAAAGAGGGATATTTTCCAAACAAAGCAATATTTGCGCCCCCTGCGCCGATTCTCGCAGATGCCCTGGGAACGGAGCTGCCAGGAACGTCTGACGGCACCGATTGGGACGCGAGTCTGTAAAGTTTTTCGACAGCGCAGATGCACGCTCAGCGGTGCCGGCGTCGCCTGCTCAGACCACCCGTCGAGGAACGGATCGAACCCACCCATGAACTGCGCCCTCGAGTTCGCGACCTGTTGAGCCCGCTCATGGGTCAGTGGCTGACAGCGATGCAGTCTGGGAGCATGATGGGTTACAAATTGAGTGTTTTGGAATCTCTGCAGCAGCGCTCGTGCTGCGGGAGTCCCATGACCTGCCAACCCGTGCAAGAACTGTCCAGAAAACCGATACATGGCTGAAGCTCCATCGAACGAGGAAGAACACCGTGCCGCCGAGTTGCGCAGGCGCGCCGAGACCCTGCTGCTCCAGGCAGCGAACTGCCCGCCCCAGTCAGCCGATGAGATCCAGCGCCTGCTGCATGAACTCCGCGTGCATCAGATCGAGCTCGAGATGCAGAACGATGAGCTCAGGCGGGCACAGAACGAGCTGCACGCATCCAGATCGCGCTGGATGGAGCTCTATGAATCGGCTCCGGTCGGATACCTGACGGTCGGCCCCGCAGGGGAGATTCGGCAATTGAACCGGTGTGCCGCGAACATGCTGGGCCGTGCGCGCGGCGAGTTGCTCAAGCAGCCTTTCACGAAGTTCATCTTCAGCGAGGACCAGGACACCTTCTACCTGCTGAGCCAGAAGCTGCTGCTTGCGGATGACCAGCCATCGTGCGAGCTGCGCCTGGCCGCGGCCGACGGCAAGCCGGTGTGGACGCAACTGGCGACGACAGCGGCGCACGACCCGGACGGCTCCCGGGAGTTGCGCATTGCGCTGATCGACATCACGACGCGCAAGCTGTTCGAGGCGAGCGTGCAGTCTCAGAAGGTGGCCGAGGCCGCCAGCCGCGCGAAAAGTCTCTTTCTCGCCAACATGAGCCACGAGCTGCGCACGCCGCTGAACGCGATCATCGGTTTCGCCGATCTGCTCAAGCGCTCCGAACTGACCCCGAAACAGGTCGACAGGCTCGACAAGATCATCTCGGCGGGCAAGCATCTCGTCGAAGTCATCGACTCGGTGCTCAGCCTGTCGCGCATCGACGCCGGAAAGCTCGAGCCCGTGGATGCTGCCGTGGACCTCCCGCGGATCATTGCGGCCGTCGTGACGATGCTGTCGGAACAGGCTGCGACGAAGGGGCTGCACCTCGCGGCAGAACCGGTTCCTGCGACCGCACAGCTGCGCGGCGACCCGACGCTGCTTCAGCAGACCCTGTTGAACCTGGTGATGAACGCCGTGAAGTTCACCCCTGCGGGAAAGATCCTGGTGAGAGCCTGCATCGAAAGCGAGACGGCCGACCACGCGCTCGTCCGCTTCGAGGTGGAAGACACCGGCATCGGCATCGATCCGGAAGTCCTGCCCCGGCTGTTTTCGGATTTCGAGCAGGCCGACAATTCGAGCATCCGGACCTACGGAGGAATCGGTCTCGGTCTCGCCATCGCGCGGCGAATCGCCCGCCTGATGGGAGGTGATGCGGGCGTGACGAGCGAGCTCGGCAAGGGCAGCGCCTTCTGGTTCACGGCGTGTCTGCGCAAGAGCGCCTCCCGACCTGACCAACCGCTGGCGGGCCCGTCCGATGCAGCCGAGGCTGGGTTGCTGGCGCGCTTTGCCGGGACGAGCGTTCTGCTGGCCGAGGACGAACCGCTGAACCGCGAGGTCATCGTGAGTCTGCTCGCCGATCTCGAAGTGGAGGTGGCCGTCAACGGCGTCGAGGCGGTCCGGCTTGCGGCTGCCCACCGCTACGACCTGGTCATCCTGGGCGTGCAGCTGCCGCGCATGGACGGGCTCGAGGCTGCAAGGCGGATCCGCGAAATCGCAGGCTACGCCAGCGTGCCGATGATTGCGCTGACGGCCAGCGGTTGCGACGACGATCGCAGTCGCAGCATGCAGGCGGGGATGGACGCATTCCTGACCAAGCCCGTCGATTCGAGGACCCTGTTCAAGACCGTATTCAATTCGCTGTCGCGACAGCGTTGAAGCAACCCGTGATGCCAGGAGAGGTGAACACCATGCCCCAAGATTCAAGCGAGACCCCCATGCCGCAGACGCAGCGTGCTGCTGCAGTGGTTCGTCATTTGCTGTACGCCGGTGCGATCGCGTCGACCCTGTGGCTGGGAGGCTGCGCGGTCGAGGTTCAGAACAGGCAGGCCGCCCAGGAAATCGCCGAAATGTCGAAGCCCCCCGGTTCGGTCTATCTGGGCTGGCGGGTGTTCCGTGACAAGTGCTCGGCCTGTCACGGCCCGGACGCCACCGGCCCGTCAGCCGGCCCCGACCTGCTGCCCAGGGTGGCTGAATTGGGTCCGCGCCGATTCGTCAGCCTGGTGCTCAACCGCTACGACTGGAATTTCCCGACTGCGAAACTGCGCGGCGAGACCGCTGAGCGGGAAACTTTTGTCGACGAGATCGTGCAGCGCAAGGAAGGCGCTCTCACGATGCCAGCGTGGGACGGCGAGCCTCGCGTGGCCGCCCATGTGGCCGACATCTATGCCTACCTGTCGGCGCGGGCACAGGGCACGCAGGGCGTCGGCCGCCCCGCCCAGTAGCACTGGTAGCACGGCAAGGGACGGGCACGCCCGGGCCCGATGAACGCAACAGGGCGCACGGCGGGGCCTGTCGAGCCTCGTGAAGCGCCGCGGCGCCGATGTGGCGTTCAGCCTGCCGCGCGGGCGATGGGCTCGATGACCAGCAGGACCAGTTCGCCGCTGCCCGCCGGCATCAGGACGCGACGCGCGCTGAGCCGCAAGGTCCGCACGCCGAGCCGCTGGAAGTCGTGCTCGATGACTCGCCCCTCGAAGCTGCGCTCCCGCGGCAGCACGCTTTCCAGCAAATCGTGCATCTCGGTGAAATCCCACCGGCGCTGCCCGACCTCGAACACCGACTGCCCGACCGTGTCGTCCACCGAGCCGCCGAACTCCCGATAGAAAGCCCGGTTGCACGACATGACCTGAAGCTGGCCATCGAGCACGACCAGCGGCTCGGGCACGGCGTCGACCACCGCTTCTGCCAGATCGCGCGCCTGACGCGTCGCAATGGCATGCACGCGCTCGGTCACGTCGGTGAAGGTCAGCACCACGCCGTCGATGACGTTGTCGACCGTGCGATAGGGCTGGATGCGGGCCAGATACCAGGCGCCGGCGGGCGTGCTGAGTTCGCGCTCGATGGGCACCAGCGAGTCAAGCACCGCCTGCGCGTCGGCCAACGGATCGCCACCGCTCAGATCGCTGCGGATGTCAGCCAGCGGCCGCCCCAGGTCGGAGGCCAGCAGCCGATACACCTTGGTGGCCTCGCGCGTGAAGCGCCGGATCAGCAGGTTGCGATCGAGGAAGATCGTGCCGACACGGATGTTGTCCAGCAGGTTCTTCATGTCGTCCTGCATGCCGGCCATCTGCTCGATCTTGGTCTGCAGTTCGGAGTTGACCGTCACCAGTTCCTCGTTGACGGACTGAAGCTCTTCCTTCGAGGTTTCCAGTTCCTCGTTGGTGGACTGCAGTTCCTCATTGGTCGACTGCAACTCCTCGTTGATGGACTTGAGTTCCTCGTTGGAGGCCTGCTGCTCCTCGAGCAGCGCCTTCATGCTCTGCTTGGCGTAGTCGAGCTCGCGTTCGAGTTCGGCGGCCCGGATCGCGCTGCCAGACGCCCTGCCCTTGCGCTTGTGGACAACAGGCGCACCGGGCACAGGCTGGGTCCGCTCCTGGAAGCTCACCAGCAGCACGTTGGTGCCTGCGCCGATGTCGGGCAGCAATCGAACGCTCAGGTCAACCGGCAGCGTCTCCCCGTCGGTCCGGATCGTCACGGCCTCGTTGATGGTGGGAAGTGAATGCAGCGTGGCGCGGTTCAGGGCCTCGCGCAACTCGATCTGCAATCCCTCGCGTGCCATCTCGACGACGTTGTGCGTCGGCTGGCCCGGAGCCGGCCTCAGAAAACGCCCCGTCTCGCCGTGGACGTACAGGATGTTGCCCTGCAGGTCGGTGACCACTGCCGCCGGCGTGAACGATTGCAGCAGAGCGCGCCTGGCCAGTTCGCCGACATCGAACTCCTTCACCCTCAGCCCCTGCTCCTGCGATTCCACCGCGCTCTTGGCGACCGCCCAGGACAACCCGCTCGTCAGCACCGATCTCGTCGATGCGATGGTGGGCTTGGCGCGGTAGAACTTCCATTTGCGGTGGAGCGGATCGAACAGTTCCGTGTGGTTTCCGACGCTCTCCGAAGGCGAAAGGAACAGGATGCCGCCGGGCTTGAGCGCGTAGTGGAACGCCGGGATCAGGCGGTTCTGCAGGTCGGGCTCGAGGTAGATCATCAGGTTGCGGCACGACAGCAGGTCGAGCCGCGTGAACGGCGGATCCTTGATGACGCTCTGCACCGCGAACACCACCATCTCGCGAATTTCCTTCTTCACCCGGTAGCCGGCGTCTTCCTGGTTGAAGAAGCGCCGCAGCCGCTCGGCGGAAACATCCTGCGCGATGTTCAGCGGGTACAGCCCGGCGCGGGCTGTGGCGATCGCATCGTCGTCGAGGTCGGTGCTGTACAGCTGCAGCTTGAGCTCCGGATGCGTGGTGTCGATGAGCTCGCGCAGGATCATCGCGATCGAGTACGCCTCCTCGCCGGTCGCGCAGCCTGCCACCCACACCCGCATGGTGTAACCGGCCGGCTTGCCCACCAGCAGCGCCGGCAGGATCTCGGACTTCATCAAATCGAACGCTTCGGCGTCGCGGAAGAAGCTGGTGACGTTGATCAGCAACTCCCGGAACAGCACCTTCAGCTCGGAAGGGTGCTCCTTGAGGTAGCGCGCGTAGATCTCCGGGTCCTCGATCAGGTGCTGCGCCATGCGCCGCTCGATGCGACGTCCGATCGTGCTTTGCTTGTACTGGGCAAAATCGTGGCCCGTTCCCGCCCGCAGCAGCGCGAGGATCTGACCGAAACCGCGAGCCCCGGCGCCACTTTCGCCACCGGCAGCAGGCGCAGCCGGTGCGACCCGGGCGACCGGCAGGTGACGTGCGATCGCCAGCAGCGCCTGCGGCATCTCCGCGACAGGCAGCACCTGGTTGACGTAACCGGCGTGCACCGCGCTCGCTGGCATGCCGCCGAACTTGGCGGTGGCCGGATCCTGGACCAGGCACAGCCCGCCCGCGCCGAACACCGCCCGCATCCCGAGCGTGCCGTCGGTGCCGGTCCCCGACAGGATGATGGCGATCGCGTTGTCTCCCTGGTCCTCGGCCAGTGAACGCAGGAAGGCGTCGATCGGCATGCGCTGACCGCGCGGCTCGGCCGGCACGTTCAACAACAGCCTGCCCTGCGCGATGACCATGTCCCGGTTCGGCGGAATCACGTGGACGCGGTTGGCTTCGACCACCATGCCGTCCTGGGCCTCGACCACGGGAATGACCGTGATCCGCTGCAGGATCTCGGTCAACATGCTGGCGTGGCTCGGGTCGAGGTGCTGGACCAGCACGAACCCCATGCCACTGTCGGGCGTCATGGTCCTGAAGAACTGCTCGAAGGCCTCGAGCCCGCCCGCCGACGCACCGAGCCCGACGATCAACGGCGGGCGGTCTGCCGCGGTTGGCTGCAGGGGGATCGGCGTGGCGGGTGCAGCCTCCGGGCCACCGGCAGCCGCCGCTGAAGGGTCTTCGGTCGTCACTTCGGTTTCCTCTCGCCACAAGGACGGGATCGGTTTCGGCGCACACGTCGATCGAGACGGGTTGCTGTCCTGACGACGCAGTCGCGATCAGTCCGCGAGTCACCCTCATTGTCGCTGTCCGGACCGCTCCCGCAACGCAGGCGAAACCGGAACAGGAAGACCGGGGTGATGCTGGCGCAGCGCCCTCAGCGCACCTTGCATCGTGGTTCCCGTTTGCAATGCCGTCATCGACCACGCCGACGACATGCCCGGTCAGCTACCTGGCTACGGCTTGGCAATACCGAGCTGGACTTTCGCGCCCGCAGCCTTCTCGAGCGCCGCATAGAACGCCCGCACCGCAGCGACCTCTCCGCGCACGGCCCACGTGTCCTGATCGCAGGCCTGGCAGTGGGCCCCGTACGCCGCTTCGATCCCCCTGAGGCGGCTGGCGTCCAGCGGCGCGATGTCCGTCAGCTCGGTCCCGCAGGTGTTGCAGGCGATGACAGGCGGCTTCGACTTGCCGGCCTCGACGATCGCCTGCGCGACTCTGGCGTCGCGCGATCCCCTGATCTTCGCCTGTCCCAATGTGCTTCTCCGCAAGTTCTGGCCGTGACGGGCGCAGTGTAGGCGTGCACCCGGCGTGCTACAGCGGCGCGCTGGCCTGTGGCGGTACGGGCTGGGTCAGCATCTTCTTGATCGCCTTGTCGCGGGCGCGCTGCTGTTCGATGCGTTCGCTCTGCATGTAGAGCAGCGGCAGCCCGAGCAGCATCAGAAACAGCACGGCCAGCAGCAATCCGGCAAAGCCTCGTTGGTGGTGCCGGCTCGTCATCGCCGCGATCCCCGGTTTCGTTTCGACGCACGCAGTGTGCACCTGCACTGGGTTGCGCAGCGCGGGACCGTCTACGTCGAACAGCGTAGATCACTGACCACCGCCCCCGCTCACAATCGATCGGAGCGCTCTGTGGCGATCGATTGACCGTGTGGAAGCAACTGATGAAGACGTTCTTGTGTATCGGATTGATGGCCTTGTCGATGACCGGTTGCGGCGAGCTCTCGTACAAGCGGGGCGCTTCGGCTCAGGATCTCGAGGCGACCAGGAAATCATGCCAGTCTGCCGGCACTGAGAAGGCGGTCGAGAAGTGTCTGGAGGACAACGGCTGGGTGGTGAAGAAGCTCGACGACATCGAGCTGTTTGCCACTGCGAGCGTCACTGACGACAACAGGAATCTGGGCACTTCCGAGCCTGCGAAAGGCGCCGACAAGCCCGCGCCAGGAACCGTTGCCAGATCGCCCGCGATGCCGGGCACGACCGCTGCGGCCGGCTCAGGCGGCGCCCCGGTCGCAAGCCCGGCGCCCCCGCCCGCTCCCCCGGCCAGTCCGCTGGATGTCTACAAGATCAGTTCGTGGTGGAAGCTGGGCGCTGGCCGTGAGGCGATGGAAGCCGACACGGCTGACTGCGTGGCCCAGCTCGGCAGCGCGCACAAGCCCGACAACGCGACACAGCAGGTCACGCGGGGATTTGTCGTGTGCATGCACGGCAAGGGCTGGAAAGCGCTGCGCGAGAAATAGGCCGACTCGGCGGGGCGCGCGCCCGCCGTCAGGTGGCTTCCAGGCGCTCCATGAAGCGTGACAGCGGTTCCTGCTGGGTCGGTTCGGCCAGATAGGGCTCCGTCACCTGGTAGGTGGCAACCGGGGTCTGGCCGCAGAGTCGACTCAGTTCGGAGAACACGAGCCGGTCGCCCAGCCCGCCCTCGGTGCAGAAGAAGGCGACCTGCTTGAAGCGGGAGGCGTTCTGCAGCACGTAGGAGCGCATCGGCGATGCCACCCGCCACGCCCACACCGGCGTGCCCAGGATCACCAGGTCGTAACCGCTCGGATCCCTGCGGGCAGCCTCGATCGGCGGCTTGGCACCGATCAGCGAATCCCGGATGTAGCGCAGCCCTTCGCAGGCACCGGCGTGCGGACGCGCATCCCTGATTTCTTCCAGTTCGGCACCCGAACGCCGGGCGATCTCGGACGCCACGAAACGTGTGTTGCCCGTGTTGGCAAAGAAGGCGACCAGGACCCGCATGCATTTCTCCGTGTGTTGGCAGGGCAGTCACACCCCCTTGAATCGGTTATCGACCGCCGGATCGACAACTTGAGCCCATCCCGACCGGGGCGGGCGAACCGGATTCGGTGACCGCTCGGTCGTTCAGGCGCGGCGGTGATCGATTGGCGCGGCCATGCTGTCCAATGGCGGCATGAGCATGTCCTGCAAATCTTTCAAGAGCGTGTCCCGGTGTTCCATGCACGCGGCCTGAGCAAGGTCTATCGCAGCGGCGAAGTCGAGGTGCATGCCCTGCGCGATGTCGATCTGGACATCGGGCGGGGCGAATTCGTCGTGCTGCTCGGCGCGTCGGGCAGCGGCAAGAGCACGCTGTTGAACATCCTGGGCGGGCTCGACGTGCCCACTTCCGGCGAGATCCGGTTCGGCGATCAGCGCCTCGACGGCGCCAGCGAGGCGGAGCTGACCGCCTACCGTCGCGAGCACGTGGGCTTCGTGTTCCAGTTCTACAACCTGATTCCGAGCCTGACGGTGCGCGAGAACGTCGCGCTGGTCACCGACATCGCGCTCGACCCGATGCCGGTCGACGAGGCGATCGATCTGGTCGGCCTGACCCCGCGCCGCGATCACTTTCCGTCGCAGCTGTCGGGCGGCGAACAGCAGCGGGTGGCGATCGCACGCGCCATCGTCAAGCGCCCCGAGGTGCTGCTGTGCGACGAGCCGACCGGCGCGC
>ENA-UOWO01001333-UOWO01001333.1-activated-sludge-metagenome-genome-assembly--contig:-NODE-1333-length-33182-cov-5.729073_pt1 | contig 33182 bp, 23 predicted proteins | sample MGYA00238148_ERZ761564 | MGnify/ENA primary metagenome ERZ761564 (study PRJEB28885, sample SAMN05720194) | activated sludge metagenome | isolation source: Anaerobic digester | place: USA...
GAACAGATCGGGATGATGCGGTTCGAGATGGCAGGGACCGGTCGAGACGGCGCCCTTGACCACGCCGACATCGGTCTTCTTCAGCTCCACCAGGCCCGGATAGTAGCGAAGGGACGAGGAGCTGAAGCATGGGACCTGGTGTTGCCTGGCGAGGCGATAGATTTCGATGGCATCGCGCAGCGAGCCCGCAACGGGCTTGTCGATGAACACCGGTTTCCTGGCGCGCAAGACCGGCTTGACCTGGTCGAGGTGCGGACGCCCATCCACGCTTTCGAGCATGACGACATCCACCTCCGCGCAGAGGGCCTCGATCGAGTCGACGATCTTCACCCCGTACTTGTCCTGAAGCTGCTTGGTGTAGCCTTCGACCCGCGACCAGCTCGATTCAAGATCGGGGCTCCCGCCCTTGAACGCCGCCACCACCTTGCCGCCCGGCACGTGGCTCTTGTCCGCCGTGTCGTTGATCAGGCTGGTGAACGCAATCACGTGCGAGGTGTCCAGCCCGACCAGCCCGATGCGCAGATCGGCGGCCGTTGCGGTTCCAAGCAGGCCCAGGGCGGAGAGGCAAACGAGACGGAGCAATTTCATGCCGCGGAGTGTAGCAGGCCGGAGACCGGCCAGGCAATCTCTCGATGAATCACATCGGAATTGGTCTGAGGCGCGCCTCACTATACCCAGTCAGAAGGTCCGCCGCGTGAGGGCACGCGGCCTACAGGCTTGTAGCAGGCCGGGTCCCCTGACCCGGCGCTGCATCGTTTATGTCGCTCCGTATAACCTGCATTTCTCACCACTTTTTACCACCGCCGAGCCGGAGTTTTCAAGAGAGGTCAACATGCAGGCTAAGGTTCGAGGAACAACCCGGCCTCGGCGATCGCCGGGCAGGCGGACGCCTGGGTGATGCGCAGCCGGACCTTGTCGGTCGTGAGCGGCGCGGTCCGGATCAGGCGGCGGTTCCCGATGCTGGTTCCCCGGGCGAACTCGTGCCATGCGCCGTCGCGCCACGCGTCGAGCGCGAAGGCCTCGACCCTCTGGCCCAGGGGCAGGAACTCGCGCAGGCTCACCACGTTCAGCCGGGCAGGCCGCCCCAGATCGAGGACCAGCTCGGGCGTCGTAGCCGCATCGTCGGTCGTCCAGTACGTGTCCCGGTCGCCGTCGGAGACGTTCTCGGCGGCAAACGACCGATTCCCGCCGCGCGTGCCGCTGGCCGTGAGCTTCGCGCCCCGCGCCAGGTCCGTCGCGAACGTGGCGTCGAGAATCCGGCGGAATTCGCGCAGAGACGCGACATCGTTTTCGTGGATTCGGCCGCGCCTGTCGGGCGGCAGGTTCAGATTCAAGCAAGCGCCGCGCCCGACGGATTTGTAATAAATGTCGAGGAGTTCGGCGGGGGGTTTGACCTTCGAATCTTCGGCGGGATGATAGAACCAGCCGGGGCGTATGGAGACGTCGCATTCGCCTGGGAGCCAAGCCGTCCCGGGCCGTTCCCCGCTGTTCAGTCCTTCGCTGGAGCCGCCGGGGTGGCGGTTGGGCTTGGTCATATCGAGTGTTGCCCAGCACGGATCGCCCGCGATGCCCCGTTCGTTGCCGATCCAGCGGAAGTCGGGTCCGGCGTCGCTGAACATGCAGGCGAAGGGCTGGAGTTCGCGCACGATCGCCCAGGTATTCGGCCAGTCGTAGTAGGTGCGATTGTCGATCTGGCGCCTCTCCCGCGCGCCTCCGTAGTAGCCGTCGCCCCCGTTGGCGCCATCGAACCAAACGGTGAACAGTTCGCCGTATTGGGTGAGCAACTCGCGCAGTTGGTTGCGATAGTAGCGGATGTATTCGGGACGGGCGTAGTCGGCGTGGTTGCGGTCCCAAGGCGAGAGATAGACGCCGAATCTCAGGTTCTGGCGGCGGCAGGCCTCGCTGATCTCCCGCACCACGTCTCCGCGTCCCTCCTTCCACGGTGAGTTCCTGACCGAATGCTCGGTGAACCGGCTGGGCCAAAGGCAGAATCCATCGTGGTGCTTGGCCGTCAGGATCATCCCCGTCATCCCCGCCTCTCTGGCGGTCCTCGCAATCTGGTCCGCGTCAAAAGCCGCCGGGTTAAACACCTGCGGGCTTTCGTCGCCGTACCCCCATTCCTTGTCGGTGAACGTGTTCACCGTGAAATGAAGAAACCCGTAAAACTCCATCCCGTGCCAACGCAGTTGACGCTCCGTCGGGACCGGTCCGAACGGGACGGGGGCGTCGGTCGCATCGGCGCCGTTGAGGGAGATGCAGCCGGTCGAGGAGAGGAGCAAAGCGATCGCAGTGGCCTGGAGAACAAGGTGCCGGTGTTTCATGGGCGCGCAGTCTAGCGGCGGCGCATCCGGGAGTCGAGAGCAGGCCGGCGAATTGATGATTGAACCCCGGGTTGGGTCCGGACACACTCGATGCGCTGCCGATGAGCATTCGCGAAGACCAAACCAGGCGGTTGCGGGCACGATTCGGTTTCGCCGCCCGGGAGGTGTGGGCGTGCGTGCGGGAGAAGGAGGCTTGCCGGGCACGAGGATGAACCGCGTCGATTTTCTGCTGAATCTGGCGGGGCTGCTCTTGTGGCTCGAGTGGCGGGCGGTGCGATTGGGCGCGCCGCTGGCGGTGGCGGGGTCGATTTCCGCGGTCCTGAAGCAAGCCAAGCCGCGCCCGGCGCGGCGATGGCTGTACCTGGCGGCCCTGGTGGCGCTTCTGGGGATTCGGTGTGTGTTCTACTGGCGCGTTGGCTCCAAACTCGATTGGGTGCCGTCCCTCGACCTCGGAACCATCACCCTTCCGTTCAACAGCGTTTCGCTCGGGCGCATGGCCCTGTACTCCGTGTTGAGCTTCGGCGTCGTTCTGGCCGTGTTCCACCTTTGGCTCCTGCTGCTCTCGATGGTGAATCGGCGGGTGCCCGACACCGATTCGTGGCAACGCCTGGTGCGGCAGTACCTTGGCTGGATCGAGCCGTGGCCGGTCGCCGTGAAGCTGGCGGCGCCGATCCTTCTAGTGGGCGCCCTCTGGTGGTTTGCCCATGCGGAGCTCGTGCGCCAGGGGATGACAGCGGCCCCCGACTCTGCGGCGCATTTGGCGCAGCAGAGCCTCCTGGTCGGTCTGGGCACGATCCTGGCCTGGAAGTACTTGGTGATCGGCTTGCTCTTCCTGGGCCTGCTCAACACGTATCTCTATCTGGGCAGTTGGAGCCTCTGGACCTATGTTCAGGCCACCGCGCGCAACCTTCTCAGGCCCCTGCACCTGATCCCGTTGCGCTTTGGTCGCATCGACCTTCTCCCAGCGGTCGGGCTGGGATTGGCCTGGCTGGCCTTCGCCTACGCCCAGGCTGGCATCAGCCACCTGTTCGGCCGGCTCCCGTTATGAGCGGCGACTTCCTGCGTCTCCAGGGCGACGAGGTTCTTCTCGCCATCCGGGTTCAGCCCCGGAGTTCGCGCAACGAACTGGCCGGAGTGATCGGTCCCGAACTCAAGGTCCGGATCGCTGCCCCGCCCGTCGACGACGCGGCGAACGAGGAGGTGCTCCGCTTCCTGGCCCGGACCCTGGGCTGCCCCCGGAACCAGCTCCGTTTGGCCCACGGGCGCACCTCGCGACACAAACGCGTCGGCATCCGCGGCCTCTCGGCTGACCAGGTGCGCCAGAAGCTCGGCGCGGTCGAGTGATCCGGGGCATTTTCGCCGACGCGGCGTGTTTCGCCGCTTGCCAAGGCGGCGCTTTGTTTTCAAAATGCGGCTCGAATGTTGCGCCAATGGGCGCGAATGGAAGCCTGAGAACACCCATGATCAAGCCAGCCAAATTGGAACTCGATGGCCAAGTCTACGAACTGCCCACGCTCCGGGGCACCGAAGGCGAACCTGCGGTGTCGATCGCCGCGCTGCGTGACAAGTCGGGGCACATCACGCTGGATGACGGATACTCGAACACCGGTTCCTGTCGGAGCGCCATCACGTTCATCGACGGGGAGAAGGGCATTCTCAGGTACCGCGGCATCCCGATCGAGGAGCTGGCCGAGAAATCCACGTTCGTCGAGACCGCATATCTTCTGATCTACGGGAATCTCCCGACCCGCGCCCAATTCCGCGCGTTCTCGGAGCTGCTGACCGACAACGAGAATCTCCACGAGGACATGAAGTACCACTTCGAGGGTTTCCCCTCGACGGCGCACCCGATGGCGATCCTCTCGGCGATGATCAACGCCAGCAGTTGCTTCTATCCCGGGCTCAACGGCCCGCGCAACGCCGATCGGTTCGACGTCCATGCGGCGCGGCTCATCTCGCAGGTGCGCACCATTGCGGCTTTCTCGTACCGGAAATCGCGGGGGCTGCCGATCATCTATCCGAAGCGCGCCTACAAGTACACCGCCAACTTCCTGCACATGATGTTCTCGGATCCGTACGAGGACTACAAGCTGCAGCCGGAGATCGTGCGGGCGCTCGATCTGATCTTCCTGCTCCATGCCGACCACGAGCAGAACTGCTCGACGGCCACGGTGCGGATGGTGGCATCGAGTCAGGCCAATTTGTTTGCCTGCGCCGCGGCGGGCGTCTGCGCGCTCTGGGGGCCGCTGCATGGCGGCGCCAACCAGGCCGTCGTCGAAATGCTCGAGGAAATCCACAAGTCCGGCGACGACGGCTCGAAATTCATCGCCGCCGCCAAGGACAAGAACAGCGGGCGGCGCCTGATGGGCTTCGGGCATCGGCTCTACAAGAACTACGATCCCCGCGCCACGATCATCAGGAAGGCCTGCGACCAAATCCTGAAACGCATCCAGGTCGCCGACCCGCTGCTGGACATCGCCAAACGGCTGGAAGAGGCGGCCCTCAACGACCCGTACTTTGTCGAGCGGAAGCTCTATCCGAACGTCGACTTCTACAGCGGCATCATCATGCGGGCGGTGGGGATCCCGCTCGAGATGTTCACCGTGATCTTCGCGATCGGGCGCATGCCAGGTTGGATTGCGAACTTCAAGGAGATCATGGAGGATCCCAAGGGCCGCATCTACCGCCCCCGCCAGATTTACGTCGGCGCGGGCTTGCGCCACTACGTCCCGCTCGAACAGCGGGAGCAGTAGCCGCGCCCGGTCTGGCCGATCGGCTTCACGACCGCTTCGGGGCGGACAGCGAGTCTTTGATGCGCTTGATGTGGCCGCGGCCCATCCCCTTCACCTCGCACCCGAGTTCGAGATACCGGCGGATCTGGGCGTCGCTCAGGATGCAGAAGCAGTCGACGACGGCAAACGGCTTGCCCACCTGACGGAACAGATCGTCGGGGTCGAGTTTGAGGTACTGCTGGTGGCGGACCGCGAAGACAACGGCGTCGACGCCGTTGAGCGCGGCCTTGAGATCGGGCTGGATGCGCAGGTTGACGAGCTGGTCCTGGCGATGGAAAAAGCGCTTGAGACTGTATCCGGGGTGCGGATAGGTGTCCTGGGCCTCGAGCTCCCACCAGTGCTCGACGTACGGATCGTGGACCTTCACGTCAGCCCCCATCTCGGCGAGCTTGCGCACCATGACTTCGGAGCCGCTGTAGCGCGTGTCCCCGACGTCTTCCCGATACGCCGCCCCCAGGATCAGGACCTCGGCGGCCGCCAGCGGCTTGCCCATGTTGCGCAAGGCGTCGCGCACCAGTTGGGGCGTGTGAAGCGAGCGGGTGTCGTTGATGTTGATGGCTGCCGGGGTGATTTTGAAAATGTTGTCTTCCCAGCCGAAGATGTGCTTGTAGGCCCACATGCCGAGGCCGCCGTCCTTGGGCAGGCAATACCCGCCGATGCCCGGCCCGGGGAAAATCAGGTTCGAATGGGTTGGGCGAACCCGGATCGCCTCGATCACCTTCTTCAGGTCGACCCCGTTGCGCTCGGCGAACACCGACCATTCGTCGAGAAACGCCAGAATGGTGGCCCGGTAGCTGTTCTCAACGATCTTGGCAGTCTCAGACTCGATGGGCCGGTCCAGAACGGTGAGCGGGAACTTCTCCGTGTTGAGCACGTCCTTGAGGAACCGGACGACCTTGTCGCGGGCTTCGTCGTTGATCCCGCTGCACACGCGCCAGAAATCACGGATGGACGCCACGTAATTGCGCCCCGGCATGACGCGCTCGTAGCTGTGGGCGAGGAGCGGCTCCGACGCAATCCCGCGGCGCTCGAAGATCTTCTTCATGATCGGGTAGGCCACCTGCTCGGTTGTCCCGGGAGCCACCGTCGTCTCGATCAGGACCAGCGCGCCGGCGGGGATCCGTTCGGCGATCGTGCCGATCGAGGCTTCGAGCGCCTCCATGTCCGCCGCGCCGGTGCGGACGTCTCCCAACGACTCCTTCAGATAGTCGCATTGCACGTCCACGACCACCACGTCGGCCAATCGGAGCGCCTCCTCCGTGAAGGTGGCCACCAGCGTCTTGCTCTCCTTGACGCACCGCATAATCAGCGTCTCGACCTCCGGATCCTCCGCCTTGACGGGCGAAATCCCCCGGTTCAACAACAGGATCTTCCAGTAACTCCGCGGACTCGGCCTCTGCATCCCAATCACCAGCTTGTTCGGGCGGCCGGTCTTCTTGTCCCGCGCATCGGCCACCACCGCCGCCATCACCGCCCCCACAAAACCGAGCCCGACCACAACGACTACCTCCTGACCCTGCTTGCGCCGCGCCTTGGCAAGGGCTTCGAGACGCGCAAATTCCTTCTGGTAGTCCTTCGCACTGGGCAACGGGAACTTCTCGCCGGTCGGACTGATGGAAACGGACTTGGCTTCTTTCATAGAGAGTTTGCGGATGCGTTGTGCGGTCGATCGCGGCGCGTTTATAGGGGGAGGCTTGCCCCCGGTCAAGACTTGGGCGTTGTCTTCCACCCCCGCCCGCGCCATTGTCTGCCCCGACAAACGCACCGCCGCCTCAGACTCGCGCTCCTATGCGAACACTCGATCTCCGACCGCCCGACGCCTGCCACTACGATCTGGCGGCTCTGGGTGAAATCATGCTCCGCTTCGACCCCGGCGAGGGGCGCATCCGCAACGCGCGGGCTTTCCGCGTCTGGGAAGGGGGCGGCGAATACAACGTCGCCCGCGGACTACGCCGGTGCTTCGGTCTGAAGACGGCGGTGTGCACTGCATTCGCCGACAACGAGGTCGGGCGCCTTCTCGAAGATCTGCTCCTTCAGGGCGGCGTGGACGGCCGCTTCATCCGATGGGTCCCTTTCGACGGCGTCGGCCGCACCGTGCGCAACGGACTCAACTTCACCGAACGCGGCTTTGGCGTGCGCCCGGCGCTGGGCGTCTCGGATCGCGGCCACACCGCAGCCAGCCAGCTCCGGCCCGGCGACTTCGATTGGGACCACCTGTTCGGAGATCTGGGTGTCCGGTGGTTCCATACCGGCGGCATTTTTGCCGCGCTGAGTGACACCACGCCCCAACTGGCCATCGAGGCCGTCCGGAAAGCCAAGCAGCACGGGACCGTGGTCTCGTACGACCTCAATTACCGCCCGAGCCTCTGGAGAAGCATTGGCGGTCTGGAACGCGCCCAGGAGGTGAACCGCGAGATCGCGCGCCACGTCGACGTCATGCTGGGCAACGAGGAGGATTTCACCGCCTGCCTCGGATTCCGGGTCGAAGGGGCCGACGACCGCATGCTGCGCCTCGATGTCAGCGCCTTCCAACGAATGATCGAAACAGCCGTGAAGGCGTATCCGAACTTCAAGGCCACCGCCACCACCCTGCGCGCCGCACGGACCGCCACGCGAAACGATTGGGCCGCAATCGCCTGGATGAACGGTCAGTTCTACGAGAGCCGACAGTATCGGGACCTCGAAATTCTCGATCGCGTCGGCGGAGGCGACAGCTTCGCGGTCGGTTTCATTTATGGCCTCATGGCCACGGGCGACCCGCAACAGGCGGTTGAGTATGGCGCCGCCCACGGAGCGCTTGCCATGACCACCCCGGGCGACACCTCGATGGCAACGCGGGCTGAAGTCGAGAGACTGATGCAAGGCGATGCAGCCAGGGTCCAGCGGTAGAATCCTTGAGCGGTGGAATGTGTTGCAGACATGTCGAGTCTCTGTGCTGCGCTCGAGGGGTGGAGTGTATCCGCAGCGATACTCGACCGACCGAGGAACGAAGCAGATGGCCCGGTGCCGCCCCGCCCCGCGGGGCTTTTTGCACAGACCCTAAGGAGCGAGGACTTCGGGGAGCTCAGCCGGGCCGCGCGGGAGAGAGGGGCGGTGAAACACCGGGACTTTTCATGGAAACGAGGACTGGGATTGGTCCGAGGCGCACCTCGTGAGCCCTCACCGGGCGACAGAACACCGACGACAACCAGATGCACCGGCGAAAAGCCCGCGATAGTGTTCAGGCTTGCGGAATCGGCGGGACCGGGCTTCGATCTCGACCCGACCACGCGCGTGTGGAGCGGAAAGGGCATGAACGAGACGACACGGTTTCTGCAGTCTGTTGCCGAGGGCCAGGACATCGAAGTGGGCCGCTTGGTCAATTGCCTCATCCTGGACGCCGCGCGCGCCGGAGCCAGCGACATCCACATCGAACCGTGGGAAAGCAGCGTCGCGGTCCGCATCCGCCTCTCGGGCGTCCTGGTCGAGTTGGTGCATCTCCCGCTGGATCTGATCGACAAGGTGGCCGGACGGCTCAAGATCATGGCCAGCCTGGTCTCCTATCAGAACGATCTGCCGCAGGAAGGGCACGTGCCGGCCAGCGAGGAGTTCGGCGGCGTCGAGCTGCGCATCTCGGTCTTCCCCACCGTGCGCGGCGAGAAGATCGTCATTCGCATCTTCGACCCCCGGAACCGGAGTTTCGACATGGCGACGCTTGGGTTCGAGCCGGAGACCTTGCGGGCCTTCATTCGGCTGTTGTCGCGCCCCAACGGGCTGTTGTTGCTGACGGGGCCGACAGGCTGCGGCAAGACGACCGCAATCTACTCGGCCCTGAACCACCTCGTCGACCGCCACGGCCCGACCATCAGCATCAGCACAGTCGAAGATCCCGTCGAATTCAACCTCGCGATGGTCAGCCAGGCCCAAGTGCGCCCTGCGCGCGAGTTCACCTACCCGATTGCCCTGCGATCCCTCATGCGCCAGGATCCCCAGGTGATCATGATCGGCGAGATCCGCGACCCCGAGACGGCCAATATCGCCGTGCAGGCAGGGCTCACAGGGCATCTGGTGATCAGCACCATCCATGCGGGCAGCACCTGCGGCGTGTTCGCCCGCCTGATCAACATGGAACTCGAACCCTTCCTGCTCGCCTCCGCCATCAGCGGCGTGCTCGGCCTGCGACTGATCCGCACCAACTGCCCGGACTGTTCGATCCCCTATCAGCCCGAGCCGTCTCTCATGAAGTACTTCCCCGCCGAGACCTTGACGAGCGCCGACCTGCGGCACGGCGAGGGCTGCGAGCGTTGCCTCGACACCGGGTACTCGAGCCGCACGGCCCTGACCGAATTGCTCGAAGTCGACGAGGTCCTGCGCGAGGCCATTCTCGAGAAGATGCCGACGCGCGCCCTGCAACAAGTCGCCATCCAGCAAGGCATGCAGACCTTCTGGCAAAACGGACTGCGCCGCGTCCTTCAAGGCCAGACAACCATCGAGGAGATCATGCGCGTCCTGGCCGCGGATGCGTTCTAGGCAATGACCGGTCTCCTGCTTGGCGGGCTCGCGGTCCTCAGCCTCGCCCTGACCCTCTGGCAGTGGCTCGAGACGCGCTGGTTCCCCTTGCATCGGCGGATCGCCGACCCCGAGTTCGCCCCGGCTTTGACTCTGTTCAAGCCGCTTAAGGGAGGCGATGCCGAGACGGAAGCCTGCCTCCGCAGTTGGCTCAGCCAAGACTACCCGGGCAAGGTCCAAATCCTCTTCGGGGTCGCATCCGCACACGAGCCGGCGGCGTCCATCGCCCGCGCATTGCTGGCCGAGTCGCCCGGCAGGGACCTCGAGTTGGTGCTCTGTCCCCAGCGGCTCGGCACCAATGGCAAGGCTTCAACCCTCGCCCAGCTCTCGAATCGCGCCCGCCATGCCATCTGGGTGGTGAGCGACGCTGACGTTCACGTCCCGCCCGATTTCCTGAGCAGCCTGGTCGCGCCCTTGAAAGACCCGGGCGTGGGCCTCGTGAATGCGTTCTACGCCCTCGACCCTGCGCCCACCCTTGCCATGCGGTGGGAAGCGATCGGCGTGAACGCCGACTTCTGGGGCAGCGTGCTGCAGTCACTAAGGTTTGCGCCCCAAAGATTTGCACTCGGCGCGGCATTCGCCGTCCGGCAAATCCATGTCGTGCAGAGCGGAGGTTTCGCCGCCCTCACAAATGTCCTCGCGGACGATTTTGTCCTGGGCCGGTCCGTGGCGGATCAAGACCTCCGGATTGCGCTCTGTCCGGTCGTTGCCACATGCCGGGAGGCGCAGCAAGGATGGGCCGCGGTCTGGCGACATCAACTGCGCTGGGCGCGGACGATTCGGGTTTGCTCTCTGTGGCCTTACGCCGCCAGCCTGGCCAGCAATTCAACCCTCTGGCCACTGCTCTGGGCCCTCTCCGACCCGCGGTGGACCGTCTGGGCCGGCACGGCCGCCTGTCTGGCCGTGCGGCTGGCAACGGCCTGGGACAGCGAGGCGCGATTGACCCTCTCGACCTTGCACTGGCGGTCGCTGTGGCTGGTCCCAATCAAAGATCTCCTTCAGGCCGCCCTCTGGGCCTTCGCCTTTCTGGGTGACAGGGTCGAGTGGCGGGGCGAACGCTTCCGCGTCCTGCCCAGCGGAGAGTTGCTCCCGTGCGATGCCCCGGCCCTGGGCGCGCCATACACAGGGCCAGGGGTTCCGCCGCGTGAGGGCACGAGGCCTACAGGCTTGCAGGCCGGGTCCGCACCTGCCGACAGGCTGACCTGACCGGGCGCTGTATCGTTTGTGTCGCCCTGTAAAACGCGGGCTGCTTGAAAAGTCCGCGGGCGAACTCGGCATTGCGCCGGACGTCAGCGACAGCGTCCTTGGACGGGCTCGAAGTCTCGAGCACAATCCATCCGCGGTACCCAATCTTCTGAATCGCCGATGCAATCGGACCAAACTCGAGCTTTCCGTTGTCCAGGTACTCCGGTCCATTCTTGAAATGGAACTGGACAATCCGCTCTTTCAGGAGACGGATGTCTCCGGGCACGTCGTGCCCCTTCGTCACTCCGGTGTTGTACACGTCGTAATAGACCTGCACCGCTTCATGATTGATCCGGTCCAGGATCCGTGCGTTCTGCGATCCATCCAGGTAATTCTCGATCGCCAGAATGACCCCGGCGTCCTTCGCCCGCGGCGCCGCGGCCTTCAGACGCCCCACCGCAACGCCGACATCGGCCTCCTTGACCTTCCCGCTGGCATCGAGCAGGTCGCCATTCCCAAAAAATGCCACCAGAATGACACGCGCCCCGAGGTCGTGGGCTGCGTCAATCGCCTGTTCGAGCCAGGCCGGGGCCCGTGGATCCGAGGCGAGCGGATGCGAATTCAGCAGGCCCATCATGAGCGAGCAGACCGGCAGACCCGTCCGGCGCATCTGATCCTTGTACCTCTGCCGGACCGCCGGATCCGCGATTTCGAGACGATCGGACTCGCCCCCGACGCCAACCTCGACACCGTCGAGACCAGCCTGGTGCGCCTGGTCGAGGCCGACAACGCATGCGCCGAAACGGATTGCGCCAGCGGCCTCGCCGGCGGAGGCCAGCGGCTGAAGTCGTGGCCAGAGGGCGCTGCCGACAAGCACCGATGCGGCTTGTCCGAAAAACGTTCGCCGATCGAGAACGGGCTGATGGGCAGTCATGGGCTCAAGGATAGTTTTCATTCGATCTTTATACGCCTGTCAGAACCGAGTGTTCAGTTTGATATTGTATGATGATGTGGACATATACAGCTAACGTAATACTGCCGTATAGAATTCAGTTCTTTTGTCGTCCACTGGTCATGATGCCGATCATTTGGACTGGGCTGAATCGCATCTGGCTGGATTGTCCAATCATGCGGGAGTTTCTTTTGCCTCCGTTATCGGTCCTCGTTTCATCCAGACAAGGATCAGACTGATATCGGCCGGTGAAACACCCGAAATGCGCGACGCTTGTCCGACAGTGATCGGACTCACTCGCTTGAGCTTCATTCGGGCCTCAGTCCTCAGTCCCGGGATTCGATCATAGTCAAGCCACACAGGAATTGTCTTCTCCTCCATCGCTTTGCTGCGATCGACCTCGACCTGCTGTCGATGAAGATACCCGGCGTATTTAATGGCCGACTCGATCTGAAGAATGTCCTCCGCTGTGAGTTCCGCGTTCACCGATGGAAGGTCTTTGTAGCCGATTTCCGGACGCCGCAACATGGATTCCAGGGTCGAAGATCCGATCCTGGTTCTTCGCAGTCGCTCCAGTTCAGCCTGTATGGCACTCCGACGGCTCCGGAACGACTGGTAATGCCGCTCTGGCAAGAGCCCCACAGCGAATCCGATCTCCGATAACCGGTCATCGGCATTGTCCTGTCGCAGGAGCAATCGGAACTCCGCCCTGGACGTGAACATGCGATACGGTTCTGCGGTGCCCTTCGTCACCAGATCATCGAGCAGAACGCCTATATAGGCCTGGTCCCGCCGTAGGACGATCGGCGGTTTGCCCTGAACCCGCCTGGCGGCGTTGATGCCGACGATGATCCCCTGGGCCGCCGCCTCTTCGTAGCCCGAGGTCCCGTTGATCTGGCCCGCGAAGTACAGGTTTCGACAGAGTTTCGTTTCAAGCGACGGGTGCAGCTGCGTCGGCGGAGCAAAGTCGTATTCGATCGCGTAGCCGGGACGCATGATCTCCGCGTTCTCACAGCCGATAATGGTCCGAACCATCTCGATCTGCACCTCGTATGGCAGACTGGTCGAGAACCCGTTCACGTAGATCTCTTCGGTCGATGTGCCCTCGGGTTCGAGAAAGATCTGGTGCCGTTCCTTTGCCGGGAACTTGACGATCTTGTCCTCTATCGACGGACAGTACCGAGTGCCAGTGCCTTCGATCACCCCGGAGTAAAGCGGCGACTTCTCGAGATTGGCGCGAATGATCTGGGCCGTCTTGTCGCTCGTGAAGGTCACATGACAGCAGAGTTGGCGCCCCAGATGTTCGAGGACCGAACCGTGGGGGTAGATCCCCGGATGATCGCCATCCCTGTCCGAATGTTCCACGTGGAACAAATCCTCCTTCCAGAAATGGAAGTAAGGGACAGGCTCGTCCCCAGGCTGAGCATCTGCCTTTGAGAAGTCAATGGACCGCCGCCGCAGCCGTGGGGGCGTTCCGGTCTTGAGTCGACCCAATTCAAACCCCAAATGCTTGAGTGACGCAGACAATCCAGTCGATGCAGGCTCACCCGATCGCCCTCCCGCGATTTGGTTGAATCCGATGTGCATCACTCCACGCAAGAATGTGCCTGTAGTAACAACGACACACTTGCCCTTGAACTGGACTTTCAGTGTGGTCTCGACACCAACCGCAACACCTTGATCGACCAGAATCCGATCGACCTGCCCCTGCTTGCATTCGAGTCGAGGCTGCCGCTCACACACACCCTTGAGTCGAAACTGATACGCCTTCTTGTCGCACTGGGCCCTCGGTGCTCGTACAGATGGGCCTTTCCTGCTATTCAGCATCCGAAACTGGAGGCCGGTCATGTCCGTATTCAAGCCCATCTCCCCGCCGAGGGCATCGATTTCGCGGGCGAGTTGGCCTTTGGCGAGGCCTCCAATTGCGGGATTGCACGACATTTGGCCAATGCAATCCAAGTTTATCGTTAACAACAGTGTCTCATGACCGATCCGTGCCGACGCCAGCGCAGCCTCGACGCCTGCGTGACCCGCACCGATAACGATCACATCATATTCCTTCGGATAGAGGAACATTAGTCCGCTCTCAAACAATCAGACCAACCCGCGCATCCGCTCAAAAAAAAACCGGGTTCGGAACCAGAGGATGGTTCTCAAACCCGGTGGAATTTTCAGAGTACAACTGAGGGACTATGGGGATATCTCGGAAACGACCGGTACTTAGCCGCAACCGAAAATTCGCTGCAAAATTCAAAGACCGACTGTTAATGCGCCTCAGAAACAAAGTTCTGAAAGCACAACACTGAAACACCAGTCCCCAGGCAAGTCAAGCACACGAACAAAGTATTACATGCACTGATGTTATCCATCAAAATAAAACAAACGCTGGGCGCACGGCCATGCCGCCGGGATGATGGCATCCCTCCGGCCTGCGGCACCGGAGAGTGCAGCGGTTGCAGGCCGGGTCCCCGGACCCTGCGTTCCGAACGTCGTCAAACTGAGAATTGCTGCTGCCGGAGGCATTGTGCCGTGCGTTTTGCTGTTTACAGCTCCGGGGTCCGCACTAGAATCCTTGTTCGGTGAAACGTTTTGCAGACAAGTCAAGTTTCTGTGCTGCGCTCGATGGGTCAAGGATTCTAAGGAGCGAGGACTTCGGCGAGCTCAGCGGGGCCGCGCGGGGGCGAGGGGCGGGGAAACACCGGGACTTTTCGTGGAAATGAGGACCGGGTTTTGTCTGAGGCGCGGCTCGCCGGGAGAACAGGCGGATTTGTTGCCATGAAGAAAATCGAGGCGATCATCAAGCCCTTCAAGTTGGAGGACGTCAAGGAGGCGCTGGCGGAGATGGGCATCGAGGGGATGACCGTGAGCGAGGTGAAGGGTTTTGGGCGCCAGAAGGGGCACACCGAGATCTATCGTGGCAGCGAGTACACGGTCGATTTTCTTCCGAAGATCAAGATCGAGTTGGTGATTGCCGCCCAGCTTGTCGAGCAGGCTGTTGAAGCCATCCTGAAGGCGGCCAAGACCGGCAAGATTGGCGACGGCAAGATCTTCGTGAGCTCCGTCGAGAACGCCATTCGCATCCGGACCGGTGAAACGGACGAGGAGGCCGTTTAGCCCGAACGGGGCAATGCGATTGGGTCGAGGCGCGGCACCTTCGTCTCCATGAACTCGATGCCGCCCAGGCCAGCGCAACCAGGCTCGGTCTTCGGGGTGGGAAACGATGTCGGGGTGGCGGTCAGGCGATGGATGTGAGGTCGGGCGGCGAGCTGGATTTGGGAGCAAGTGCGGGTTGTGAATAACAGGTGGACAAGAGTTAATATGTTGTTCTGGTTTTCGGTGGACGACTTGCCTACAAACGCTGTCGCGTAACCTGAGTAAGGATCGAGTGGGGATTATTATTTCCGTGAGTGCCTCAGAGACAATGCAACACAGAATTTTAAAGTATTGGCATGCAATGTGTTGCGACTTTAGCAGTCGAGATAGGCCAGTTTTTTGGGCTTTTCCGACCGGGGTGTCTAAATTCTTTTCAATGCCAGAGGCGCTAAGCCTCTGGAAAACGGGACGTTACGCGCTCGTTGCAAGTGGTGGTGAATAAAACCGTCTCAGGCGCAAGTCAGGGCCGTTGTCGTCTCATGCAAACTTCAAACGAGAAGGTCTGGTCCTCGGCTCAGTCGATTCTCCGAGGCATGCTCAATCCGGACATCTACAATCTCTGGTTCACGCACTTGCGAGCCAGGGAGATGTCCGAGGAGCAAATCCTGCTCGAGGTCCCGAATGATTTCTGCGAACTGTGGCTCAAGGACAATTACCTGGGACTGTTGCAGGATGTGGTGGCGCACGTGACCGGGTCGGCTCGCCGTGTCCAGTTCGTCATTGCCGCCCAACCGTCCGAGCCGGCACCGGGCGAAGGGGCGGCGCCTGAGCGGGCCGCGGTGTCGTCCGCGCGCGGTCCGGTTGCCGGCGCTGTCGCGCGCGAGTCACCGTTCAATCCCAACAACACGTTTGACACCTTTGTGGTGGGGAGCAACAACAGCTTCGCCCATGCGGCGGCATTGGCGGTCGCGCAGGCGCCGGGGCGGTCCTACAATCCGCTCTTTGTGTACGGGGGAACCGGTTTGGGCAAGACCCACCTTTTGCACGCGATCGGGCAGCACGCGGCCCAGAATCGAAAGGGCGCCCGCGTCGCCTATCTCTCTTCGGAGAAGTTCACCAACGAGTACATCGACGCCATCCAGACCAATCAGTTGGCGCGCTTTCGGAAGAAGTATCGGATGACCGATGTCCTGCTGATCGACGATGTGCAGTTTCTGGCGAACAAGGAGCGGATTCAGGAGGAGTTTTTCCACACGTTTAATGCCCTGCATGAGGCCCATCGCCAGATCGTTCTGACGTGCGATCGCCCCGCGAGCGAGATTCAGAATCTCGAACACCGGCTCATGTCGCGGTTCGAGTGGGGGTTGGTGACGGACCTGCAGCCGCCGGACGTCGAGACGCGCGTGGCCATTTTGCGCAAGAAGGAGCAAAGCCTGGGCGTGAGCCTGCCGCAGGAGGTCATTGATTTCCTCGCCCAGCGGATTCGCTCGAACATTCGCCGGCTGGAGGGCGCCTTGATCCGCGTGGCCACCTACGCCTCGCTGGCGGGCAAGCCCGTCACCCTCGAGGTTGTGGAGCATCAGCTTCGCGAGTTGCTGCACGAGGAAGGGCGGCACGCGATCACGATCGAGATCATCCAGAAGAGAGTTGCGGAGCATTACGACATCCGGTTGGCGGACATGACCAGCCGGCGTCGGCCCGAGAACATCGCTTTTCCCAGGCAGGTGGCCATGTATCTGGCCCGTCAACTGACCGAGAGTTCCTTGAACACGATCGGCGAGGCCTTCGGAGGTCGGGACCACGGCACCGTTCTGCACGCCTGCCGCCTGGTGCGCGGGCGCATGGAGGTGGACCCGAGCGTGCGGCAGGCGGTGAGCTATATCGAGAAGCAGCTCCACCGATGAGGGCGCCTCCGCTGAGCCGGCCGCCCCGCTTCCGCGTTGGGCAGGCTATCTCGCGGGGATGAGGTCCGCGAGTCCGGCGTCCCTCAGAGCTGCATCGAGCCATCGGGTTTGGTTGGGGAACAAGTGCTCGCGCCGGACCTCGGCGGCGTCGAGGCGCGCGAGGTTCGTCTGGCCCTGGGCGAGGTGGATTTCGAATGCGCAGAGGCGGAAGACGCTGCGTCCGAACTCGTCAAAACGGGCGGGGTCAACGGTGCTGAGCAGTTCGGACGCTTCGTTCCAGCGCTGGTTCAAGGCGAGGGCATAGCAGTGGTTGACGCGCGCGTGGGGCGAGGCCGGCATGCGGGCAAGGAAATCGCGCGTCACGCCCACCACCCTGGCCGGATCGAGCCTGTTGATCAGCAGCGCCGCTGCGTAGTTGAAATCCCATCGGTCATCGCCCGGGAGGAGGCGGCGGGCTTCGGTTGCGGCTCTCAGGAGCAGGACAGGGTCCTGGCGCATGGCCTCGGCAAGCTCGAAGACGACCTGCCAATAGAAGGGCACATCCTTCAAGGGCTGTTCGAGAGGCGCCAACACCTGCCATGCCTTGTCGTAATAGCCCAGTTCCTTCAAGCCAAGGCCGACCTCGAGCGCGATTCGGGGTGAGGGAAAGAACCCGCGGGCCGCGGCCTGCATTGACGCGCCGGCCTGATCGATGTGTTTCAACATGTGATGCGCCCGTCCCTCGATGAAGTCCGTCCAGCCACCCAGGGCCCGGGCCGTCTGCGGGACGGCCCGCAACTCTTCCGCCATCTCGAGGAGGCCGCGCCAGTCTGCCGCGGCACTGAGCAGCGCGGCGCGTTTGAGCCAGACAGACTGCGTGGCTGCGGATGGGTTGCCGCCCTGCTGCATTGTAAACTGCCGCAGGGTCAAGTGCGCCTGATCGGGCAGTCCCAGAGCGTTCAGGGCATCCGCCAGCAGGATCGCGTCTTTGGCGGAACGCGGTTTGCCGACCTCGCGCACCGCCAGGGTCCGGGCCTGATCGGACCGCCCGGCCTGGGCCAGCAACTTCCAGTAACCAAGGTGATCGCGCAGTCTGTCGGCTCGGGACTCGACAAGGCGTTCGAGCGATTTCGCGTAATTGTCAGGGTCTTGCGCCTGCTCGAAATCGAGAAGCTGCAGGCGGGTTGCCAGGATGCGTTGGGCGGGGTCCTCGAGCGCCTGTTCGAGACGGCGGCGGGCGTCGTCGCGAGCGGGCAGCGGTCCCCAGCCGGCGAGATAGGCGGCATGATAGAGGGCGAGGGTGAGATTCTGGGCGGACTCGGCGCTCAGCCGTTCCCAACGCTCTCTGTAGGCGGGTCCATCGCCTCGATCCAGGAGGGCCTTGAGGTAAAGAACCTCGTCCTCCCTCGAGAGTTCGTCCCGCAGCGGATGCAACAGATCGTACACCTCGTCCGAACGCCCCGTCCGATCGCACAACTGCGCCACCAGGCCGATGTCCTGGGCATTGGTCCCGCCAAGGGCGACCAACCAGGCCGGCAACTTGGCCGCCTGTTCGAGGGCCGCGGCGGGCGGATTGGGGAGGCTCACGGTGGCGCGCAGGGCCTGCCGGATCGTCGGCAGATGCCCCAGGTTCTTGATGACGGCGGCGCGCCAGGCGGCGGCGGCTTCCTCGTCCGATCCGTTGGCGGCGAGGTGCCGGGCCGACCGCCGCAGTTGCCAGGCCTGGGCGAGGTTGAGGAGGCTCACTCGCACCTGGGGCTGGAAGCCGGGCGGGGTCACACGCCAAATCTTGGGCAGCGAGATCGCGATCCCGACAACGACAACGAGGATCAGCACCGACACGATCCGGAACCACGGATCGAGGATGAGAAGCCGGATCAGCTCGCCCTGATCGTGGGGCAGGGCTTTCAGATCGCGTTTGGAGGGGAGCGGGTCCACCTAACTCTTTGGCGCAGGTGAGGGGGGAGGCTCGTTGAGGCTCCAGTATTGGGCCAGGAGCCCGACCATTTCGAGAAACTCGGCCGAGTTGGCCCGCTTCATCAGATACCCCGAGATGCCCAGGGCGTACATGCGGGCCTTGTCTTCCTCGAGTCGCGAGGCCGTCAGGACCACCACCGGCAGATTGCGCAGGTCCGGATCCCGCCGAATCTCCGCGAGAAACTCCTCGCCGTTCATGCCCGGCATTTTGATGTCCAGCAGCACCAGACCGGGCCGCGGATTCTCCGGCGACCGCAGGAACCGCAAGGCCTCATCGGCCGACCGGGCGACAACCAATCGCGTCTCGGTCTCCAGTTCCCGCAGCGCCCGCTGGACACTGAGGATGTCCACTTCGTCGTCCTCGACCAGCAGGAGCGGCGTGCGTTCCTGACAGAAGGCCCGCAGGCGTCGCTCGTGCCGATGGTGATGCTCCCATTCCATCGCCGAGCGCATCAACTCGTGCGTGCCCTGGATTCTGAGCTTGGTCCGGATATTCGCCCGATGCACGTCCACGGTCCGCGAGCTGATGGACAGTTCCGCGGCGATTTCTTTGGCTTCCTTGCCCTGGCCGGTGAGTCTGAAGACCTCCATCTCGCGGTTGGAAAGCACCTGCGGGGGGTCCTGTTCGGAGGTTGGAGGTCCGGTGGCCAGATGGCGCAACAACCTGTTCCCCAGGCGCGGGTCCAGGACAATCTCTTGACGCGCGGCCTGCCTGACAGCCGACGCCAGGGTGTTGGCGTTCACCTCGTTCGAGAGGTACCCCATCGCGCCGTGTCTCAATACCCGCTCCGCGATCCAGGCATCCTCGCGTTCGGACAGGACCAGCACCGCCGGCGGCTGTGCGGCCTTGAGCAGACGCCCCAAAACCGGCTCTCCTCGCTTCCGGCAGAAGCTGGCTCCCAGAATTACCACGTCGGGCTGACTGGCGTTGACCGCGCTGAGTCCCGCTGCCGCATCCCCTACCTCGCCGAGCACCTCGATGCCCGGATCCGTCTCGAGGTGGCTTCGGATGCCGGCGCGGTTAATGGACTGCTCCTCAATGATGAGAACCCGGATTGCCACAACCCCAGTGTGACAGGGCCGCGGATTTTCGCAATACTCTTCGCAGCTCTTCGCAGCGCCTCTTCCCAGCGCTCTCCACGGCGTTTCGCACGATGAGCAGCCTTCTCCCAAGGCGGGCAGTACGACGCCCGGCGCGTCCGTCCGCGCCGCAGGCGGGCGGGCGTGTCGTCGCTCTGGCCGCGGCCGTGCCGCCGGGCGAAATGTCCGGACTGGCCAGCCGCCATTTGCGCGTGCGGAAGTTGGGTCTGGACGGTCCAATGAAGCGACGTGATGAACGACGCCACGCAGGGGCCCGAAGTGTTGTCGAGGCTTCTCCAGCAAGCCGAGGCGGCCGGGGCGAGCGATATCCATCTGCACCTGACAGGCGGGCAGACCGAGGTGGCATTCCGCCTCGATGGCCTTCTGACGCCGGTCACAACCCTCGAAAGCGGGCTGGGCGAGCATGTCATCGGCCGCATCAAGTTCCTCGCCCGGCTCAAGACTTACCAGGACAGCCTGCCGCAGGATGGGCGCATCGACCGGCGAGACAGCGGCGCCGGCTGCGACATCCGGGTGGCCACCTATCCCACGGTGCGGGGAGAGAAGGTGGTGCTGCGGCTGTTCAACCGTGACGGAGTGCGTGCCCTGGAGGAGTTGGCCTTGCCCGACGGACTGGTGAGCGAGTTGGAGGCGTTCTTGCGGCAGGAGACGGGCCTGTTGCTGTTGACGGGCCCGGCTGGAAGCGGCAAGACGACGACGATCTACGCCTGTCTGAGCGCCCTGGCTCAAGGCGGTCTCAAGCACGTCATTACCGTCGAGGACCCGGTCGAGCAAGTCCTTCCCGGGGTGATGCAGACCGAAGTGAACGAGGCGCGCGGGCTGACCTTTGCAGTGGCGGCGCGCCATCTCTTGCGCCAGGACCCGCAGGTGCTGGTCCTCGGTGAAATCCGCGACGACGAAACGGCGACGCTGGCGGTGCGGGCGGCGCTGACGGGGCATCTGGTCATTTCCACGCTGCACGCGGGATCCTGCCGGGGCGTGTTCGAGCGCTTGCTGGCGATGTGTCCGGACCACGCCGCGGTGGCGTCGGCCGTTGCACTGGTGGTCAATCAGCGGCTCATGCGCCGCTGCTGCGCGTCGTGCCAGCGCCGGGGTTGTCCGCTCTGTTTGCAGACCGGCTATCGCGGGCGGCTGCCGCTGGTCGAGTGGGTGCGTCTGACCCCCGCTCTCCAGCGTCAACTGCGGGCCGTCGGGCCGGACGCGATCGAGCCGGCGCGGAGCCTCGAGTTGGCTGCGCGTGATCTTGTGGCCGCAGGACTGTCTGACCAGCAGGAACTGGAACGAATGTTCGGCTTATGAAACTGGACGAGTTCGCCTTTTTGAACCAGCAACTGGCCGGGATGCTGCGCGGCGGCATCCCGCTCGAGGGCGCTCTGAAGCAGTTGACGGCGAGTCTCGAACGCGGGGCGCTGCGCGAGGAACTCGAGCAACTCGAAGCGGATTTGGCCAAAGGAACCCCTTTGCGCGACGCCCTGCCGCGTCGCCGCCTGCCCGATCTCTACCAGCAATTGGTTCAACTGGGCGCCCAGGGCAACGACCTGCCGGGCATGCTGACGCTTCTGGCCGACTATTACCAAAGGCGCCATCTGATCTGGACCAAGCTCAAGGCCCTCATGGTCTATCCGGCCATCGTCCTGATCGGCAGTCTGGGGTTGTCGATTCTCCTGGCCCATTTCGCCCGCGTGCTGACGACGTCGGCTCCTTGGTTTTTCTACGAGGGGCAGACGCTCCCAGCCGCGGCCGCCATCGGCGGTCCCAGCGCCCTGCTCATCCCTCCGCTCTGGATCGCTCTGATGTTGGTCCTGTTCGTTGCGGCCCTGACCGTGCCGGCCTGCCGCAATTGGGCCCGCTGGCACTTGCCCGGCTTCCGGGAATCGAGCCTGAGCCAGTTTGCCGCGACCATGCGGCTGCTCCTGGCGTCCGGCACCGACCTGCCTCGTGCGCTGGCGCTGGTCGCCAACCTCGAGAAGGGGACGGCCGTTGGCCGCGAACTCGCCCGCTGGCGGGACCGGCTCGCCGCGGGCGCCGGACGAATCGGCGAGTTCGCCACACCCAGCCGGCTTTTCCCGCCCATGTTTGTCTGGCTGGTGGGACAGGGCGGCGAGGACCTCGCCGGCGGCTTCGCCCGCGCCGCGGAGGTCTACGGCGAACGAGCCCGGCATCGGGTGGAAATGATGTTGTATGCCGCGTTGCCAGTTGCGGTCCTGGCGCTGGGCGGGATGATCGCCGGACAGTTGGTCCTCGGTTTGCGCATGTGCGCCCTGGTGACGGGATTGAATGCGCTGGGCGCGGAGTGATGCGGCCCCATGAACCCTCTCGTGCTCAATCTGCTGGTCTGGCTGTTGGAACTGATCGCGTTGGCGGTGCTGGCCTACCTCGCCTATTTCTTCCTGAGCCTCCCTCTGCGCCGGCGCGAGCGGGCACGCCTCTTCCTCGATCTCATCGAACTCGGGCTGCGAGATGGCCGCGGCGTGGAACAGACCGTGTGCGCCCTGGGAGCGACGGGGGATCGCGCGTTGGGTTCGAGGTTCCACCGCTTCGCCACGCACCTGGCTTCGGGCCTCACCCTCGCCCAGGCCCTCGAACGGGTGCCGAGCCTGCTCCCCCCGCCCGTGGCCGGGATGCTCCGCGCCGGGCACGCGGGAGGCGATTTGCCCGGCGTGCTGGCCGCGTGCCGCCAGCGGCTTCAAGACCACGTCGATGCCGTCGCAGCCGCCCACCATTACTTCATGCTCTTTGCCCTTGTCGTCAGCCCCGCGTGGATCGCAACCTTCGCTGCGCTTTTCGTGTTCGTGATGCCGAAGTTCCTCGCCATCGCCGAGGACATGGGGACGACGACGCCCTCCCTCCTGATCGCCTTGGCCAGCCACAGCAAGACTCTCGTTGTGGCGCAGACCGCGCTGTTGCTCGGTCTCTATGGCCTGGTCCTGGCTTACGTCGGCGGCCCGCGTCTCGCGGGGTGGATCAGCCGCATCTGGCCAGGCCTGCCGGATCGACTGGCCTGGCTTTTCCCGTGGAAGCGGCTGCGTCTGCAGCGCGACTTCTCGTCCGTGCTCGCCATTCTCCTGGATGCAGGCCTCCCGGAAGCTCGGGCCCTCGATCTGGCGGGTGAGAGCACCGCCAATGCGGTGATGCGCGGGCGGGCGGGCGCCGCCGTGGCGGACCTCGAACGGGGCGCTGGTCTGCCCTCGGCGTTGCGTCGATTGGACGTGTCGGGCCAGTTCCGATGGCGTCTCGAGAATGCGATGCAGGGGCCGGCCCGTTTTCGCGCCGCCCTCGATGGCTGGCACGAGGTCTTGTCCGCCAGGGCCTGGCAGCTCGAACAGACGGCGGCCCAACTGGCGACCACAGGCCTGGTGCTGGTCAACGGACTGTTTGTCGGCGCGCTTGCACTCGGGGTTTTCGGAATGCTCCTGAGCGTGATCGAAGGAGGCCTTCTATGGTGACCCACTCTTCCAGCCGCGGGAGGGCGCTGATGCGCCGGGGCGCATTGATGACCGAGTTGGTCGTCGCCATCAGCATCGTCGTCGTTGCCCTCTTCCCGCTCGCTCTGGCATTCCTCAACGAGCAGAAGCTGTGTCGCGCCTATTACTATCGCGCCCTGGCCCTCGAAATCGTCGATGGCGAGATGGAGGTTCTGGCCGCGGGCGAGTGGCGCGCGTTCGAGTCCGGGGTTCACGCGTACCAGCCCTTGGCGCCGGCTGTCACGAACCTCCCGCCGGGGCGTTTCGAGCTGACGGTCTCAGACCGGGCAATCCGGCTGGCCTGGCAGCCGAGCCGGCGCGACACCGGCGGGCGGGTGGCGAGGGAGGTGAAGGTGCGATGAACACGAGACGCGTTGCCATGCGGATGGGGCCGAGGCGGCGCCATGCCTGGTCCGAGAGGGCCGCCGAGGGCCAGCCGTGCTCGCCGCAATCCGGCATCCTGCTGATCGAGTGCCTGATCTACCTCGCGTGCCTCTTTGCCGTGCTTGGCGCGGCCTTGGCGGTGTTCTACCAAACGCTCGATTTCTCCCGCGACCTTCGCCGCAACGCCGACGATATCGCTCGAGTTCTCAAGGCCGGGGAGCGCTGGCGGACCGATGTGCGGTCCGCGACCGGCCGAATCGTCTTCGAGGAGGGTCCGGGCGGACGCGCGCTGCGCATTCCGCGGGAAGGCGGCGCGACCACTTATTTCTTCGTCACCAATGCCGTGCTCCGTTGCGCCGCGGCAACCGGGCGATGCGAGACGATCCTGCCGGCTGTCCAGGAGTGCCGTTTCGTGAGCGAACCGCGCCAGCGCGTCACGGCGTGGCGCTGGGACCTCGAGTTGCCGTCGCGTCTCGAGGCCGTGCGGGTGCATCCGCTCTTCACATTTACCGCGGTCGCCCGCCCCGAGGAGGCACAACCATGAAGACAGCGGCTTCCAACCAAGGCCGCGAGCGCGGCTCGGCCGTGATTGTCGTGCTCGCCTTGCTCCTCTTGACCCTGGCGTTTATGGCCGGAAACGATGTCACCTTGCGCTCTCTGCGCCGCGAGATGCGGATCATCGAAGAGCGTCAGCTTCGCAAGTACGAGCCGCCTGAGCCCGAGTCCGCCCAGACAGGCCCCAGCCGGAAATCCTCGGACTCCCCTCCATGGCGCGATCACGTCGCGTCGGGTTCTCCCCCCTAACCCGCATATTTGACACCCCGTCAGTGCACAGGGCCGTCAGATGTCGCATGATGTCTGCCATGCGGGTTAGAAAGGCAAAACCGCGCCCGGCTTGAGCCGAACACTGAGCGTCGCGTGTTGCGTCTGTCTGAGGCTTGCATTCCCCTCGGCCCGACCCCATGCTGCCCGCGTTCGGAGCACTAAATGATGCCGGGCCTTCAAAGGCCCGGACGATGATTTGATGAGCAACACTCCAGAGTTCGAGCTCGATCTCGATCTCCAACTGCTACCGGCGTGGGCGCGTCAGCCGTCCACGGAGAATCGTTATGCCAAGTACGAAGGCGATACCGAAGGGGATCGCCGCGACTGGCGAGGGGACCGATTTGGCCGACGCGACGCAGGTCGCAGCCGGCCGCCGCGACGGGACCGACCGCCCGGCGGCCCTGGCCGGGGCGGTCCGGCGGGGCGGCACGAAGGCCGGGGCGAAGGCCGGGGCGAGCGCGGTGAGCGCGGGCGCGGGCCGGGTCCTGAAGGGCGGCCTGCGGCGCCGCGGTGGCAGCGGGAAGAGCCGGTGGTTCCCCTGCCTGATGTGGAGGTCAGCTTCACGCCCGAGGAAGCGGGTGTCGAATCGCTCGCGCGCCAGATCAAGCTCACCGGGCGCGCCTACCCGCTGTTCGGGATTGCCGAGCTGATCCTGAAGCGTCCCGACAAGGTGCACGCCCAACTCCACGCGAAGAAAGGTGCGGATGGCGCCGTGGGGCAGCCGCTGGTGGTCTGTTCGCTGGATGATTCGATCTGGCTGAGCGAAGACGAGGCCGTCGCGCACATCTTGCGCCACCATTTCGCCACGTTTTACCAGATCGAGAAAGTGCCCACCGATCCCCCGAAGGGCACCTACACGTTCGTGGCCCAGTGCGGCATGAGCGGCACCATCTTCGGCCCGCCCAATTACCACGATTACCAGGACAAACTGCGCAAGTTCCACGCCGAGCGCTACGCGCGCATGCCGTTCGATGTCTACAAGGCCCGAGTCAAGATCGTCAAAGACGAGGCCGTGGTGAAGAAATGGATCGAGGAGCAGAGCGCAAAACTCGAGTACATCTGCCTCAACGTGCCCGAATCGTGCCGATTCGGCAGCCGCGAGGATGTCGAGAAACACTTCCGCGCCACGCATCTCCCGAACCTTATCCGATCCGTCGACTCGTACACCCTGCGCGCAGGCGCGAAGCGGCCCCCGCTCTCGCCGGGCTTGCAGACGCTGCTGCGCCACGCGATCGAGGATCAGAAGCGATTCCCACTCAAGGTGGCCACCGTCCTGAGCCAGCAGTTCGCCGGCCACGGACTCCAGTTCTTCAAGGTCAATCGCACCGTGACCCACGTCTGCGTCGCCCGACCTCACTACCTCGACCTCGAAAACACCGTCGTCTCCGACGGGGTCCGCAAGATCGTCGACTTCATCAACACCCATCCCGGGTCCACCCGGCGCAAGCTGATCCAGGCGCTCGCCCCAACCCCGCCCGCCCCAGCCACGCCGCCACCACCGCTAACCCCGCCCGTTCCGACGCCCCAACCGGCTGCCGCCGAGACCGCTCCCGAAGCCGACGCCCAGCCGGCTGCCCCGCCTGCCGCAGCCGCCCCCGCGCCGCCGCCTCCCGCGGCCCCGACCGAGCCTCAGCCGACGCCGGAGCAGACGGCTGTCATCGCCGACCTGCATTGGCTGATCCATCAAGGGCACGTGATCGAGTTCACCGACGGACGACTCGAAACCGCCAAAGCGCCCAAGCCCAAACCCACACCGCCGCCGCCCGCGGCGAAGACTGCCGAAGTCGAGGCCGCGACGCCCGCCCCGGCAGATGCTGCCGCCGCCACCCAGGCAGGAAGTCCGGCCGCGGAGGTGCCGACGGCACCGGCGGAGACGCCGGCGCCCGCGGGGGAAGCAACCGCGCCGCCTCTCGAAACACCGGCAAACGCTGGTGAGACACCAGCCGCTGAGGTTGAAGTCGGCCAAAGCCCTGAACCGGCTCCCGCTCCCACGGCTGAGGCTGCGCCTCCGGCGCCCGCAGCGCCCGCTCCGGACCCCAACTCGAGGCCGGATCAGGCCGCGCCGGCCGCGCCCGCGTCCGTGTAGCCTGATTGCACACCGTCGCGCCGGCTTAAGACGCTCGGAGTTCGGAGATGGGGGGCGGTGCGCCGGAGCGCCGGCTTGCAGCCGGCTTAAGACACGCCGTGCCCCGCAGGTGGATGGACAAAGCGTCCCGCGCGACGCGGTCACGTCGTGCCGTAGAGTTCCGCGCCTTGGTCGACAAACTCGCGCGCTTTGCGGTCCATGTCAGCCTGGATCGTTTGCTGCTCGGTGACTTCCTGTTCGGACGCGGACTTCCGGACATCCTCGCTGATCTTCATGGCGCAGAAGCGCGGCCCGCACATCGAGCAGAAGTGGACGGTCTTGGCGTCTTCCTGGGGCAGGGTTTCGTCGTGGAAGGCGCGGGCGGTTTCGGGATCGAGTGACAGGTTGAATTGGTCTTCCCAGCGGAACTCGAAGCGAGCTTGGCTCAGCGCGTTGTCGCGGTACTGGGCGCCTGGGTGGCCCTTGGCAAGGTCGGCGGCATGGGCGGCGATCTTGTAGGCGATGACGCCGTCCTTGACGTCCTTCCTGTTGGGCAGCCCGAGGTGTTCCTTGGGTGTGACGTAACAGAGCATGGCCGTGCCGTACCAGCCGATCATCGCGGCGCCAATGGCGCTGGTGATGTGATCGTAGCCGGGGGCGATGTCAGTGGTCAGCGGGCCGAGGGTGTAGAATGGGGCCTCGTGACACCACTCGAGTTGCCTGTGCATGTTCTCCTCGATCAGATGCATCGGCACGTGGCCCGGCCCTTCGTTCATCACCTGACAACCGCGATCCCAGGCCCGTCGCGTGAGGTCGCCCTGCGTCTCGAGTTCGGCAAACTGCGCCTCGTCGTTGGCGTCGGCAATCGCCCCGGGCCGCAGACCGTCCCCGATGCTGAAGGCTGCATCGTACGACGCCAGAATCTCGCAGAGCTCGTCCCAATGGGTGTAGAGGAAATTCTCACGGTGATGCGCGAGGCACCATTTGGCCATGATACTGCCCCCGCGGCTGACGATCCCCGCCGCGCGATGGACGGTGAGCGGGATGAAGCGCAGCAGCACGCCCGCGTGAACGGTGAAGTAATCCACCCCCTGCTCGCATTGCTCGATCAGCGTGTCGCGGTACATCTCCCACGTGAGATTCTCCGGCCTGCCGCCCGCCTTTTCGAGCGCCTGGTAGATCGGGACGGTCCCGACCGGAACGGGCGCGTTGCGCAGAATCCACTCGCGCGTGCCGTGGATGTTCGGCCCCGTGGACAGGTCCATCACCGTGTCGGCGCCCCAGCGGATCGCCCAGCGCATCTTCTCGACCTCCTCCTCGATGCTCGATGCCACGGCGCTGTTGCCCAGGTTGGCGTTGATCTTCACCAGAAAACTGCGTCCGATCACCATCGGTTCGCTCTCGGGATGGTTCACGTTGGCCGGGATGATGGCCCGGCCCGCCGCCACTTCGTCGCGGACAAACTCGGGCGTGATCGTCCGCGGCACGCGCGTCTTGAAACGGCTGAACACCGACGGGGCCGTGGAGCGATCGACCGAGGCCGGCCCGGCATGCTGGTGACGCAGATCGTTCCGGGCCCCGTCCCGTGCCCGCTCCGCCTCGAGCAAGTCAAATCCCAGGTTCTCCCGGATCGCAACAAACTCCATCTCCGGCGTGATCACCCCGCGCCGCGCGTATTCGAGTTGGGTGGGGCGCCGGCCGGGTTTGGCCCGGAGCGGACGCCTGCGAGCGAAGTGCGAAGGACGGGCGGGCGGCGCTGAAACCTCTGGTGCGCCGGCACGATCGGGCCCCCCGAACGACCCGTCCCGTCCGCCGCTCTCGTATTCCCCAATATCGCCGCGCGCCAGAATCCATTCGAGGCGAAGCGGCGGAAGCCCCTGGCCGACATCGCCGCCAAAGTCCGGATCGCCCCAGGGCCCGCTGCAGTCGTAAACCCGGACCGGTGCGTTGGGCCGAATCCGCCCGTTGGCGAGCCGGGTGGGCGAGAGCGCAATCTCGCGCATCGGCACCCGCACCGACGCGTGAATTCGGCCGGGCAGGTACACCCGCCTCGAGCCGGGAAGTGAATCCGCGCCAATTGACTTCGACCTGTCTTCAGTGGCGATCATAGTCCGTGAGCATCGGGTCGGCACCCCCGGACTCGGCTGCGTGACCGGAGGTGCGTTCAGGTTGGAGACACGGGGAAAGGCAGGCCTCGAATCCCTTCGCCGGCATTACCCGGATCAGGTTCAACGGGTCGGCAACGCCCGTGCGCGTCACCCTCTCAGCCGTCACCAGTGGCCTGGCTTCCTGGCTCCCCGAACACGGCGAACAGTAAGAGCGCAGTGCGGCGCGGTCAAGCGGACGGGATCACGGTCATGGTTGACACCGAAGTCCAGACATGCAAGGTCGGTCGAGGACTGCAGCACGAGAAGATCATTCAATCGAGACCGCCTATGCCTTCACCACACTTGAACACACCCTCGAGGCCTGATCCCTTCCACCCCACCACAGGCACTGCCCGATGCACGCCAAACCGCAAGGGCAGCCGATTCCTCTGCCTCGCCCTGCTCGCCCTCGAGGCGTCTCTGCCCGCCCTCGCGGCCCCGGATGGCGCCACCGTCCGCGAATATCGGAAGACCTTCCGGACCTACCCCTTTTCCGATCCGAATCCGATTCCGCATGGCGGCCAGATTTACCCCTACTTCCGCTACGACGGCTTCACCGACCGTGCCGTGGACCGCGAGTGGACGGTCGTCGAACTCGAGAACCCATGGATTCGCGTCATGGTGCTCCCCGAAATCGGCGGCAAGGTCTGGTCGGCCATCGAGAAGTCCACGGGCAAGGAATTCCTCTACGGCAACCAGGTGGTGAAGTTCCGGGACATCGCCATGCGCGGCCCCTGGACGAGCGGGGGGATCGAGCCGAACTACGGCATCATCGGCCATACGCCGAACTGCGCCACGCCGGTCGATTACCGGACACGGCAGAATGCCGACGGGAGCGCCTCGGTCGTCATCGGCGTCCTCGATCTCCTCACGCGCACGCCCTGGCGGATCGAGATCGCGCTGCCCGCCGACAAGGCCTATTTCACCACCGCGTCGCTCTGGCACAACGCGACGCCCCTCGAGCAGCCCTACTACACCTGGATGAACGCCGGCATCAAGGCCGCGGGCAACCTCCAGTTCGTCTTTCCGGGCACGCATCACATCGACCACGACGGCCACGCTCAACCGTGGCCAATCGATCCGAAAACGGGGCGCGACCTCTCTTTCTACGAAAAGAACGACTTCGGCTCCTACAAGGCCTATCACGTGCTCGGACGCGGCGCTGACTTCTTCGCCGCCTTCTGGCACGACGAGGACTTCGGCATGGGGCGCTTTTCTCTCCGCGATGAAAAGCTGGGTCAGAAAGTCTGGATCTGGGGACTCTCGCGCGAGGGGATGATCTGGGAGAAGCTTCTCACCGATACCGAGGGGCAATACGTCGAAGTGCAATCGGGGCGTTCCTTCAACCAGGCCGGCGAAGGCAGTTCGAGGACGCCTTTCAAACATCGCGGCTTTCTGCCTTACGGGACCGACACCTGGACCGAGTACTGGTTCCCCGTCAAGGGCACGAAGGGTCTCGTGGCGGCCTCCCCGCTCGGGGGCCTCAACGTGCGCCCCCGCGACGGCGGGCTCGAGGTCCTGTTCTCGCCTCTGCAGGCCGTCGACGACACGCTCGAGGTGCTCGATGGCGAGCGCATCGTCTTCTCCACGGCCGTCTCCGCGAAACCCCTCGAACCCTGGACCGCAACCGTTCCCGTGACGGCACCCGTCGAGCGCCTGCGCGTCCGGATCGGCGGAAGCCGCCTCGAGTGGAAGGGCGACCCGCGAGCGGGAGAACTGTCGCGTCCGCTCGAGTCGCCCCCCGATTTCGACTGGAACTCGGCGTACGGCCTCTGGCTCAAAGGCAAGGAACTGCTCCGGCAGCGCTCCTACGCCCCCGCTCGAGAGGCGCTCGAGGCATCTCTGCGCAAGGAGCCGCACTTCGTGCCCGCCCTCGCCGACCTCGCCCTCCTCCGCCTCTTCGCCATGGATGCCAAGGGCGCCTTCGACCTGGCCCGGAAAGCCCTCGCCATCGACACCTACGACCCGTCCGCGAATTACTACTACGGCCTCGCCGCGCGGAGGCTCGGACGGCTCGACGATGCCCGCGACGGCTTCGAACTGGCGGCGCAGTCGGTCGAACTGCGCGGCGCGGCATGGACCGAACTCGCGAAGCTGGCCCTTTACACCGGAGACCTCGCGCGGGCCCGAGTCGACGCGGAGCGGAGCGTCGAATTCAATCAGCGCAACCTCGAAGCGCGCCAACTCACCGCTCTTGTCCTCCGTTTGCAGGGGCGCCCCGACGAGGCCGGCAGAGCCATCGATGCCCTGCTCGCGCTCGATCCACTCAATTCCTTCGGCGGCTTCGAAAAGGCGCTGGCCGAGGGCGGCGAGGCCGCCCGGCGCGCTTTCGCGGCGAGCGTCCGCAATGAGATGCCTCAGGAGACATTCCTCGAGTTGGCGGCGTGGTACCGCGGCCTTGGCAGGAGAATCGAGGCCGGGCAGGTGCTCGAGGTCGCCCCCCAGACAGCCGAGGTCCTCTACTGGAGAGCGTGCCTCGAGGCCGACGCGGACGCGGCATCAGCTCTGTTGCAGCAGGCCGAAGCGGCATCGCCCGAGCGCGTCTTCCCCTTCCGACCGGAATCGGCCGAGGTGCTCGAGTGGGCGGTGTCCCGCGGCTCGAGTTGGCGCCCGCGCTATTACCTGGCGCTTGTCCACTGGGGCGCCGGCAACCTCAACCAGGCCCGCCGCCTCTTCGACGAGTGCGGGCAACAGCCGGATTACGCCCCCTTTTACGCTGCGCGCGCCCTCCTCATCGAGGGGGTCTCCCGGGAACGGTCTCTGGCGGATTTGAACGAGGCGGCTCGCCGCGACCCCGCTCAGTGGCGGTTCGGTCGAATGCTGATCGAGCGGCATTTGCGTCAAGGTTCAACAGCCCTCGCGCTCGAAACAGCCCAACGCTACTGTGCCCAGTCCCCTGACAACTACATCCTCGGCATGCTCCACGCGAAGGCCCTCCTGGCGGAAGGCCGGCACCGGGAAGCCGCCGAGCGCTTGAACCGGCTCGAGGTCCTTCCCTACGAGGGCGCCACCGAGGGACGCCGCCTCCATCGCGAGGCCCACCTGATGCTGGCTGTCGAAAACCTTCGCAAAGGCGATGCCGCCGCGGCCCTCCGCTCGATCGACACCGCGCGGCTCTGGCCCGAGAACCTCGGCGCCGGAAAACCGTACCCGGAAGACGTCGACGAGCACCTCGAAGACTTCCTCGCCGCCCAGGCTCTCTCACGCCAGGGCGACAGCGCCGCCGCGAATAACATGCTCCGGCAGATCACGGCCTCGGGCGGACGCGGGGGCGCGACCGGCTTGCTCATCCGCGCGCTCACCCTCAGGCAGACGGACCGCGCGGACGAAGGACGCAAGCTCCTGAGCGATTGGAGTGCGCGCGAGTCCGCGAACGCGTTCGCCGCGTGGGCCGCCCGCGCATACGACGGGCAGGCCGGTGCTCCGCCGAACACAGGCAGCGATGAGCTGCGCGTCCTGGCTGCCTGGCTCGAGACCGCACAGCGCTAAGCGCAGCGGGATCGGCGTCTCGGTGCCAATCTGTGTTCCGCCCTGAATCGGTGTGGAGTTCCTCACCGACTCGGTGCGCAGACAGTCCCCACACCGATTCAGGGCGGAACACAGATGGAGAGAGGCGGTGTGTCGGCCCCCGCCGGTGTGTTCTGGGGATTGATGTGTTCATAGTCTCTTCGGCGATCGCCAGCACGCAGCGCATGGGTGTGCCAAGTCTCCAAAGGAGCCTGAATCCCTCGCAGCGCGCAGAGGTTCACGCGCGTGAAGCGGTTCGATTGGACGAGCCAGAGGGTGTTGCGGGCGAGCGCCTCACGCGCGCCTCGAGTTCATCGCGTGGGCTGCGGGCCTCCCGCGCCCCCTCGCATATTCGCACAGATTGCGAATTTCCTTCGAATATATTGCGAAATGACCGCGAAATGACCGCGAAAATGCACCTCGAGCCTCCGCCGAGTCCACCCGGCGGCAAGTGCCGCGGACAGGTTCATCTCGGGTCGAGATTGTCCGAGGCGATCCGAGTGGCCCCGCTGCGTCCGAGTCCAAGGTGTCTGTCGGGCAGAGGCTTATTGAGGATTGAGTCGTGATTTGACGACGTCGGCCGCACCCGTGATCCGCGGCAGCGGTGCGGTCCGCCGCTGCCCGCGAACCGCGAATCCGCCAGGAAGTTCCGGCCTGGCATCCTTGCTGCACAAGGGGGTTCATGAAATCCAAGACAAACCAAGGAAAGGACAACACAATGCATATCAGGAAAGACAACACACCCTTCCGGCCGCCCAAGCCCCGAGCCGGACTCGGAAGCAAACGGATCGGCGCATGCGTCGCCGGGCTCGCACTTGCCGCATTGGTCGTATCGCCTTCGGCTCTGTGCGCCACGGTCATCGACGACTTCGACGGCGCCCAGCCGGGCTGGACGGGCTGGAATCCCCCCGCGGCCCCAAGCGACCCAGCGGCCCTGG
>ENA-UOWO01001336-UOWO01001336.1-activated-sludge-metagenome-genome-assembly--contig:-NODE-1336-length-33112-cov-12.294219_pt1 | contig 33112 bp, 26 predicted proteins | sample MGYA00238148_ERZ761564 | MGnify/ENA primary metagenome ERZ761564 (study PRJEB28885, sample SAMN05720194) | activated sludge metagenome | isolation source: Anaerobic digester | place: USA...
AAAATCAGGTAAATGTTTTGGCGTTTTTCGGGGTTGATGAATTTTTTTCCGTCAATGCCACGTACTTCAAAGTGGTAGGCAATGTTTTTAACCCCTAGGTTTTTTTCAGCAAAAACGCGCATGCGGTCAATCAGGTTTTCGTATTTGTCTTTGCGGGAATCGATGACCCATACAACATCGCGCATGCGTTCCATGGCATCGCGGCTCATGTCACTCAGTTCGTTCAGGGCGGTTTTGATTTCAGTTGGCGCGGTGTAGGCCATCACCTGGGATTGCATGGCCAACCCCGATAAAATGGAACCGACGTCATCGTGTAAGTCACTGGAAATTTTGGTGCGGATGGCTTCCAGGGCTTTTACTTTTTGGATGGCCTGGGCGGTGCGGTATTGGATAAAAACATAAACAGCTGCTGCAAAAAGCCCCGCATAAAGGAAATAAGCCCACCATGTTTTCCACCAGGGCGGACGGATGCTGAAAGGATAAATAAGGGTTTTGCTCCAGTAACCGTCTCCATTCATGGCTCGAACCTTGAACGTGTAATTTCCTGGTGGCAGGTTGCCATATGGCACTTCGGTAAGTGCACTTAGCCCACTCCAATTGGCATCAATACCTTCCAATTTGTATTGGTAGCGCATTTTTTGAGGCGACTGGGTGGCAATACCAATAAAATGAAAGCTGAGAAAATTGTTGCGGTGTGCCAAGCTCAATTGTTCAGGAACCCCTTTCCAGGGTTGTAAACTGGCAAACCTGAATTTGCCCACTGTTACGCCATTGCTCAAATTGAAAGAAGTGTCTTTTTTGCCCGCCAATAGTGCCCAGGGGATTAATTCGTTGAACAAGCTGATGTTGCTCAGCTCTACCTTGGGGGCTTGAGCTTCCAGGTTGTCGCCGCCTGGGTGGTACACCGTAAGCCGGTCACTTGCACCTACCCAAATGTTGCCTGCGGTATCCTGTTCAATGGCACCCGAATAGCAGGATACCCCTAAAAAGCCATCCTCGTAGGCATAGTTTTTGAAGAGTACTGGCGATTGTTTCAAGGCTTCAGGTGGTGCAAGCTGCGCTTTTTCCAGTTGCTTCAGCGCTGTCTGCGACAACTTGCTCAAGCCACCGCGGGTACCTACCCAAAGGTTGTCCTGTTCGTCCAGGATCAAGCTCAAAATATTGTTGTTGATCAGTCCTTCTTCTACGCCAAAGCGGGTGAACTGTCGTTGAGCCTGATCCAACCGAATCAGCCCATGGCCGACACTGCTGATCCAGATTTGACCCCATTTATCTTCTACAATGCCAGACACGTCATTGCTAAAAAAGCCATCCTGCTCGGTAAATTGGGTAATTGTTTTTCGCTGTTGGTGAATTTGGTTGAGGCCTCCACCTCGGCTGCCAATCCAGATATTTCCACGCCGATCTTCGATGATGCTTTTAACGTCGTTGTGACTCAGTCCTTCTTTGGTGGTATAATTCGTAAAAAACTGACCAGTAGGGTCAAGTCGAGAAATCCCATTGTTCCATGATCCAAACCAAATGGCACCACTGCGATCTTGATAGATGCACCGAATATCATTGCCGCATAAGCCAGATTCCTGGGTATAGGTGACAAATTTTTTGCCATTGAATTTCGAAACGCCACCTCCCCAGGTTCCGCACCAGATATTGCCTTCTCTATCTTCTAAAAGACTGAATACGCTGTTGTTGTCCAGCTTGTGCCCCAGGCCATTTTCGGTGGAGTAATGACGAAAGGTATTTTTACTGCGATCCAGCTGAACCAAACCACCGCCACGGGTACCCAACCACATCTTGCCATTGCGGTCCTTTAATACATCGAACACGATGTCGCTGCTGAGGCCTTCTTCCACGGTAAAATGTGAAAATAAATTGCCCGCATATTTGATCACTCCTCCCCCCAGAGAACTGCACCAGATCGCACCCGTCCGGTCTTCGAGTAAATCCGAAATGAAATTATTGCTCAAACCTTGTTTTTCGCTGAATCGGGTCAGGGTATTCAGGCGGGTATTTAAGCGCAGCAAACCCGCTCCATCCGAGGCAAACCAGATGTTCTCATGTTTGTCCTGAAGGATGTTGGTAATGATAAAATCCGCGTTGAGCTGATAATGCGCAAAGGTGGTACCGTCAAAAGTGGACGCCAGCCCTCCGGTGGAACCCAGCCAAAGCAATCCGTTTTTGTCTTCCCGAATGGCATAAACGTAATTGGCTTTGAGTCCGTTTTTGTCGGTATAATGTTGAAAAGCTTGGCCATCAAATTTACTCAATCCTGCCGCTGAACCGAACCAAAGGTTGCCCTTTTTATCTTCCAGTGCGCAAAGGACATCATTGTTGAGCAAGCCCTGTTTTTCGGTGTAGTGGACAAAGTTTTTGCCATCGTATTTGATTAGTCCACCGGAAGTGCAAAACCATACATTCGCTGCATGATCCTGGATAGTCTTGATGACTGGAGCATCGGTAAAGCCTTCAGCGAGATGGTAATTGGTGAAATAATTTCCATCGAATTTGGAGATGCCCCCACTCCAAAATCCGATCCAGATGTTGCCAGTTTTATCCTGAAAAATGCTACTGATGCTGTTGCCGCCCAAACCCGTTTGATCCGTATAGGTGACGAACTGTTTGCCATCGTAGCGGCTCAGTCCGCCGCCATCCGTACCAATCCACAAGCAGCCCAACTGGTCCAGTAGCAAACAAGTGGTTTGGATGTGTTTTAACCCCTGCAATACGCTGAAAGAACTAAAATTGTCGGGGTTGTGGTCACTGATGTGGGCATCTTTGGCCATACTTGTTTCGGGAATGCCCATGGCCACTGGCCGATCGATCGCGGGGCTTAAGCTGGGCAGGATGAAGCCGTTTTGTCCTGGAATGGCTTTGGTTGGTAAATTTGCTGGTCTATTTTCAGGCCGACCGAGTGCCTGAACGTTGGTATTGGCAGGTACTTCCAGCGGCGTGCAATTGGGGCCAATAAATACAGATCCCAGTGCTTTGGTTTGAGGTGGAATGATGCTGTCCGGATGAACAAGACGCCCTTTGGCCGGAATAAACTCGGGGGAAAAGTGGGGTAAATTTTCGTTGGGGTGATTCTGATTGCAAGAAAACATCGAGCCCAAGCAAAAATAAATACACAACAACCTTACACACCTGGACAGGTGATGATGGCATCGATTTTGGGAAATCATAGAGCAGCCTTTAAATGATTACGCTTCGAGCTCCCAAGATAATGATTTTGGCCTAGGAACGGAAACAGAATAAAGTAAACGCTTGACAAGCTCTTTTTCGATTTCGCTGCGTTACTCCTCAGTTGCGTAGGCTCGCTATGCGCCTTCGTCCTGCCTTGCCAAATCAAAAAATAGCCAAGTCAACCCGTCTACTTTATTCTATTTCCGTTCCTAGGCTATTTGATATAGCCTTTCATGTACTGCGTAATCGCCTCGGTTTTGTTGTTTACTTGCAAGACTTTGTACAACTTCTTGACGTGTGAGCGCACAGTCTCGATGGAAATGAACAACTCCGTAGAAATCGTGGCGTAACTCTTGCCGTCCACCAGTTTTTCTAAAATTTCTTTTTGTCGATCCGAAAGAATACTGGCTTTGCTGACCCTGCCACCCATCAGGTGATTGACAATTTCACGGGCTATTGAGGGCGACATGTACGAGCCACCATTGGCCACAATGCGCAAGGCCTCTACAATTTCGTCCAGACTGGCTTTTTTGGAAATATAAGAACAGGCTCCAGAGCACAAAGCTTTGAGGATCACGTCTTCCTCTTCATAGGTGGTCAGCATGATGATGTCCTGATGGGGCAATCTTTCCAAAATCAAGGGAATGGCTTCCAGCCCGGACAAACCGGGTAGCCCGATGTCAAGAATCAAGATATCTGATTGGAGCGAAGGATTGATGTTCAACGCGTGCAAGAAAGATTCTACGGATCCATGTACCTGGCACAGTTCAAATTCTTCATGGAACCCCACGAACTTGGATACATTTTCACGCACAACCTTATTGTCTTCAATGATGCTGATTTTGGTCTTTTTCATGTGGTATAAATTCCTGTAAAGTTAAGTGCTTTTGATGAATAAAAAACTCACCCGGGCGGGTGAGTTTTCGGTGCAAAAGACTCACCTTTTTCACCGCTTAGGGTGATTGTAAGGCCTACAGATTTTGATCAATTTTGTCCCATCACTACCATCTAATTCATTCATCCACCAAAACCAATATACGTGAAACAGCTAACAAAAAAACGCACGGCAGACCCGGCTATCGAATCAATAAAGCAAACCTGGCGTGGTTTTATCGCCGTGTACCCCAAGTTGTTGCTCATTTGTGGCCTCCTGATTGCTGCACAGCAGCTAACGGCACAAGAAACCGCTGAAATCCAGAACTTCTGGCGAAAAAGCTATATCCAGGCGGATGCCGGGAAAACGGGATTAGGGCCACAAGGTGAAAAAGCAGTTTGGACTGTCGAAAAAATTGCCAACAGCACCGATGTGCGCCTCAAGCATGTGGCCAGTGGAGCCTATCTGCATGCCGAGACTGATGCCAAATTTCCAGCAGTAGGCGCAGCAGGCCCCGGCTGGTTGAGCGCCATGTGGATCATGGAACCCATTGCTGGAACCAACCTGGTGCGCATCAAGAACAAATGGCGGAGCCTTTATCTGCATACGGAGACCGGAGCCTTAGAAATGGGCGCGGTTCAACCTGGCTGGCTGAGTGCCCAATGGCAGATTTATCGGTCCTCTTCTATTTCCACTACCAGCTCGCCCAACACTACAGCTCCCGAAATCCTCGGCGCGATGGGCAGTGGTACCTTCCCGGATCAAATCTCCGCCCCCCTGAAACAAATCATCTGGCGCATCAATATTGCGGGGAATCTTTCCAAGTCCATGGATGCTGGCAAAACCTGGAATGATTTGAACAAAAAATTGGCCTACGTTTCTGCAATAAACAATACGACTGCCTGGGGCATAAACTTTGAGGGAAAAATTGAGCTGAGCCTGGATGGAGGCATTACCTGGAGAACCACCTCCGGTCTGCTGAAACAAATATCCGGGGTGGACGACAAGATTGCCTGGGGTGTCAATGACAAGATGGAAATCTATCGAACCCTGGATGCTGGCTTTACCTGGTCAAAAGTGAGTGGCGTGGCGCAAAGCATCTCGGCAGTGAATGGAACTACCGCTTGGGCCCTCAATAGTGGCAATATCTGGCGTACCAATAATGCAGGTAGCAATTGGAGCCAGGTTCCTGGGAAAATGAAAAGCATCAGTGCCAAAAGCTTTGATCTGGGCATTGGCATCGACGATCAAGGGAACCTTAAATCGACAGTAAATGCAGGTAAATCCTGGGTATCCGTGGCCAATGGTTATTTTTTAAGTGCTGTTACATATGCGGATAATGCTGGTTATGCCATCGACAATAACCTAAAATTGATTCCGATAACATTTGGCTGGATTGAAAAAGATGCCATTGTGCTGACCCCTGCTGCGCCTAAGAATGGCTCTTTGATGGTTTTTAATGAAGCGGGGTATGTGGCCACGATTGCGCTAACCTATACCGATGCGGCTGGAAATGTGCTCAAAAACGACCAAATCGCGCTGGGTAGTTCCAAACAATACGACATTCCAAGTTCAGCAAAAAACATCGTCTTGAAAGTGGAAGGGGTATCCTGCATCGACCCGCTCAGCATGGAAGTCAAGTTTGCCAGTGCAGCGGATTTGAAACAATGCTACAAAGTATGGGGAACTATTTTTTCCACTGAATGGGGGAGTATGAATTGTTTTTGAATTTTTTATCCTAAAAACAGTTAAAATCCAATATGAAAAATTTCCAATTAATCGTGCTGGCTATTTTGGGCTTTGCCAGTTTGAATGCCCAAAACTTATCTCTTCAACCCACTGAACCACAGGACCTGCAAAGCAGCTTGATCATGAACAATGCTTCCAGCAGTTATGCGGCAGATGAAACGCCCACCGTGCATCAACCCCACAGTCCCATCGTGGCGACTAGCCTGCGGGTGAAAGGCCTCTACATTGTCCCCGCTGGACAAGTGGAAAAACCCAGGGCAAAAGAAGCCATCGCAGCAATTTTCGCCATCATGCAAAGCCATTATTTGAAGATGCTGGGCGTCACTTTTGAGTTCGATCCTGAAGTGGCTGTTTTGCGCTCAAACTATAGTGTGACAGATGCCGTTGACTGGAACAACAACTACAACTTCATTAAAACCAACTTAGGCCAAGAATTCCTCAACAACCGCAACATAGTGGTTTCCGTTCTGGAAGGCACGGCGGGTGATGCTGGCGGCTGGGGTGGAGTATTAAAAATGACGGGAAGTTTCTGGAACAGCACCTACGACATCTTCATCAATCGGCCCCATATGTTGGCTACAGAACTGGCCGGTTGGTCTCATGAACTGGGGCATGCTTTTGGCCTCATGCATTCCTTGGACACCAAAAATTGCATGACTAAGTTGAATATCGATATGGGCACACTCCCCAGTTTGTTGATGCAACAAACCGATAAATTCCGCACCTTGTATGAGTATCCTCTGGCCAAAGAAGAGAAAAAAATGCTGCTGGATTCTACCTATTCGAAAAGTTGTTTGGCCTTTAGAGGCGATCGCCCGGCTCCCCTGCGTTACCTCCGGCTCACGAGTGGCCAGGCCAGCCAGAGTGCCAATGGCCGCAATGTAGAAATGATCGAATACCACAACGGTGCCGAAGGCCGGGGTACTTTAGCCAGAGACGCTTCGGGCAAATGGCTGGAACGCGATTTACTGGGTACCGCCCGTTTTAGTTTCAACGAAGTTGGGCGCGACGATTGGTCGGTCTACCTCCAGGATCCTGGTCGCAATGTAGCCCTCCAAATCGATTTGTATACCTCAAAAGTGATGTATAGTGCCATTGGAGCGAGTAGCAAGAGTCCTATTTATTCTATTTTATGGTCAAAAAAATCAGCGGGTTCCATAAATAATCCGTCTTGCGCTTGTGCCGCTCAAACCTTTCGCAGTGTAAGCGACCATACCTGGGTAGAGTTCAGGCTACCGAGTGGCAGCAGTGGCCAAACCATCAACATCCCGGCTGGTGCCCACAACAAATACGTTTTCCCGAAATGTAACCGGGTTTGGTGGGACAACCTCAGCTTCAAGTGCAATACCAGTACTTGTAAGTGGGAAAAAACAGCAGGCCGATGGGATGCCGATGCACTTTGTACGGGTTCTCCAGGCAATAGCCCATATGTTTTTGTGGGGGAAAAATAGGTTAATAATATAAGCTAACTTAGTTGGGCTGGGCTGATTGAAAATAGCCCAGCCCAAATCTTTTTAAATCGATCATTTTCGGTACTTTTAGGACATTCAGTCCACCAGCAAAACACCGATGCAAAAATTACTTCCTTTCGTTCTGGCTCTTTGCCTATTCCAGGCCTGCCAAAATCAAACGACCACGACCGAATCGGTAAGTGACACCAGTTCATTCGCCGACGATTACAAACAACTCAAAGCCCACACCCCCGTCATCCTCCTCGAAGATGGTGAACGCAAAATCCTGCTCGCCGAAGCCTACCAGGGCCGCGTAATGACCAGCACCGCCGCCGGGATGAAAGGTACCAGCTACGGCTGGATCAATCACGATTTGATCTCCAAAGGCGAATACCAGCCCCACATGAATGCCTTTGGCGGTGAAGAGCGTTTTTGGTTGGGTCCGGAAGGTGGGCAATACGGCCTGTACTTCAAAAAAGGTGACCCTTTTGACCTTTCGCACTGGCAAACGCCCGGTGCCATTGACACGATGAATTATCCAGCCGTTGAAAAAGACAAACGCCAGGCACGTTTTGTCAAAAGTTTCAGTTTGGAGAACTACGCAGGCACGCGCTTCGACCTCAAGATTGACCGCCGGATTCGTTTGTTGAAAGAAAAAGAGGCAGCCGATCTGCTGCAAGTACCCCTGGGCAAAGTAAAATGGGTAGCCTATGAAAGCGACAACCAACTCAGCAATGAAGGGCCCGAGGATTGGGACAAATCCAAAGGTGTTGTATCCATCTGGCTGCTGGGAATGCTCAAAGCATCGCCCGCTCAAGTAGTCGTTTTGCCCTTCAAAAATGGGGGCGTAGACCTGGTCAATGACGCCTATTTTGGCAAAATCGCTGCCGATCGTTTGCTCAAAAAAGACAGCGTACTCTTCTTTAAAGGCGACGCCAAATCGCGGGGCAAAATTGGGATTCCGCCCGGCATCGTCAAACCCCTTGCGGGCAGTTACGATGCCGAGAAAGGCACATTGACCATCATTCGCTTCAATTATCAGGGCGATACAGTCTACGTAAACTCCATGTGGGAAAACCAACGTTACCCCTACCGTGGCGACGTGGTCAATACCTACAACGATGGGCCCAATGACAAAGGTGAACAAATGGGGGCTTTTTATGAGTTGGAAACCTCTTCCCCGGCTTTGGTGCTCAAAAGGAAGCAGTCGTACAGGCATGTGCAGCAGACCTTTCACTTTGAAGGAACTGCGGAAGAACTGAATACCATTAGTCAGCAGGTGCTGGGTGTCGAGTTGAGTCAGGTGCCGAAATTATAAATGCATTTTTCTTCGGCCACAGGACAGCACAGGAAAGTCCAAAGTGCGCTTCATCCTAATTTGTTACATGAAATTCCTACACCGCATGTTCAAGTCATCAATAATGCAGTGGCTTTTCAGGAAGGCACTGAAAGCTCAATTGTTTTTGCTCATTCTTTTCCCCGTTTTCCTCTTCGCCCAAGTCAATACCGCCAAACCCTGGGCTTACTGGTGGTGGATGGGTAGCGCTGTCAACAAAGCCGACATCCGCAAAAACCTGGAAGATTTTTCTGCCGCAGGTTTTGGGGGCATGCACATCATCCCCATTTACGGTGTAAAGGGACAAGAGGCCAACTTCATCCCCTACCTGAGTCCACAATGGCTGGAGATGTTGGACTACACCTGCATCGAAGCCAAAAAACTGGGTTTGGGCATCGACATGACCCTGGGAACCGGCTGGCCCTACGGAGGATCACAAGTCAAAGCTGAAACCGCTGCTCAGGCCTTTCAAATCCAAACCATTGTTGTAAAAGCGAATGAAACGCTCTCGCAGTTACCTCCCGTGCCCGACAAATGGAAAGGGGCACGGCTGGTTGCCGTATCGGCTTATGCAGGCACGGGTTTTATCCAAAAACTGGACATCAACAAACCGATTTCCTGGCTAAACGGGGCGGACTGTACACTTTATGCCTTGTACCAATTGCCTACCGGGCAAAAAGTAAAACGCGCCGCGCCAGGCGCTGAAGGTTGGGTCTTGGATCATTTCAATGCCAGTGCAGTAAAAAGTTATTTCCAAACTTTTTCCAGCGTTTTTACCAAAAAGAACTACGGCGTCAGGGCCTTTTACAACGACTCCTACGAAGTGTACGGCGCCAATTGGACTACCTCTTTCCTCCAACGTTTTCAACAATTGCGCGGCTACGACTTGCTCAATCACCTCGATGTGTTGGCCCGTGACACCGCCAGCAATGACCGTGAAAAGCGCATCTGGTCTGATTACCACGAAACGCTTTCAGACATCTTATTGGAAGATTTCACCAAACCCCTCAACAATTTCGCTCATCAATACGGCAAAATTGTCCGCAACGAATCTCACGGCGCCCCCGCCAATTTACTCGACCTGTACGCAGCCAGTGACGCACCAGAAACCGAGTTTTTTGGCAGTAAACCCTATGGCATTCCCGACTACCGGGTTGATCCCGATTATGAGGTGAAACGTTTTGGCGAACCCGATGCTTTTGTTGTAAAATGGGCCTCTTCGGCGGCACACGTGGCCGGACGCAAAATGGTGTCTTGTGAAACGGCCACCTGGCTGGGCAATCACTTCAAAGTGGCCCTGTCGCAAGTCAAACCCATTGTGGATGAATGTCTGGTATCGGGCGTCAACCATATTTTTTACCATGGTGTACCTTATTCTCCACCGGGAGCGGAGTTCCCTGGTTGGTTGTTTTACGCCTCTACCAATTTTAACCAACAAAGTCATTTTTGGCCGTTTTTACCCCATTTGAATGCCTACATCGAACGCAGTCAAAAACGTTTGCAAGCCGCAAAGCCCGACAACGATGTACTGCTTTATTTCCCAATTTATGACGTTTGGCATACGGCTGGCCGCAAGAGCAAAACCCATCCCATGGAAGTACACTCTATGGTACACGAGGTCAAGGACAGTCCATTTGGCAGAATGGCCACACTGTTGAGTGCGCAAGGATACACCCTCGATTTTATCTCGGATCGACAAATTCAAGGGCTGAAAGTGGAAAACGGCACTATTGTCACCACTGGAGGTGCGCGTTACAAATCATTGGTATTTCCAGTTTGTGAATATTTGCCACTCGCTACTGCACAGGCCTTACAGCGCTTAAAAGCAGCCGGCGCTCGGATCTTTTTTGACACCAAACTTCCACGAACCGTAAATGGGTGGTCGGGTTTTGCGGAACGGCAAAAAGCCATGCAGGCACTTTTGGCCGATTTCAAACCCACCCTTCCCAACTATTGGAACATGGTTTTGTCCAACAGTGGGGTACGCCGGGAATTCCTGGCGGAAAAAAGACTGAGTTTTATCCGCAAAAAAACGGATCAAGGAACGTTGTACTTCATCAGTAACCTCGTGGGACAGTTTAAGCAGGGAACGGTTCGTTTGGCGTGCAATGCCCAAACCCTGAAGTTGTACGACCCACTGCACAATCGCGAGGGAATCCAACCCTTCAAAACCATCGGCCCAAATTTGATAGAGTTCAACTTACAATTGGCTCCTGGCGAAAGTGTGTTTATCGAAGCCTTGAACAAAGTTGAAACTTCGGCTGCATGGCCGCAGGCTTTTATCGCCAATTCGTTCCGGGATTTGCTAGGAGAATGGCAAATCGAATTCCTGGAGGGAAAACCTTTTGTTCCCAAAGCTTACACCACCGAGGCACTGGAGTCCTGGACTTTGGCACCTGATTCACTCTCCCAATACTTCAGCGGAACGGCGCGGTATACCCTGCGTTTCTATTTGCCCAATGATCAAGTAGGCCAGGTGACCAGGCTGGATTTGGGGGATTTGCGTGAAATGGCCACAGTGAAGCTGAACGGTCAGGATTTGGGCGCGGTTTGGGCCTTGCCCTTTGTAGTGGATGTGCCCACCGGATTACTGCAAAAAGAAAACACCTTAATCATTGAAGTCACCAACCTATCGGCAAACCGGGTGCGCTACCTGGATCGACAAGGTACGCCCTGGCGCAAGTTTTACGACATCAACATCGTGGACATTCGGTATCAGCCTTTTGATGCGTCAAAATGGGAGCCGGTGCCTTCGGGTTTGTTGGGGCCGGTAAAATTGTTGTTTAAATAGTTGAGGAGGTTGAGAAGTTGAGAAGGTTTAGACTACCGCGAGCGTCACGAGCAGCGTTGTCGTTATTGGTATTGGCCAAAGTCGCTGCGGAAGCCATGTCATTTGCGGTAGCCTCAACTTCTCAACCTCCTCAACCTTTACAATAAAAATCCTCCGGGAAAATCACCATGCAAAACACCGAAGAAATCGCCTTTGTGATGTACCTCAAACCAGGCAATGAAGCAGAATACCTGCGCCGCCACGACGAAATCTGGCCCGCCCTCTCCGCTGCCCTGATTGAAGCCGGTATTCTCGATTACCAAATCTTCTTGGAACCCCAAAGTGGGCACTTATTTGCCTACCAAAAACGCCGCACTGATCACCGTGTTGATCTACTGCCCGGCCTGCCGATCATGCGGGAATGGTGGGATTACATGGCCGACATCATGGAGGTGAATCCTGATCATTCTCCGGTGGTGCGGCCTTTGGATCGGGTTTTTAGATTTCCGGGATGACAGCCCCCTATCAACCACAGTGTTTTTTTCACCGCAGAGTGAAAGGAGTATACGCAGAGTCGCACGGAGTTTTAGGCCATCTGCTGTGAAAAGAGTAACCGGAGATCGTTTTTGGTGAAGGTTTTAGTGGCGCTGCTGAACATCGTTTATTCAGTTATGACTTTCAAATAGAACCTCCAATGTGTTCGAACTCCAGCCACCGCTGGTGGCAAACTCCTTAAAACTTTTATAAAACTCCGCGAAACTCTGCGTATACTTCTTTTACTCCGCGGTTAAAATTCGCCGCTTTTGAACCACTTAGTAGTATCCAAATCAATTGTCATTTCATCATAAATTCAGCACTCACATTGATTTTAATACTTTCAGTACCTGTCTCTTTTGATCCTGGCGGCATTCCAATAAATACAAACCTGCGGGCAAATCAGGTAGGCTACTCAACACCGTTTCCTCATACATATCCCGGCTTTCCTGCCAAAGCGCGACTCCCTGCAAATTGCGCAAGGTCAAACTGACCTCTCGTAGTGACGCAGTGGTATGCAGCACGATATTGTCCACAAATGGGTTGGGATAAACCTGGATTGCGGGCAAAATTTCCGCTTCATGCTGGGTTGCTGTCGTGGTGGATTGAAGCAGCCAGGTTCTTGCAGTCGGGTCTTGTTGAAAATAATCAAACATCAGCTGCCCAATTTTTTCTTCGCCCAGGCGCGTCAGGTGCAGGCCATCTTCGCCCACGTCCGTTGAGCAATCGAGCGCAAAGCCATCACTACGCGGTTGACTAGCATTGCTCCAGTGGTACGAGCCCCAGGTCACATAAGGAATGTTCGCCTGAGTGCCTCTGGTAACGAACCCGGGCTTTTGTGCAGCCGCGTTTTCGATCAGCCACTTGATGGCCCAGCCCGACAGATAGTCGCGGGGAAAAAGCAGTCCCTTCCCTACCCCACCGGGCACTGGCGTAGCATACCCGGCATAAGCCCGCGCCGAAAAATAAACCACCTTGAGGTTGGGGTACTTGTCGTGCAAAACTTCCAACAAGAGCCGGTAGTCTTCCATCAGTTGTTGGGGCGCCCTTGGAAACAGGGTATCGCCCGTTTGGGTATTGTCGGTCTCCACCCAAGCCAATTGCACCTGTTGATCGTTCAGGCCATTGCTTTTTAAAGCCGAGGCAGCGTTTTGCCAGTAGTTGTCTTCCGGGGTGTTCATCTTTTGCACCCCCTGGCCGCCAACACAGGTATTGACCAGCACCAATTGAGGATTGAGGTTGCTAGACGCAGCGCAGCGGAGTTTGAAGTTTTCAAATTCGGTACGTGGATTGGAAGCGCCTACCCCAATCATCACTACTTTACCCTTGGGGTCGCTCTGACCTTGGGTGTTCAAGGGTTTTATTTTGGCCACTTGTTCGTTGATTTCGGCCAAATGGGCGGCAGGTCGTTGGTTGCCGCCGTTGCTGTACAGTCCACCTGCGAACCCACGATAGGTTTTGCCTTGCAAGTCAGGCAAAGGGATCAGATCGGAGGGTTTGACCGCACAATTTTTTTGTGCAAAAAGGGAAATGCTGTAGGAAAACAGCAGGAGCAGGAGTGTGGTAAATCTGCGCATAGGTTGATGGTTTTGTGAGGGTGTTTGTTATTGGGATAAGCGCAGAAATGGTGTTTTGTAATCAGTAAAGTGGAAGTTTTTTTATGCACTTCCTTAATCCAGAAAGGAGAGTAAACAAAAAAAGGGCAGCTCCTTTCGGAACCACCCTTTTTTTTTGTGGAGGTAAGGGGATTCGAACCCCTGGCCTCTTGCATGCCATGCAAGCGCTCTACCAACTGAGCTATACCCCCAATTTAAGTGGCTGCAAATATACAGGTGGGATTTGGATTTCTCCAAATATTTTTTGCAAAAATATTCTTTGACCGTAGCAATCGAAAAAAACGAGCTTTATTGCAAAAAAAATCCTCGAAAACTGCAAATTATTGCATAAAATAACGCAACTTGTGGATAATTTCGCATTCATTATCGTTTTTTAAGTTCTTATCGCAGCGGATTATGGAAAGAATTACCGAAGCACCATCGCAATACCGACATCTCGAAAAGATGACCGTTCGGGAGTTATTGGAAAACATGAACCGCGAGGATCAAGCTGTACCCATCGCGGTGGCAGCAGCCATTCCACAAATTGAGGCCTTGGTCAATGCCGTGGTTGACAAAATGCAACACGGTGGGCGGCTGTTCTACATCGGTGCGGGCACCAGCGGTCGCTTGGGTGTATTGGACGCCTCGGAGTGTCCTCCCACCTTCGGTGTTCCCGAAGATTTGGTCATTGGCCTCATTGCGGGTGGAGACCGGGCGATCCGACATGCCATCGAAGCAGCGGAAGACAGTTGGACCCAAGCCTGGGAAGATATGCAGGCCTACGATATTGATGAAGGGGACGCCGTAGTTGGCATTGCCGCTTCCGGAACCACTCCCTACGTCATTGGAGGTTTACAAGATTGCCGCAAGCACGGTATCGTTACGGGTTGTGTAACCTGTAACCCTGGTTCGCCGCTGGCTGCGAATTCAGACTTCCCGGTAGAAGCGGTGCCGGGACCTGAATTTGTAACTGGCAGCACACGACTTAAAGCCGGTACGGCCCAAAAATTAGTACTCAATATGCTCAGCACCAGCGTAATGATCCGTTTGGGAAGGGTACTGGACAACAAGATGGTGGACATGAAGCTCTCCAATGTCAAATTGGTGGATCGTGGGGCAAAGATGCTGGTACAAAACCTGGACCTCCCCTACGAGGAAGCACATTCTTTATTGCTCAAACACGGTAGTGTGCGCAAAGCCATGGATGCGTTTTCCTTAACGCACAACCACAGCACCGGCCTATGAAAATCCTGGTCGACAGTGGGGCAACCAAAGCCAATTGGGCCGCCGTTCATGACGGGCGGATCGTGCACCAACTGCAAACCCAAGGCATTAGCCCTTACTTCCTCAGTGATGAAGGGATTGTGGATGTATTGCGCGAAGTCAAGCGCAGCATCCCCGAAGCTGTCCAGGAATTGCATTTTTACAGTACAGGTTGTAAAGCTGAAGAGCAGCGGCGACGCATGAATCAATTGTTGCGACTCATGTTTCAGGAAGCCACTACCGTACATGTGGAGACCGACCTCCTGGCTGCAGCCCGTTCGATGGCCCAACGCGAGGCAGGGATTGTCTGCATTTTGGGGACGGGTTCAAACGCTTGCCGGTATGACGGCAGCCAAATTGTAGAAACTGCCGGTGGCCTTGGATTCATTCTGGGCGATGAAGGCAGTGGCGCCGCCATTGGCAAAGATCTCATCCGCTCTTTTTTGAACCTGGAAATGCCCGAAAATCTTCGCGAAGAGCTCAACGAACAATACCACCTCACCCGGGACAATATCTTGCAATCGGTGTATCAACTGCCCTATCCCAATCGGTTTTTGGCCACCTTCGCGCCATTTGCACACGAAAATCGACAGGAACCCATCATTAAAGATTTACTCGACCGGCAGTTCAATTTGTTTCTCAAACGCTGCGTGCTGCTGCTGGAAGACAGTCAACATTTACCCATCCATTTTGTCGGTTCAATTGCTCAATATTTTCAGGAAGAGATAAAGCACAACGCCGAAATTTTGGGGTTACATGTGGCTAAAATCCAACAGGATCCGATGTTGGGGCTGATCCAATACCATGAGTAAGCAATATTGCTTTTTTTTGCAAGAAACAGCCCTATAACTCGCAAAACATGCTGGTTTTGAAATAAAACATGGGCTGAAATTTGGGTTTTTGAGAAAAAACCTGCACTTTTGTGCAAGAAATACGAAAAGAACAGTTTGGCATATTGCAAACTGCCGAAAGATAAACACACTATTTGCTAGCTATTACCAGCCTGCCGAAAATCATTCGGCAGGCTTTTTTATTAGACTTATGTCGAATGTGCTATCTTGGAGCCAATAAGGAACCGAAGTTATGCTGAAAAAAGAACGTCAAGCGCTGATTTTGCGCGAGGTAAACATCCACAATAAAGTGGTACTCACCGATCTTAGCATCAAGCTCGATGTATCGGAAGATACGGTGCGCCGGGATTTGCAGGAATTGGCCGATGCTGGAAAAATCATCAAAGTCCGCGGAGGAGCACTGTCCAAGTCCTACCATGTTTATTCCTACAAAGAAAACGAGATATACGCTTACCAGGAAAAAACCATCATTGCCCGCAAAGCCATTAGTTTGTTGCGCGAAGGCATGTTGGTCTTGATCAGTGGCGGCTCTACCAATTTGGAGATTGCTCGTATTTTGCCCCAAGACCTAAAGGTCACTTTTGTTACCATGAGTTTGTCAACGGCGATGCAGTTGCTGGAACACCAAGGCTCCGAAACCATTTTTATCGGGGGCCATTTGTCCAAATCAGCCGGAATTGCCGTGGGCGGCGAAGTGGTACGCACCCTCAAAGACATTCGGCCAGACCTCTGCCTGATGGGGGTCAACGGCATCGACGCCATCGATGGCATGACTGAATCGGATTGGGAAGTGGTTACCATCAAAAAAGCCATGATGGAATCTTCCAAAAAAGTAGTGGCTTTGTCGATTGCGGAAAAACTGGATTCCAGCCAAAAAATTCGGGTATGTGGCCTGGATGACCTGGATGTGTTGATCACTGAATTGGATCCCGAACACCAGCGTTTGGCTCCCTATCGGAATTTGGATCTAGAGATCATGTAATTTCTGTCCAGCAAAAAAATGAGGCATCTGCTCAGGCACCACACCTTAAACAAATGCCCCATCACCAATTCATGAGAACCTAAATTTTTGGGATATGCATTATGGATTGTCAACACAATTATAGGTGTTTGGTGTTGCCAGATGCGTTCCACAAAAGGTCATTTTTTTATTTTTTGATCAAAGCTTGCCGCCGTTGCATCAGTTCCCGCCAGGTGGTCAAAACAATTCCCTCCTTTTGCAGATAAGCTTTTAGTTCCGGTGACTGCATCGCCAGTAGATCGCTCTTGCGAACGTCTCCCGAACTTGAAATGTGTTTGAAAATGGGGGAAGGTGCGGTGCAATGCACAATCAACATGGTTACACCTGATTTCAGGCGGGTAAAAGATTCCAGCAAGAGTTTGGTTTTTAACTTTTGCATTTGTTGGTCATTCAGCCCCGGGGGTATGCGCATGCCATAGGTTTCATTGTGCAAGTCGTCAAGTACAGGAAGCCCGTTGTCCCAGAGGATTTTGCCCGTACTCCGCAACAAACCTACCGTTGGTGCATCCAGTTTGTTGGTTTCCGCAATCATGCTGCAATGTCCGGCAGGCATCATTACCGGGATACGCTCCTGGATGCCAACTTTGACGTAACGTTGCAAAAATGCAGGTGAAGCAAACAAAGTCCCCATATGCGAATCCATGTGGGTAGGTTGAAAACCCATCTTGCGGGCACGTTCCAACTGCGCCCGTATTTCTTGCTCCACTTCATCGGCGGAGGCATTTTTTACAACATCCTCAACTTCGGGCCACAAGGCACCTTCGGCATCAACCAGGCCGGGTACGGCTGGTTTACCACTCAGCGGGCCCCAACGGTAATCATCCCATTCCGAGGTAAGGGTAAGGTGGAGTCCCGCGTCTATTTCGGGATATTTTTTCAGTTGGTGTACAAAACCTGGAACCCAACCGCAGGGCATCATTACGCTTACGGAGTTGGCTACGCCCTTCGTCAAGGCTTGGATGGCACCTTCATTGGAATCCCAGGACATGCCGGCATCATCTACGTGCATGATCAGCACTTTGGCGCCTTTGGGCCAGCCCAGGCGTTCGGCATACGTGGAATCGGATTGGGCAGATAGGATGCCCGTGCAGAGGCTAAAGAGAAAAAGAAGCGATCTCATTTGGTCATTTTTGAACATTTCACGAACCCTCAAAATTATCATTTATTACCGTTGAGCATATTTACAATCATGCGCTTACTCTATTTTACCAATGCTGTTCAAAACTGCGTTTTTCCAACAGTCCATTACTCAAATCGAGTACAACAGCAGCAGTTCCTGCGTCGTTTCCACTGCCTATGCCAATGTTGTCGTAGGGATGCATCAAGGCTTGATAGGCCGGGTAAAACCCATACGAACCCACCATTTGTGCCGTTTTCTTCAGCAAATATCTGGCGTTTTCAACAAATCCATACCGAATCAAACCGGCGTACATCAACCGATTGAGCAAAGGAGAAACCTGCAATTTAGTTTCCGTTTCCGCGGTCTTCTCTTCCAGGATTTGAGTGGGTAGTGCCCAATACTCTTCCCGGAAAAAACTTTTGACCAGGCTGCTCCCCAGGCGTTCCGCTTGTTCTTGATCGGGTACTCCAGCCCACATCGGTAAATAATTGGACAAATATAGACCGGGCAAACGTTTGGCTTGCACGACATCGTACGGGCGATAAGTATTGGTTCGGTCGTCCCAAAGGTCTTCATTTAAACCAAATACGGTCAATTCTTGCCATTGCAGCAGGGTTGAAAGGTCTTTGCCCAGTGCTTCGCCCAAGTCAGCCAAACACTCATTGGCGCGGCAAAGCAAAGCCAAAAAACCGGGGTCTTGGACTTGAAACCCCCCCGCACCATAAATCGCCTGCAAGCATTCCGGCCACAGACTTTCTTCCGCAAAATGAATACAGGGAAGCCCCAATTCACGGGGGTCGCGTTGCTCATACCAATAAGCATGCGTTTTCAGGAGTGTCTCGTAACATGCTTCGATGCGCGCGGCTTCTGGATTTTTTTTCCACCAGTACCAGGCCAGAATGCTGTGGAATGGTGGAGTGCTGGCTTGTGGATGATGCATATTGGGGATATTCCCCTGCTCGGTCTGGCTGGCCAATGCATCTTGCAACCAATCCCAGGCCCCGGCGTGATCGGTGTAAGCATGCCCCAATCCCAGAGCATATTGCTCCATTGCTGAAGTGCAGTATTGTAGTCCCCCCGCAGCAGATTGCACAATTTGCAGCGCCGCTTGAGCCAATGATGATGTTTTAGCTACCAAGTTGTCTAGTGTTTCCGAATGAGTCCAATTTGTTGGGCTGTAGATTCCCGGGAGGAGGGACGACAAAGCTACATATTCTATACGGGGAAAGCTAGATTCAGTTTCATTTTTTTTTCAGATGTTATTTAATGCGGTAATTTAATATTGTTCTCGATTTGCTTTTTGTATCTTGAGAGCCTGTCTAAGCACCATATACACCTCTGCTTTATGCATCGTCAAGGAATCATTGAATTGCTGCGCCGAACTTTTGATGGTGCCGCCTGGCACGGCCCCTCGGTAATGGATACACTGCGCAAAGTAACCACCGATCAATTGGGACAACGAATTGGGAACAGTCATTCTCTGATTGAAATAGTCGAACACATGACCGCCTGGCGGCGTTTTGCCGTTGAAAAATTGCGCGGAAATACCACCTATGATGTTGATGCTGCGGCCAATTTCCCCAAAGTAGATCCCAATGAAGAAAGTTGGCTCATCACCCTCCAACAGTTTGAAGACAGCCAACTCCAATTGCTCGAACAGTTGGAACAAACGGATGATTCTCGTTTGGAGCAAGTGGTCGAAGGCCGCAATTATAGCTATTACGTGATGCTGCATGGTTTGATTCACCACGATGTGTATCATTTGGGGCAGATTGTGTTGTTGCGGAAGTGAGCTGCCTCCATTGAAGCACCAGTGGCTCAAGCTTTAAGTACCACCTCCATGCCCAAAAACGCCCCAAACCCCTCTACTGCTTTTTCCATAAGCTCCATAGGCAAGGTGTCTTTTTTGTCAAAAAAAGTCGGCTCAATCACAACCTTATTCTTTTGCACCGTGCGTTTCCAGATCCCCTGCACCAGACCATTCACCACAATGATCGGTTTAAAGATCCCATTGCTGGTGATGGCATCTTTGTGCCAGGTAGGTTCAAATACGGTGCTGCGGTATTTGTAGCTCACCGTGTATTCATCGAATGCAGGAAGAAAAAAAATGCTGGGGTTTTGCGTTGGAGTGGTGGTGCTTTTTTCCGTAAAAAAATATGTTTTGCCCTCCACAACCAAAGACTGCAAACTACTTTTGATGTGCTCCAAACCCGTCCGCGCATCGGACATGGGCAAGCCAGACCACCACTGAAAATCCTGCACCGTAGCGGGTGCATGGCTGGTAAAATAACGTTCAGCCAAAGCGGCCAGGGATTCTTCACGGGTAAGCACCAAGCCGGGAGGAATTTTTTCATCCAACAAGGCATAGGTTTGTTTTTTACCCTGCATGATGCCATTACAGACGATGCCATCTACTTCGGCATTCATCATAAAATGTACGGCGCGGCTTGAATTGGTCGGTACACCCCCCTTTTCCAGTTCGAGCATCACTTCTTCGCGGGTCAGGTTTTTGCCTTCTTCCAGTGCTTTGGCGATGAGGTCGTTGCAGCGGATGTACAAGGCGGTGTCGATGCCCAGTTCCCGGTCTCTAGCCACCGAGAGCGCTTTGATGTGTTTGCCCGTCAAAGCGAGCATCCAGCGCAAGTCCTGTCCGGATACCAAATGCCAGGTTGGTCGCAACACATGGGTACGCACAATTTCACCAGCATCCAGGGCGGCTTCAATCCCGGCATCGCTTACCCCGGGTAGGCGGACGCCTACTGCCCATTTGGACATGGGGTAGTCTTGCGCCTGCATTGCGCCCATGTGGGCAACGAGGGCTTGCGGAGTATTTAAATCCGGTTGGGTGATTTTTTGGTTGTGGAGGCGGAGATGGGGAATGTGGGTAGTTGGCATTCGGTGCTATTTGTCACAAAGATAGAGCGTTTTCATTTTTGTTCCCGGCCTTTCATTCTTTTAGCGCCTAAAGCGAAGTGAGGAAACAATTACTTGCGCACCCCCTCCATCAAAATCCCCAAAATCTCCTCCTCGAGCATTTTTGCCGTAATTTTTTTCCCCGGTTGGTACCAATCGTACAACCAACGTACGGCCGAAAACAACGTATACGATAAGATTAGGGGGTTGACGGGTTTGAATTCGCCAGCAGCAATGCCTGCAACAATAATGGCCTGGAACCGATTTTCGTAATTTTTGCGCAATTGCAAAAATGCGCTGAGGTGAGGTTCTTCCAGGTGCCGCCATTCGTCGTTGAATGCCGTGACAGAAGTAACATCTTCTATGGAAAGTTGAACGTGGAGGCGAATTAAGCTTGAAATTTTTTCAGACGAGCTGCCCTGCTGGGCTTCTACTTCGTGCATGCCCGCCAAAAAGCGCTGGGCGTTGTTCATACAAATTTCGCGGAGTACATCCGCTTTGGAGGGAAAATGGTTGTAGAGGCTCGATGCCTGCAAACCTACTTCTTTGGCCAGATCGCGCATTGAGGTGGCCTGATATCCCTTGTCTCGGAACAGGCGCGCGGCAGCTTCGTAGATTTGATCTTTTTTTGATTTTTCCACGGCTGAGAAGCCCCCGGTTGGTTGAAACCGGGGGTATGTCATCGATTAGCCCAGATGAGCAACATGCTTCATCAAGCTACTCTTCAAGTTAGCTGCTTTGTTCTTGTGCCAAGTATTTTTCTTAGCCAATTTGTCAATCATCGCAATCACTTTAGGCAAGAAACCAACGGCTTCTTCCTTGTCTTTAAGGCTACGCAACTTCTTGATGGAAGTACGGGTAGTCTTCTTATAATAGCGGTTCAACAAACGACGCTTTGCTTCTTGACGGATACGCTTTTCAGACGATTTATGGTTTGCCATACAAAAACTTTTCTCTACATTAAAAATTACTCCTGAACAATTGGAGCGCAAAGATAATTATTCATTTTGAACTTGCAAAAGTAATTTTTAAAAAACCTTTTGCTTTTCAAATTATCTAAAGACCTAAATGCGTTGTACTTTTGCGCCGAAAGTTTTAGCGGTTAATTTTATTCGCAGGCGTAGCGAACACAACATACAAAAACTGGACAAAACAATGAGCGACTTCTCCTTCATTGCCAATGCTCACCCGGCTTACATCGATTCGCTGTACGAGCAATATCTCAATAATCCCGAGCAAATCGACGATTCATGGTCGTCCTTTTTCCGAGGCTTTGATTATGCACATGCCACCAATGGCCATGAAAAAAGCAACGGAGTAGCCGTTAGCCCCGGCACGGCCTTCAATCCACAGGAATTTCAGGTACTGGCCATGATCAATGCCTACCGTGGCAGAGGGCACTTACTTTCTACCACCAACCCCATCCGGCCACGTCGCGACCGAAGTCCCAAACTGGACTTGGTTGACTTCAAACTGTCTGATGCTGACCTCGATACGGTTTTTTATGCTGCTACTGAATGTGGCCTGGACAAACCCGCAACCCTGCGCGACATTCTGGCCCACCTCAAGCGTATTTACTGCGGTAACATCGGCTTCGAGTTTCAGCACATTCAACAGCGGGAAAAACGCCGTTGGTTGCGCACCCGGGTCGAGCAAAGTCGCCCCGAAAAGAACTACAACATTCCCATGGACAAAAAACGCCGCATTCTGGAAAAACTGAATGAGGCGGTTGGTTTTGAAAAGTTTCTGCACACCAAATATATTGGCCAAAAACGCTTCTCTCTGGAAGGCGGTGAAAGCACCATCGTTGCCCTGGATGCCGCCATCAATAAGGGGGCCGAAATGGGCGTAGTGGAAGTCATCATCGGGATGGCCCACCGCGGTCGTTTGAACGTGTTGGCCAACATCATGAAAAAAACCTACGAGCAGATCTTCACCGAATTTGAAGGAACGGCCATTCCCGACCAAAGTTTTGGCGATGGGGACGTAAAATATCACCTGGGTTATTCTTCCCAAGTGGTTACACCTACTGGTAAAGAGGTTCAGCTCGAATTGACCCCCAACCCTTCACACCTCGAAGCAGTAGACCCCGTGGTGGAGGGTTATGCCCGCGCTAAAGCCGATCGTTTATATAAAGGTGAGTACGACCGTATCCTTCCCATCCTGATTCACGGCGACGCTGCCGTGGCAGGTCAGGGAATTGTGTTTGAGGTGATCCAAATGAGTAAACTCAAAGGCTACAATACCGGTGGTACTTTCCACTTTGTGATCAACAACCAAATTGGCTTTACCACCGATTTTGAAGACGCGCGTTCTTCTACCTATTGTACCGGCGTGGCCAGTGTGGTTTCAGCGCCCGTGTTTCACGTCAATGGCGATGACCCAGAAGCTTTGCTGTATGCGGTTGAAATGGCCATGGAATTCCGTCAGGAGTTCAATACCGACGTTTTTATCGATATGGTATGTTACCGCAAGCACGGCCACAACGAAGGGGATGACCCAATGTTCACCCAGCCCGACTTGTACGAAGCCATCAATGTACACCCCAACCCAAGGGAGATTTACATGCAGGAACTGCTGGAGATGGGCGAGGTGACCAAACAATTGGCCGATGACCTTGAAAAAACCTATTGGGGTGATTTGCAGGCCCGTTTGGATGAACTAAAACAACACGCGCTGCCCTACAAATCTCAGGAGCCAGAAGAGGAATGGGAAAAGTTGCGTTACGCAACTGCGGAGGATTTTAAAAAATCACCCGTCACTGGTTTGGAAAAAACCCGGGTAGAAAAAATCCTCAGCCACCTGAATACCATTCCTGGGCATTTCCGGCCAATTCCGAAGGTGAGCCGTTTATTGGACAACAATAAAAAACTGCTAGCTAAAGGTATGGTCGATTGGGCAACCGCCGAATTGATGGCCTACGGCTCAATCTTGATGGAGGGTAAAGACGTGCGGATGAGTGGACAAGACGTACAGCGGGGCACTTTTTCGCACCGCCACGCTGTGTTGCACGATGCCAAAACCAACGAAGTCCTCAACCGACTAGACAATATTGAAGAAACCCAGGGCAAGTTCCACATCTACAACTCCCTTTTGTCAGAGTTTGCGGTAATGGGCTTTGAGTATGGTTACTCTTTGGCAGACCCCCACAATCTGGTGATTTGGGAAGCCCAGTTTGGCGACTTTTTCAACGGCGCCCAAACCATTGTTGACCAGTTTATTTCCGCAGCGGAAAGTAAGTGGCACCGCATGTCGGGTTTGACGCTCCTATTGCCCCATGGTTACGAAGGCCAGGGGCCCGAACACTCCAGCGCACGTTTGGAGCGCTTCCTGCAAAGCTGCGCCGACCTCAACATGGTCGTGACCAACATCACCACTCCGGCGAACTTTTTCCATTTGTTGCGCCGCCAGCTGGCCTGGGATTTCCGCAAACCCCTGGTGGTCATGTCGCCAAAGTCACTGTTGCGCCACCCCGAGTGTGTGTCACCCCTCGATGCTTTTGAAACAGGTACCCATTTCCAGGAAGTAATCGCTGATCCAACAGTGAGCGCCAAAGAAGCCAAAGGCATCAAGCGCGTGTTGTTCTGTACAGGTAAAATCTACTACGACCTGGCACAACGCAAGAAAGATTTGCAGCGCAATGATGTGGCCATCGTCCGGGTAGAGCAATTGCACCCGCTGCCTGAAAATCAGCTCAATGCCATCTTGAAGCAATATGCCAAAGCGGAAATTTTCTGGGTACAGGAAGAATCTGCCAACATGGGCGCATGGCAATACATGAAACTCAATTGGGAAACTGATCGCAACTTGCAGCGGATTTCACGCCGTGCCAGTGCTTCGACCGCGGTGGGTTTCAAAAAGATTCACGACCAGCAACAGGAGGACATTTTGCAAAAAGCGTTTGCTTAGAAATAGAGATGAAAGATGAGAGATGAAAGATGAGTGTAAAACTCAACTATCTTTCATCTCTTATCTTTCATCTTTCATTTTTTAATTCTTACCGCATCACCATTACACTTCCTGTGGCAATTTTTTCTTCGCCCTGACAGCGGTAACGCACTTTATACAACATTACCCCCGCATTGACTTCTTTGCCCTGAAAAGTACCATCCCAACGGAAAAAAGGATCGGCTGTACCAAACATGCGGCTCCCCCAACGATCAAAAATTTCAAAGGAAAGCAGTTCCTGGATGACAAAAGGATTGCTGATGCCGAAGGTTTCGTTGAGTCCGTCGCCGTTGGGTGTAAATGCCTTGGGCAATAACACTTGCCCACAATCCAGGGTATTGGGATCGATCACGGTGATGCGAATAGAATCCGTGGCGGTACAATCTCCGCTGTCGTCGGTCATGTTTACGGTATAAAAATGGATACCTGGATCCAGTGGTTGGATGATTGGTTCTCTTTCAAAAGGAGCTACGACTCCGATGGTAGGCGACCAATTGAAGATAAAATTGCAGGTAGGGCCCATTTTGATTTTCACCGCGCCGCCTACAAAAATACTGGTATCCCGCGTTACGATATTGTCTGGCTCAACGACATAAAGCTGCTTGGCTTCATTGTCGTTCAGGGAGCGATTGTAGAGCCGCACCTCGTCCAGATAGCCCTCAAACGGGGCCTGGTTGGCTACTGGCGGACAAGGAGAGTTGCCCATGATGAACTTGCCATCATTGGATAAATTGATGCGTCCCTGGGTGTTCAACTCCTGAACTTTGACCCCATTGATGTACAATTTCACCTTCACACCTTCTCTGATCACTGCGACATGGTGCCAACACTTGCCTTCGGGAACTTCGCCAATCAAGTTCAACGTTTTTGCTCCTTCTCCCAAAAAGACGTTCAAGGTGCGGGTAAAAGGTCGGAAGCGGATGTAAAATTGGTTTCCATCCGTTGAACAGTTGCTGGTGAGTTTGTGTACCAGGTACTGGATCCCGTTCTGGTTGCTGGTTTTGAAATAGAAACTCAGGGTAAAATCTTGGGTATCAAACTCGTCATTGGCCGGCCCCATCACCACCGCATTTCGATTTGCTCCGGCAAACTCTAATGCGCGCCCTACCACGCCACAAACGTAAGTCCGGTTATCGGCGGGTTGAAAAGCATTCGCCGTGTTGCCTGCCGCATCGGCATTGGTGTTTTCAAAAGTATAGTGAGCCACCAATCCTGCTGAGGTTTGTGCAAACAGTTCGGCAGCACAACATAAACATAAAACAAGTGCAGCTATTCTCATGGTATTTTTGGAATTGACAAAACAATTGCTCGGCCCGGTTGTCATCGGAAAAGCAGGTTCTTGTAAAAAACGAAGTAAGGAATGGCTTATTGTAAAAGTTGAGAAGGTTGAGAAGTTGAGAAAGTTGAGGCTGCCGCGAGCGACAAAAGGATAACATTCAAGGTTTTTGTTCATCTTGAAAGAGACGAACTAAAGTATCGCTTTGGTATGCCGCTTGCGGTAGCCTCAACTTCTCAACCTCCTCAACTTTTACCGCTATTTTAGCTACTTGAATAAACCATCCATACCAGGAGGCAACATGTCTTTGAGCAACTGCTCGGTTTCGAAGGCTTCTTTTTCCTGAGCACGCTGCATGACCCGGTTGATGGCCACCAAAAGTAGGTCCTCCAGCTCTTCCGCTTCAGCATTTTTTAAAAAATCGGGGTCAATGCTGATGTTGGTGAGTTCGCGGTTGGCATTGGCGGTGATTTTGATGGCACCCTCCCCAGCCTCGCTTTCTACAATAAACTCCGCGAGTTTTTCGCGCATGGCTTTCTGTTGAGCCTCCATATCGCCAAACATGTTGTCAAGTCCAAACATGGTATTGTTTTTTTGTCGGTAAATTAACGGCGAAGATATAACGGAATGCACAGGAAATCACAGTATTTTATACATTTGTGCCCGTTAAACTAGTTGTACGATAAAACTGTTTGGCATAATAGTGTAAAAAAGAGCCATCATGCCTTTGGATCAAATTGATGTAGACCAAGAAGAAAAAGCACCTGCCAAGGAAATGTCGTTCCTGGATCATTTGGAAGAACTGCGTTGGCATATTCTCCGGTCCCTGACGGCCATCTCCGTTTTCGGCATCGTCCTTTTTCTCAACCAAGAATGGATGTTCAAAGTGTTGATTTTTGGCCCTTCCCGGCAAGATTTCATTACCTATCGCGCACTTTGTTCTTTTTCAAAAAGTTTAGGCTTGGGGGATACCATGTGCTTTGCGGCTACTGAGGTAAACCTGCAAACCATTGGCTTTGCCGAACCTTTTGTGACCAGTATGTGGGTTTCTTTTGTGGTGGGTTTGGTTTTGGCAGCCCCTTATGTACTTTGGGAAATTTGGCGTTTTGTCAGTCCTGGCTTACTCCCCAAAGAACAAAAAGCCGCAACTGGTGCGGTATTCATTTGTTCTTTTTTGTTTTTGCTGGGCGTCGTTTTTGGTTATTTTTTCATGGCTCCTTTTGCCATCAACTTTTTGATTGGGTACACCATTCCCGGCGTTACCAACGTCCCCACGCTCAATTCCTACATCAATTACATGGTGATGTTCACCCTGCCCCTGGGCTTGGTATTTGAGTTGCCTGTGGTTGTGTACATCTTGGCCAGAATTGGACTCATCACTGCTGCCGACATGCGGGCTTTCCGGCGCCAGGCGATTGTGGTCATTTTGATCGTTGCGGGCATCATTACCCCACCCGACGTGGTATCACAAATGTTTGTCACCATACCCTTGTATGCCTTGTACGAGATCAGCATCATTATTGCCAGGCGGGTAGCCCCCAGGGACGATGACGATGATGTTCCGACCAAACAAGTTACGCCGTCATAAGTAGTGGGGCAAAATAAGTGTTCATTTTTTCTGAGCCAAAGGATTATATAAGAAACTTAAAATGAACCGTTTACACATCTAATCCTTTGGCAAAATGAAACACTTATTTTTTTATCGCCCTAAGCATTGAGGATGGAAAGGATATCGAGTAATCTTACGTTGGCCTACAAATTTGTACTGCCAATCTTTTGGCTGGTGTTGATGGGTTCCACCACGGCAGCCATCCTAATTGTAAAATTTGCGGGAGTGGGCAACACTTCGCCCTTGGTCATCCGGGGTGTCATGTTGTTCATATTTCTGTCCGGTGCACTTTTTTTGGCCCTTACCCTGATGCGGCTCAAACGGATCGAAGTGGGCGAAGAGGGCGTATACGTGACCAACTATTTTAAAAATGTGCGCTATCCTTTCAGCGAAGTGGAGGGCATCACGGTGACGTCCTTCTTTATTTTTTCGGTAGGCACCTTGCATTTGAAAGGCAAGGGAAGTTTTGGGCAGCATATTCCCTTCATTCCCAGTCCGAGTAGGTTTTATTCGTTTTTTGAGGAGAATCCGGGGTTGAAGGAGCGGTTGTTGAAGCTGTAAGGCTACCGATGCCGCAGCCCCATCAACAACGAAAAAGCCTTGTCCAAATCCTTGTTCCCCACTACGATGGTGTACTCATTGGAGGTAGAGATCATTTCTACCAGGTTGATGCCATTGAGGGCCAGCTCCTTGAGGATGTAATAATACACGCCATAAATAAACTGGTTGCCTTCCGGGAGCATCAAGCTGATTGAGCACAGGTCTTTCTCTTTGACCAACATTTTTTCGGTGCGGAAAATTTCCTCCAATTTTTTGCCCATGTTATCAGAAATAAGAATGGTAGTTTCGGAGACTCCTTGTGAAAAAGAGTAGAACACCTTGGCCTGCTCGCTGATGGCCTTTAGCAAGTCCACTTGTTTGGCCAACAAGGTTTCTGAATTGAGAAAAGTATAATCCAACAAACCCGAGCGTACACTGATGTCGGTCATTTTGCGGAAAAACTGCCGCAGGTTTTTGTCCAAAAGTAACAACTCTCCTACTGGCAAACGGTTGATGGCCATCACAATGGCGCTGTTGTTGATTTTTTTGCCGATCGCTTGCTCTACTTCAGGGTGAATTTTGCGGGCCAAAGAAGACACATTCACCAATCCTTCCGCCAGTGCTTCGGTCAAAAAAGGAGAGCGGTTGATGATTTGGCTGACGTGATCTGAAATTTTTACCACTTTGTTAAATTTTACACAAAAATATAATTTTCTGTACAATTGCATCCAATAATTTCCAGATTCTTGGACTTGCCTCTATTTTTGTTTCATCAAACGAGGCGATTAATTGCCCCGAGTATTTACAACAACAAGTAAGAGTAATATGCAAGTCCTGAAATTTGGTGGTACCTCAGTAGGAAGCCCGGAGAGAATGCGTCGGGTAGGAGAATTGATCGACGATGGTTTACCCAAAATTGTGGTACTATCGGCCGTATCGGGCACGACGAACAAGTTGGTGGAACTGAGCGAGCTCATCCGCAAACAACAAATCGAGGTAGCCTCCATCAAACTTGCAGCACTACGCGAAGAATACCGCTTGTTTGTAGCAGAGTTGCTGCCCACCAGTCCTTTTCAGGAAAAAGGCCAGGCTATAGTCAAGGGGATATTTGATGAAACCGAACAACTGTTGTGGCTCAACCGTTTCGAAAGCCGCCATGAAAAATGGATTTTGGCCCAGGGAGAAGTCATTTCTACCCAGCTGTTTCAATTGTACATGGAATACAAAGAACGGCCCTCTGTTTTGATATCGGCCCTGGATTTCATGCGCATTGATGAGCATGGCGAACCGGACTTGGAGTGGATTCAGAAGCGTTTGGACTTGTTGTTGTCTCAACAACATCCCTTGGCCACTTACTTTATTACGCAAGGATACATTTGTCGAAATGCTTCGGATGAAGTGGACAACCTCCAAAGAGGAGGTAGTGACTATAGCGCAACTTTGATTGGTGCAGCCATTCGGGCTACTGAAATCCAAATTTGGACCGACATTGATGGCATCCACAACAACGATCCCCGCATTGTAGAGAACACTTGGCCCATTCGTCAGGTATCTTACCGGGAAGCAGCGGAATTGGCCTATTTTGGGGCCAAAATCCTGCACCCAACCTGTGTGATTCCAGCAGAAGACCGCCAGGTGCCCATTGTACTCAAAAACACTTTTGAGCCACAAGCTCACGGAACCTTGATCTCAAGTGCATCCTCCAATAGAACAATTACGGCCATCGCCGCCAAAGACGGCATTACGGCCATCAAAATCCAAAGCGGGCGAATGTTGCACGCGTACGGTTTTTTGCGTCAGGTATTTGAAGTATTCGAACAATACCGCACACCCATCGATATGATTACGACCTCGGAGGTCTCCGTATCTTTGACCATTGATTCGGATAATCACTTACCCGAGATCATCCGTGCTTTGGAAGTTTTTGGAGAGGTTAGTGTAGACAAAGACCAATCCATCATCTGCATTGTGGGTGATGCGCTGAGTGCACACACGGAAGTGACCAAACACATCTTTACCGCTCTGGAGAGCATTCCATTGCGCATGGTATCCTACGGAGGCAGCAGCAACAACATTTCCATCCTGGTCAGCCGGGATGCTAAAAATGCCGCACTCCGCAGTTTACACAAGCACTTATTTCAAAACACAAATACTACGCTGTCAGTAAATTTTTAGGCTAAGAAACGCATTCAGTAATTTTTTTCTGGTTAGGGCATGCTGAATGCATACGCAAACCCGCCTGAAAGGTGAATGAACCTTTCGGCGGGTTTTTTTAATATACTGACTATCAAGCATATGTTGTCATGAAATCTTTTTTTAATTTTTTTCTTCCCAAAAAACGTGACCACAAAACAACCCTGCGTCTCAATATTAAATTTGCACAACGAAGGTTAAGTCAGTAGTTTTGCGCCGATTCTTATCACTTTCCATCCCAACTCAATTTTATTGTTGCTTCACCTATGGTTGATTAACCACTAGGCGTTCGCATTATTTGGTGCGATTCAATATGCAGACAAAGGGCGTTGCCCATTCGTATAAAGATTGTTTTATAGGGGGAACTTATTAATTTGGTAGGCAAGGCGCTGAGCGTCTTGCCTCTTTTTATTAAAAGATATTTCAGCTCATTTTCGCTTGCAAACTAGAATTCCAAACACACGCTTAATCACAAAAAACTATTTACCTTTGCCCATCTTTTTAAATACCGTATCCAAACCAAACAATGGCAAGTAAGAAAATTCAGTCAGCCCTTATTTCTGTTTATTATAAGGATGGGCTTGAACCGATTATCCGCGAGTTGCATACGCATGGAGTAAAACTCTATTCTACAGGAGGAACCCAGCAATTTATTGAAGAATTGGGCATTCCGGTCATTCCTGTAGAAGACCTTACCTCCTATCCCTCTATTTTGGATGGACGGGTAAAAACCCTGCACCCCAAAATTTTTGGCGGAATCCTGGCACGTCGGGAGGAAAAGCACCAGTCCCAGTTGGCTCAATATGAGATCCCTGAGATTGACCTGGTCATTGTTGATCTTTATCCATTTGAAGAAACGGTGGCCAGCACCGACGATGAAAAATCAATCATCGAAAAAATTGACATTGGGGGGATTTCCCTCATTCGCGCTGCCGCAAAAAATCACCAGGATGTTGCCATCGTCGCTTCACGCAACGATTATCCATTCTTTCTGGATTTGATTCAAAACAAAAAAGGTTGCACCGAGCTGGAAGATCGCAAAGAGTTGGCCCGCCGGGGCTTCCTTGTTTCCAGCCATTACGATACAGCCATCTTCAATTATTTCAACCGAGGCGTTCAAGAGCCTCTGTTCAAACACAGCCTGATTCAGCACGAAGCCCTGCGCTATGGGGAAAACCCCCATCAAAAGGCGGTGTATCATGGCGATTTGGAGGAGATGTTTGACAAATTGGGGGGCAAGGCCATCTCGTTCAACAACATGGTTGACATTGATGCTGCCATTGGGCTCATCCGCGAATTCCAGGATGATGAACCAACTTTTGCCATCCTCAAACACACCAACGCCTGTGGTGTGGCTACCCGATCTACCGTGCTGGAAGCCTGGCAGGCGGCTTTGCAGGCAGATAACGTTTCAGCCTTTGGTGGCATTTTGATTTCCAATACCAAAGTTGATCTGGCTACTGCCCAGGCCGTAGACGAAATATTTTATGAGGTGCTACTCGCACCAGATTTTGATGCAGAAGCAGTTGAACTTTTAATCAAAAAGAAAAACCGCATCCTGTTAAAAATCAAACACTTCAATGCTCAAGCGCGCAATTTCCGCAGTTTGCTCAACGGCGTGATTGAACAGGACACGGATATGGCCATCGAAAACGAAGCAGATTTTAAAGTGGTGTCTAAAAAAGCACCCACTACCGCAGAAATCAAGGACATGATTTTTGCCAATAAATGTGTGAAACACCTCAAATCCAATGCAATTGCCCTGGCCAAAAACGCCCAATTGATTGGCATGGGTTGTGGCCAGACTTCCCGGGTTGATTCCATGCGCCATGCCATTGAAAAGGCCAATCGTTTTGGATTAGACATCAAGGGCGCGGTCATGGCTTCGGATGCTTTTTTCCCCTTTTCCGATAGTGTACAATTGGCCCACGAAGCTGGCGTAACTGCCGTCGTGCAACCGGGAGGGTCTATCCGTGATCAGGACAGCGTAGATTACTGCGATGCCCACGGCTTGACAATGGTGATGACGGGGGTAAGGCATTTTAAACATTAAACAGGGTTCGGGAGTTCGGGGGTTCGAAGGTTCCAGATTTGGAACCCCCGAACCTTCGAACCCCCGAACCCCCGAACCCTCGAACCATGAACCTTACCATCGACATTGGCAACACCCGCACCAAGCTCGCTATTTTTGATGGCGACAATCTGGTAGAACGCCATTTCTGGGAAGAGTGGGCGATCGAGGATTTATTGCAACTGACAACCAACCATAAGGTAAGGAATGTGATCTTATGTTCGGTAGGACAACATCTGGACGAAGAAGTTGAAATGCTGATCAAAGCCAAGTACCGCTTGATCCAATTGGATTCGAATACCCCCTTACCCATCAAAAATGCGTACAAAACCCCACAAACTTTGGGGAAGGATCGCATTGCCGCAGTAGTGGGGGCTTTTGCACTTTATCCTGGTGAAAATTGCCTGGTCGTGGATGCTGGAAGTTGCATCACCTATGAGTGGTTGACTGCAGATGGCATTTACCTGGGTGGAAACATTGCTCCGGGGCTGCGGATGCGGCTACGCGCCATGCATGAATTTACGGCACGGCTACCCGAAGTAACCTTACATACGGTACACAACTGGATTGGAGATTCTACCCAATCGGCCATGAACAATGGGGTCACTGTAGGTACCACGCTGGAAATTGAAGGCTATCGACGCCACTGGGAAAAAGAGTGGGGGCAACTCAGGGTAATATTAACGGGTGGAGATGCCGATTTTTTGACCCAAACGATGCAAACCGAAGTGGCAAATGAGCCCAATTTGGTATTTATTGGACTGAACAAAATATTGAACCATAATGTCGAGTAGTTGGATGATAAAAACGGCACT
>ENA-UOWO01001340-UOWO01001340.1-activated-sludge-metagenome-genome-assembly--contig:-NODE-1340-length-33011-cov-21.540448_pt1 | contig 33011 bp, 23 predicted proteins | sample MGYA00238148_ERZ761564 | MGnify/ENA primary metagenome ERZ761564 (study PRJEB28885, sample SAMN05720194) | activated sludge metagenome | isolation source: Anaerobic digester | place: USA...
GGGATGGTAAGTGCGAAGTCGGCAGTGCGAAGTACGAAGTAACCGACTTCGCACTGTCGACTTCGCACTTCGCACTGCCGACTTCGCACTGTCGACTTCGCACTTTTACTCCCCACCGGCAGCCCATTGCAGCGCGGCCTCCGTTTTCCTGAATTCGCCCAGTAATTTCAGGTATTTGATTCTGGCTTCCAGCCAGCGTTGTTCGCGGGCATTGATAAGAAAAACGGAACTTTCGCCCTGATTGAATTTTTCCGTTTCGGCTTCCAGCAAGCGGCGGTAGTTGTCTGTAATATTGCCGTAGAGTGTGATTTGTCCGCGCAGGTTGTCCAGTTCATTGGCGTATTGGCCTGTTTTAGTGGCGAGCACCTGGCGTTTTTGCCGGATGTCCAGTTCCGTTTGGGCGATTTTTACCTGCGTAATTTGCCAGTCACCCCGTGCTTTCCTGTTGAGAATCGGGTAACTGAAAGAGACGCCCCATTTGATGTCCTGGGCGAAGACGCCCGGCCCGTCGGCAGAGGCCGTCGGAAAAAACTCCCATCCGGCGCCCAGAATATTGTAATTCAGGTCTAGCACAGGTTTTCTTTTCTCGTTTTTCAGGCGCCTTTCCGCACCGAGATTTTGGAGTTTTGCCTGGTACAGGCGCAATTCCGGATGGCGTTCGATACGGTCGAGCAGTGCCGCGCGATTGGTTGCGGGCAGCGCGGCAGGTACATTTTCGAGTACAACCGGCGTCGGAAGTGTTGGATCCGGGGTGCCGTCTGTTTCCCACAGGAAATTCCGGAGCGCCAGCGCGGCGTTTTGCAGGTCGACAGCAGCGAAATTGATGTCCAGCAGCCGGTTTTGCACCTGAATAAAAGTTTCAACGGTATCGATGGCCGGCTTGTCTCCCTGCCGGTAACTCTCGCAAATCCCTTCGTGGCGGATACGAGCCTGCTGTAGGGCCGATTCGAAAATCCTCAACTGGTTTTCCGCCACCACCCAGTTCCAGTACGTTTTGGCGGCATCGAGCAACAGATCGTTGCGCGCCACATCCCGTTCCGCTTCCGCTGCCTGCAGGCCGATTCGCGCCTGCTGCAGGGCAGTTCGGCGTTCATCGACGAACAACCCCTGCCCGACAGACCAGTTGAAACCGAGGCTTGGCTGGCCGTTGGGTGGCAGGGTAGATTCGCTGTTCAGGTAATTCCCGGATGCCGTATTATAAGCCGCTTTCAGTTCCAGTCCGGCCCAGGTCGGCAGTTTGACACCCGTTTCCGAATAGCGGAAGTAGGTTTTTCCGCTGAAATTTTTGGTGTAAAACTCCGAATACAATTTGGGATCGAAGCCGCCCTTCGCACGCAGCAGCGCCTGGTCGGCCTGGTTGCGAAATAAATCCGACTGGCGGGCAAGCGGGTGATTATCAAGCACTTGCCGGCGGAAATCCTGCCATTCCGGCGTCTGAGCATTCAGAGTGAACGGGAGCGTCAGCAGGAGGAGCCACCGGATCCGGCGAAACAGGTTCTGGGTCATTTTCCTTTCGATTCTTTTTCACTGTTTGAGTTGTCCATTCCCTTGTACAGATCGGGTGGGAAGCCGTTCATGACGCGCCATAGTTCGTACCAGACCGGAACGTTGTTGAGCAAAGCGATACCCTTGGCGCCGCCTCCGGGCTGTAAAGCGACCGGCCAGGTTTCTTCCGAGGTGTCGGGCGCAACGAGTACCCTGAATTTGCCATTGGGGCTGATGTTGCGGTCCATGGCTACGATTTTACCACCAAAAGTACCCAGCGAAACGCCCGGCCATCCGCTGAAGAAAAATGCCGGCCAGCCGTCGAACAGGAAACGCACTTCGTGTCCCACCTGTAGCAGCGACAGGTCAAGCGGCTTCACGTACAACTCCACAGCCAGTTGATAATCAGCAGGTTGGATACTCACGACTGGGTCGCCTTCTTTCAGAATTTCGCCGATGCCGGGTTTGATGGCGCGGACGATGAACCCGTCCTGTGGCGCGGTGATATAATAAAATGCCTGCCGGCGTGCGTAGTTTTCGCGTTCGATGCTGAGTTTGCTGACGGTAGCGCGCGCGTCGTATTGTTCCGAAAGGGTGCTGAAACGGTCGCTGCGCGTTTTGGCAACCTTGTTGGCCGTTTCGTTGCTCACCAGGCGAAGTTCCGTCTGGTAAATAGCGAGATCGTTGCGGCTGGTTTCCAACTGGTTGCCGGCAGCCACCAGTTTGGTTTGCGTTTCCTGTAGTTTCAGTCTTTTCTCTTCGAGGTCGGTCAGCGATTTAAGGCCCTTGTCGTACAATGCTTTCGAGCCGGCAAACTGCCTTTCCGCCACCTGCAGGTCGATTTTTGCCTGCACGGTTTTGAGGCTGTCGCTTTCTATTTTAAGCCTTGCCTGTTGAATTTTGTTCTGAATTTGCCGGGTTTTACTTTCCAGTTCGCTTTGCATGGCGGCGATCTGATCGTCGAGCGCGCCCGCTTTGCCGGAGTAGGAAGCGATGGCGTTTTCTTTCGCTTCCATCTGGTTGCCCATTCGTTCCACCAGCGCCGGATCAAAATATTCGGCTTTCACTTCTGACAAATGGACGATGGTATCTCCTTTTTTAACCGCCTGCCCTTCCGTCACGTACCACTGTTCGATGCGACCCGAAATGGTGGCGTTGATGGTTTGCGGGCGCTGTTCGGGGCGCAGGGTGGTTACTTTTCCGTCTGCCCGCACGTTTTGCGTCCACGGCAGAAACATGAAGAACAGGAAAATGACCAGTATCACCAGCATCAATTTTTTGAAAGAAAGGTGCCATTTGGGCAGATAGATTCTTTGGAGGGAAGCCAGCCGGTTGAGGTCTTCCGAATGATGTACTTCGTTTTCAGATATGTTGAGCATAGTCAGATCAGTTTATGGGACGGGTTTAGTCTTGTTCTCCGGTTATTTCCAGGGTGGTTCTGAAAACACGGGTGTAATGCTGGGTTTTTTGAACTTCCTCGAAGGTGCCGTCAAAAACGATTTCGCCTTTCTTCAGAACAATGACGCGATCGCACAAGGCGGCCAGCACGGGGTCGGAGCCGGCAGCCACCAGCGTCCAGGGATGTTTTTTATCTGTGAGGTACTGTGCAATGCGTAGCCTGTCGCGGAAATTCAGGTGCCCCAGCGGTTCTTCCAGTACCAGAAAATTGGGTCGGTTCGACACTGCGCGCGCTACCAGGATTTTGGACACTGTGCTGCGCGAAATATTTTGCCCTCCGGGCAGTATTTCCGTTTCCAGTCCCAGCGGCGCTTCCCGGATGAACTCGCTCAAACCTACCAGGTCAATCACCTCCAGTACGCGCGGCAAGGCGATTTTCTGATTACCCAGGGTGATGTTTTCCAGAATACTGCCTTTGAAAATGTCTTCCTGAGAGGACAAGTCGCCGATGTGCTCGCGCAAACTGCGCAGGTTGATGTTTCTTTTGGGCAGTCCGTTAAACAGCAGGCTTCCGGTGAAATCGCGTTTCAGTACGGACATGACCTGCATCAGCGTGCTTTTGCCGGAGCCGTTGTATCCCGCCACCAGTACATGTTCTCCGGCGTTGATTTTTAGGGAAATATTTTTTAAAACGGGCAGGGTGCCGTCCTCGTATTGGTAGGAAAGGTCGCGCAATTCCACTTCCATCGGCTGTGCTTCCGGGCAAAACTCCTCTACGGATATACCGCCCTCGCGCTCCAGCGGCAGGTCGGCAACCTGGCCCATCTTTTCGGCAGCGGTCAGCACGTCGTAGCCTGTTTCATGCAACAGAATGAGTTTTTCAACGGATTCGATGACAAACAGGATCAAAATTTCGGAGGCGACAAACTGCCCGATGTTCAACTCATTGGTCATGACCAGCGCACTTCCCAGAATGAGGAAACCGCCCAGCACCAGTACCCGGAAAGCAACGCTGCTGATGAGTTGGGTCAGCAAAATACGCCAATGCCGGGTGCGGGCATCAAGGTATTGAACTGTGAGGGCGTCGGTGCGCCGGAGCGGGAAATTGTTTTCGCCGGCCAGTTTGAACGTGCTGGACACGCGACCCACTTCTTCCAGCCAGTAGGCAATTTTGTACTTGTATTTCGATTCCTGCAGGCTTGTCTGTATGCCGCGCGGTGCCGTCCAGTAAAACAGCAGGCTCAGTACTCCGATCAGGAGCAGGGAAAAAAGCACGAATGTCGGATGGTAAAACGAAAGCAGCAGCAAACTGAACAGGATCTGTAACAGCGCGGTGCTGCCGTCTATCAGAATTTTCGGTAGCCCTTTTTGAATAGTAAGGGTATCAAAAAAGCGGTTGACGAGTTCGGGAATGTAGTCGTTACGCAGTAATTCGAGGTTGAAGCGCGGGATGCGCAGGGCGAAATCGATGGAAGCGTGCGCGAAAATGCGTCGTTGCATGTATTCCATCACCGAAAGTTGCATGATCCGGATGGTGCCCGCCAGCAAGGCGCCGATCAGCACGAACAGCACCATCACCCCCCACGATGCGTTCATGGCGCCGCCAGCAATCTGGCTGATGATAGCCTGAATGCCGAGCGGGAGGGATAAATTGATCAGTCCGGCCACTACCGCATATAAAAACACGTAACGGATTTCTTTTCGGTAGTCGCCAAGCAGACGCAGAAGCCTTCTCAGCGGTGTTAGTTGTGTCGTTTGTTGGTTTGCAGTCATTGACTTGATATGTGGTAAGGGAATGCAGATCGTTTTCGTACTTGAATTGTTACCACAAACGGAAATTTCATTTTCTTGTTTAAAGGCCGTCTAAATAATTTTGATTGTGTCACCTTAATTTCGACCGGCATAATGCGTTGGAACAGGAACCGGTTTATCTTCGCATTTAAAATCTGATGCTTTGAAATTACAGGAACGACTCGATTTGCTGGCCGAACTCGGCCATTACCTGCAATCCGACGGAGATGCCGATCTGGAAACAGCCATTCGGCAATCATCCATTGAAAATCAATGGTTTACGGAAGCGAATGTACGCAGTGCGCTGAAAGCAATTGCCACACAATTCCTGGATCGCGACAAACTGGCCGCCTGGGCTGCGCAATATCCCATGGCCGATCCAGGCTATCCGGAAAAAACGGTGGCCATTATTATGGCCGGCAATATTCCGCTGGTGGGCTTTCAGGATTGGCTGTGCGTTTTTGTAGCGGGCCAGCAGGCAAAAGTAAAATTGTCGGATAAAGACAAACGTCTGTTGCCTTTGCTGGTCAAAAAAATGGGGGAGTGGCGCAAGGATTCGTGGGCGTACACCGAATTTTTGTCGGAAGGCGATTTTCTGAAAAACTTCGATGCGGTCATTGCTACCGGCAGCAACAATACGGCGCGGTACTTCGACCAGTATTTCGGCAAATACCCGCACATTATCCGACGCAACCGCAACAGCGTAGCCATTCTCGACGGCTCGGAAACAGTTCCGGAGTTGTACGCACTCGGCCGCGATATTTTCACCTATTTCGGACTGGGCTGCCGCAACGTCAGCAAACTTTACGTGCCACGCGGGTATGATTTCGACGTGTTGCTGGAAGCATTGCACGAATACCGCGAAATGGTGTTGCACAACAAGTACAAGAATAACTTCGACTACAACTTCACCCTGTACATCATCAACAACATTCCGCACAAGAATAACGGCTGCCTGCTCCTGAAAGAAGACACTTCGCTACAGGCGCGGATCGCTTCGGCGCATTACGAGTACTACGATAGTCCGGACGAACTCGATGCATTGCTGGCTGCCAAACAAAACGATATACAATGCATCGTGGGCAAATCCCCATTACAGCATTTCCCGGTGCTGCCCTTCGGGCAAACGCAGGAACCCGGCCTGAACGACTATGCCGACGGGGTGGACGTGATGCAGTTTTTGTCGGCGCTGAATTTCGTGCGGGAACCTGTTTTGTGAATTGTGAATTGTGAATTGTGAATTAGGCGTAGCCGAATTAAATCCTTCGTACACGCCTAATTCACGATTCACGATTCACGATTCACAACTCACAACTTCACAAACCGCTCATACACCCATTCACTGTGCGCAATGCGCAGCCAGCCGTCCTGTTCTTCAAAAATCCGGAGTTCATCGCCCTTGCCGAGTTTGCGCAGGATCTTGTAATCAGTGCCAGGGCCCTGGCGGGTATTGAGTTCGTTGGTGCCGTCGACGATGCCTTTTTTGGGATTCAGGGGCGCTACGAGCGACTGGGCGACGAATTGTTTGTCGCCGATCTGTAGCCAGTTTCCCGACTGGCCGATTACGCGGACTACCGTTTCATTCGGCCGTGCATCTACGATGGCGGCACTGGCATCGGGTCCCGACCGAACGTTGGCGCCTGTGTTGGAACGTATTTCACCCAGCCAGGTGTTGAAAACGAGGTCTACGTAAGTCTTGGAAACCCATTGCCCTGTAGCGATCCTGAACCAGCCGTTTTTTTCTTCAAAAATGCCCACCATCGCGTTGAGCGGGAGTTTTTTCACGATGCCGAAGGTGGTGGCCGGGCCGCTGCGGACATTCAGTTCTTTCGTGTTCACCTTGCCGCTGGAAATTTGCGGCGCGATATCGTCGGCCATGGCTTTTTCGATATCGGTTTTAAAAGCCTGCCATTTCTTTTCTTCCAGCATCATGTTGGGACAATCCTTGCCTGTGATATCGAAATGCCGATACAGGTCGTGGGTCGTAAATTCATATTTACGCAGGAGAAATGCGGCGAGGTCGACCGAGTTTTTATACGTCTTGTTCCAGTCGCCGTCCTTGTTGACGCACATTTCAAAACCGATTACAAAAAAATTGGGCGTCAGGCTGCCTTCCTTGATTCGGTTACCGTCGGCTTTGTACAGATTGGCGCCGACGTGGTAGCCCACTTCGTTGTCGTACAGGCATTGCACAATGGTTTTATCGTCGACGATATAATGCGCAGAAGCGTACCGGTCGGTATTGTTGAAATAATTCCGGTTGGCTTTGGCATTGGCGCCTTTGCCGGTATTGGCCGTCCAGTGGGCGATCACACCTTTCAGTTTCCGAATGGAATAGGTTTTCTCGTCCCGGAGGAAAGGGCGGTTGCGTTTGTTGGTCAACAGATCTTTGGTAATAGCGAGCATAGATTAGATAATGACGGGTTGAAGAACTCTGCTAATTTTGCGGTGAAAATAACTTAAAAATGCGGTTCGATATTATATCCGTTTTGCCGGAATTGCTGGAAAGCCCTTTAAATCATTCCATTATGAAGAGGGCCAAGGACAAAGGGTTGCTGGAAGTGCACCTGCACCACCTTCGCGACTATGCCACGGGCAAGCACAAACAAGTGGACGACTACCAGTTTGGCGGCGGCGCGGGCATGGTAATGAAACCTGAGCCCATCGCAGCGTGTCTGGACAAACTGCTGTCGGAACGCCACTACGACGAAGTCATTTATACTACGCCAGACGGCGAACGACTGGAACAGCAACGTTGTAACCGCCTGAGTATGAAGGAGAACGTGATCATTCTGTGCGGCCATTACAAAGGCATCGACGAGCGCATCCGGGAGAAATACATCACGCTGGAAATCAGCATCGGCGATTACGTGTTGTCGGGTGGCGAACTGGCGGCGGCCGTGCTGGTCGATTCCATCGGGCGACTTATTCCCGGCGTATTGAACGATGAGACGTCTGCGTTGTTCGACAGTTTTCAGGACGACTTGCTGGCGCCGCCTGTGTATACCCGCCCGGCCGAGTGGGAGGGCATGAAAGTGCCCGATGTGTTGCTGTCCGGACACGAGAAAATGATCGACGAATGGCGGCACGACCAGAGTATGGAACGCACGAAAGCACGACGGCCTGATTTGTGGGAGAAATTTGAAAAAGGCTCGTAATTTATTTGTTTTAACGTACCCTCTATGCAAAATGTAGCCATTATCGTGCTACTCCTGTTTGGAATCACCTTCCTGGGAGTACTGAGCAACCGTTATAAATTTCCGTTTCCCATAGTACTGGTGTTGTTCGGCATTGCGATCAGCCTGATTCCCGGCCTGCCGGAAATTGCGTTGAGTCCGGAAGTCGTATTCCTCATTTTTTTGCCGCCGTTGTTATATGCTGCTGCCTGGAACACCAGTTGGCATGAATTCAAATATTCTTTGAAGCCGATTACGCTGGCGGCAGTCGGGCTGGTTTTACTCACCACCATTGTAGTAGCCATCGGCGCCCGGATGCTGATTCCGGATATCAGTTGGCCGACGGCTTTTTTGATCGGCGCCATCGTTTCGCCGCCGGATGCGGTAGCGGCCACGTCTGTTACGAAAGGGCTGGGCCTGACACCGCGGCTGATCACGATTCTGGAAGGCGAAAGCCTGGTGAATGATGCGAGCGGACTGATCGCCTACAAATACGCGCTGGCGGCTGTGGCTGCCGGCAATTTCCTTTTCTGGAATGCCGGAATGAATTTCCTGGTCGTGTCGGCGGCTGGTATTGTGATCGGACTTTTGGTCGGATATGCCCTGCGGATGATCCACAAAAAATTTATCTGCGACAGCATCATCGAAGTCACACTTACCCTGCTGACGCCCTTTGCATCATACCTGCTGGCCGAACATTTTCATTTTTCCGGCGTGCTGGCGGTTGTGGCATCTGGCCTGTATTTGTCCTTTCATTCGTCCGAAATATTCAGCCACCAAAGCCGGGTAATGGCCTATACTGTGTGGGAAGTGGTCATCTTTATCTTAAACGGCCTCATTTTTATCCTCATTGGACTGCAACTGAAATCCGTGATGTCCGGCATCGAAGGCGAAGGATACCCGGTGGATGTCCTGATGTGGTACGGGTTTCTGATCAGTCTGCTTGTAATTGCCGTCCGGTTTGTGGCGATTGTGCCAAACCTGTTGCCGAAGTCATTTGCCCGCGCTTTTTCCCGTAAAAAAGACCTGAGTGGCCGGCACATGATCGTATTCAGTTGGGCCGGCATGCGCGGCGTCGTTTCCATGGCGGCAGCGCTGGCATTGCCGCTCACGCTGGATGACGGCGCGCCGTTCCCGCACCGGAACCTGATCATTTACCTGACTTTTTGCGTCATCTTTTCAACACTCGTATTGCTGGGATTTACACTGCCCTGGGTGATCCGGAAACTAAAACTGGAGCCGCATTCCATTGTAGCGGAAGAATACGAGGTGCGTACGGAAGTGGTGAAAAGAGCGATCAGCCACATCGAAGAGAACTTTTCACTCGTGCAGGACGAGTTGCTGAACAACATCAAAAGTAAATACGAGGTAAAATTCAACCGTCTGCAAAAGACGGATCTTCCGGCCAACTACTTCGGTGGCGGCAAGGTGCTGCCGGGCAGCATTTTTAACGAGTTTACACAGTTGCAGATCGATGTGATCGGTGTGGAACGGGACTCGCTCAACCAATTGCACAGAAATGGAAGGGCGAGCGAAGAAATTATCCGAAAAATAGAGCGGGAACTGGATCTGGAAGAAACGCGGCTGAGTTTGGATATGTATCAGGATTAATGCTCACCTTTCCGTCAGTTAAAATTTTCTGTATCATTTTACTTGTATTAAAAACAAATAGTTTTACATTTGTGGTCTGAATGTTTAACGCGGGATTTTCCTTGTTTAACCACAAACGCACGAAGGCACAAAGACGTGCTAAGTACTTGAAATACAGACTTTTGTGCCTTCGTGCCTTTGTGGTTAGATAAAAAATCCCGTGTTCTGTCCCTCCTCTCCTTTGACCTGGAAATGTAAGTGTCATGAAACTTTGTCCCAATTGTGCGGCCGAAATCATACCCGGCTCCAAATTTTGCCATCGCTGTGGCGACAAGGTCGTCGAGCGCATGAAAGACTGTCCGTCGTGCCAGGAACAGAGTCCGCTGGCATCGGTGTTCTGTCACCACTGCGGTTTCCATTTCGAAGGGCGACACCGCAGCGACCACGGCTACCAGCCAGTGTATGTGCTCGATTTTAACCCGGCAACGCTGACGGAACAGGTAAAGGCCTTGTTTTTTAAAAGCCTGAAACGCCGTATCGAGGAAGAACACGATGTGGCGAAATACAGCGACTACGTGCACCGCTTTTACGATTCCCGTTTTAAAGAGATATACAGCCTGCGTGCCGAACAGATTGCCGACGACGTGATGACCCAGTGGGAGCGGTTCGGCAGCCAGGGACTGGAGGAGGTAGATCGCCGCATCGAAACGTCGTTCGAGGGTCTGATGGATTATTTTATCATCCAATTCTGCCCCGATCTGAACGGCGTGTTGTTGCCGCCATCCATCCTGAAATATGAAAAACTGCAGCTCAGCAACGTAGATCTCTGGACGGTCCTTTCCGATTTTCTGGATTTCGAGCGAGAAGAGGAGGTTTTTTATATTGACTTTATCAGCATGCCCGCCGAACTGCTGGCCAATGCGTGCAAGAATTACCTCTGCGCCGAACGCAAGGAAAAGGTGTTCTTCATTTGTGATCTGTCACTAAAAGGAAATTGCAAGGAAGGATTTGCCATGACGGACAAGGCCATTTACTGGCGCGCACCGTTCGATAAAGCCCGGCGGGTGGCATATGACGACCTTCGGGAGATCCGGCGCGAAAAAGAATGGCTCACCATCAACGGCCATTTTTTCACCGTCAATCCAAGTCTGAACCTGAAACTCTGCAAATTGCTGAAAAAAATGCGAAAATGGAAGCCCGAAAGCACGCAGCAGGTCCGCGTAAATACCAGATGAAACTTTTTTGAAATTTTGGAGGTTTAGATTTTGCCAGTTTTCGAAAAGGCGTGTTATCTTTGCACCCGCCTTTTCAGGCAATGATGGAGGTTGTAGCTCAGTTGGTTAGAGCGCAGGTTTGTGGTTCCTGAGGTCGGGGGTTCGAGACCCCTCATCCTCCCTAAAAAAAGCCGGTATACTCATCGAGTATGCCGGCTTTATCATTTCAGGGACTTTCCTATTTCTTCTTCGGGTTCACAATACCTCTCAATGACACCTGTGATTCATTCGGATAGGTGTTGGCTGTGATCGTAATCACTTTGTGCTGCTTATCCTTTTTCATGTCGGTGTTGAATTTCGCGTTGATCTCGCCGGTGCCGCCTGGTGGGATCGGCTCTTCGGGCCATTCCGGTACGGTGCAGCCGCAAGTAGAGCGTGCGTTCATGATTGTCAGCGGTACTTTTCCGGTGTTCGTGAATTTAAAACTGTGGTTCACGATATCGCCCTCGGTGGCTTCGCCGAAGTCGAACTCTTTTTCTTCAAAGGCGATTCGGGCCAGTTGATTGGTATCCGTAGGCAAATCGGCGGTGGCAGGATTGCGGATCAGGTCGGAATTCGGACCACCCGATAGTGCTTTGACACCAGTACTATCGTTTTTGCAGGCAAAAAATGCTGCTGCGCTTACCAAAAGCAAAAGAAGGGTATTTTTCATAACCAGGATGTTTTGTTGTGTATAAGATGCGGCAAAAGTACATTCGCCGGTGTTTGTCTTGTACTGCCTGAATTTCAAAAGATAAGTGAATGAAGCGATCTGTATTTTTAATTGGTTTCATGGGAAGTGGAAAAACCTTCTGGGGGCGCCGGCTTGCCGAAACGCTTCAATGTCCGTTTTACGACCTGGATGCGCTGATCGTTGCCCATGCCGGGAAAAATATCCCTGAAATTTTTGCAGAACTGGGAGAAACAGGTTTTCGGGAAATGGAACGTGCCCGACTGCTCAATTTACTTGAGCAAGAGCCCGCAGTTGTGTCTACCGGCGGCGGCACGCCCTGTTTTTTCGATAATATGGAACAAATGAATGCGCACGGGCGTACAATTTACCTCGATATGCCTTTGGAAATACTGGTTCAAAGGCTGGAAAAAGAAATGCACCAACGCCCGCTGCTGGCTGGTTTGGCTCCTGCGGAATTACCGCCATTTATTGAAAAAATGCTGGAAAAACGGGCGCCTTTTTATGAAAAAGCGCAACAAAAACCAGAATGGAGTGGGGGAGGAGCGGGATTTTGGGAAAGGTTATTGCAGGCGGCTACCTGGAATAATTCCTGAAAAAACAAACAAAATGTCACACGGAAGGCTACATTTGTCCAACAAAAAATTTTACGAATGGATGTCTACTTCTACCTGCTCGCTGCTTTTGGAATTCTGGTGCTGGTGTTTCTGATTACCAGGCAACAAGGCGCCGGGCGCGTGCAATCCTTTGACAACGAACAGTTTGTGCCAAGAGAACTGTATGTGACGACATCCGCCCAGGTAGACAAACTTCGACTGGAAATGCAATCGAAGGAGCAGGAACTCCGCGACGCGCACGCCCAACTGGCAGCCCGCGAACAACAAATCTACCACATGGAGCAATCGCTGCAAAACCAGAAAGCGGAGGTAGAACAATTGCAGGTAAAATTCAAAACCGAATTCGAAAATATTGCCAACCGGCTGCTGGAGGAAAAATCCCAGCGCTTCACGGCCCAGAATGCCCAGCAACTGCAAACGGTGCTGCATCCGCTGCGCGAAAAGATCAAGGAATTCGAAGAACAGGTCGACCGGAAATTTCTGGAAGAAACGCGCGAAAAAGCCAGCCTGAAACAGGAACTCCAGCAACTGTTTTCCCTGAACCAGCAACTCAGCCACGACGCCCACCAACTCACCAACGCCCTCAAAGGGCAAAATAAAATGCAGGGCGACTGGGGCGAAATGCAACTCGAAATGCTGCTCGAACATTCCGGTCTGCAAAAAGGGGTACATTTTCTTACACAAACAACGTTTCGCGACGACGACGGCGCCGCCAAACGCCCGGATTTTATTATCCAACTGCCTGATAACAAGCACCTTGTAGTGGATGCCAAAGTGTCGCTAACGGCATTCGAGCGCTATTTCAATGCCGAAGACCCGGCACAACGCGACCAGCATTTGCGCGCCCACGTAACGAGCCTGCGCAGCCACGTGGATAATCTGAGCCGTACCAATTACCAGATGTTGTACCAGATCAATACGCCCGATTACCTGCTGCTGTTCGTGCCGCTGGAAAGCGCGTTGAGTGTGGCGTCGCAGGCGGATCCAAAACTGTTTACGGATGCCATGGACCGGAACATCGTCATCGTAACCACCAGCAGCCTGCTGGCCACCATGCGTACCGTGGCGCACCTCTGGAAGCAGGAAAAACAGACGCGTTCGGTACTTGAAATTGCCCGGCAAAGCGGACTGCTGTACGACAAGTTCGTTTCATTTGTGGAAGACCTGCGCACTATCGGCGCGCGGCTCGACAACGCCCGAACTGCTTACGACGATGCGATGCACAAACTTACCCATGCCGCACGGCCGGGCGATACATTGATCGGTAAAGCGGAGAAAATTAGGGAGTTGGGGGCAAGGGCGACGAAGTCGTTGCCACAGGAGCTGGTGGACGCGGCTAATGAAGAGTAGTGCGAAGTCGGCAGTGCGAAGTGCGAAGTGCGAAGTCCACGTTCACTCACGGTGTTCATGACTTCGCACTTCGCACTGCCGACTTCGCACTACTATCGTCTCACACTTGCAAAAATCTGCTCGCTGATCCGCTGCAAAAAACCTTTATCGTCCGTGATAATCTCCGCCTTGCCCTGTAGTTGCTGCTCGAACTGGATTTCCTTGCCATAACTGGTGCGCAGACTGTTGTTTTTATTGACGGGTAATGCGACCAGAATGGAATACTGGTTGTCTTTGGGCACCGGCGATTTCGAAATGATCAGCCCGCTGATCGTACCGAATTCGTAGTAGGGGTAGTTGTCCAGTTTCAGGATCACACGCTGTTTTTCCTTCACTTTTCCACTTCCCGCGATCGGCAGCGAAACGCGTCCGATAATTTTATCGTTTTCCAGCGGCACCACGGTGATCAGCTGGTCGCCCTGACGAACGTACTGTTGTGCGGTGAGTCCGTTGAGCGAGACCTTTCCCTGAATCGGCGATTGCAGCAAATAGGTCTGTTTCCATTTACTCACATTACTACGGAGCGTGTTGAGGCTGCCGGAAAGCCGGCTGGATGCCGATGATGCCGTTTCCTGCTGACCGAAAGAGGCGCTGTTGATGTTATTTTGCAGACTGATAATCTCGCGGCGTTTTTGCAGGGTATTTTCCTCATACAGGTCGCGCTGGCGTTCGAGGTCGGCCAGTTTCGTGCGCTCTTTTTCAAAATCCACACGAGAAGTAATGCCTTGCTCGTACAGATCCTTTTGCTTTTGATACAGTTCTTCGGCCGTTTTCAGTTGGTCGTTGGTACGTTTTAATGCCTTTTCTTCAAATGCGATGCTCTGTTTTAACTGGCTGATTTGCATTTGAATAGAATTGATATTGGATTGTACCGAAGCGCTTCTGCTGTCGCGGCCAAACTTGAAATCGCTCAGAATGCGTACAAAATCGGCGTAATCGCCCTGCAATTCTCCCAAAGTCAGGCTATCGGGTTGGTCTACGGTCCGGAAAGACTCAATTTTCAGTTGCTGCCAGGCGCCGAGACAGGAGTCGAGAAATAACACATCCTCGTAATTCGCGGTGCTTTGTAAAACAGCCAGCAACTGATTGGTGCTCACCAAAGCGGTATCGGTTATCAGTAATTTGGCGATGCGGCCGTCGGCCCGTGCCATGACATCTACCGGTGGCGTAGCCGTCGTGACGACCACTTTCGCTTCCACCACATCCGGGTAACGCACAAACCAGGCTGCCGTCAGGAGCATACAAAATCCGAGCAGCACGATGGTGGTACCCCAGCGAACGAGCCACCCCGGCGGCGTGCCCAGGATTTCCTGCACATCTTCTGAACGAAGTTCGACGTATTCGCGGTCGGCCATTTTTTTTGGTGTTTAGTGTTTGGTGTGTGGTGTTTGGGGGTTGATACGCTTGGGATTTAGTTAAGTTTGTATTTTGATAATATAAAACGCTGTTATTTATGTTAGATTTTAAAGAATTGGATGTTTGGAAAGAAGCCAAGCATCTGGCAATCCTCGTGTACAGATGCACGGAAAATTTTCCGAAACACGAACTTTTTGGACTTACGAATCAAATGCGCCGGGCATCTGTTTACATTCCTTCCAACATTGCTGAAGGCTGTGGACGCCGAACAGATAAGGACAAATCTCAGTTTATGTTCACTGCCAGAGGTTCACTTTTCGAACTGGAAACTCAAATTCTCATTTCGAAAGAACTTTCATTTCTATCTGTAATTGATTTTGAAAAATTGTCTCTTCAAATTGTAAAATGCCGAAAATTGATCAACGGCTATCTCAACTACCTGGACAAATAAACCGAACAACAACAATCCCCTATAGCAACGCGCCCCAAACACCAAACACAAAACACTAAACCCCCTCTCACGATCCCAGTTCCAGTTGCTCCCGCACCAGCCTGTAATAAATTCCTTTCTGGTTGGTCAGGTCCGTATGATTGCCTTGTTCCACCACTTCCCCTTTTTCCAGTACAATAATATGGTCGGCATTTCTGACCGTACTGAGCCGGTGTGCCACGATGATGACTGATTTGTTGCGGAAAGCCAGTTCCAGGTTGTGCATGATGACCCGTTCGTTGTGGGCATCGAGCGCATTGGTCGCCTCATCGAAAAAGATGTACTGCGGGTTTTTGTAAATCGCCCGGGCGATGAGCAGGCGTTGCTTCTGGCCCTGGCTGAGGCCGTTTCCGTCCTGGCCCACCTTGGTATTATAACCCAGTGGCAAGGATTCTATAAACGATTGAATATTAGCCACTTTTGCAGCGTAAAGCAATTGGCGACGGTCGATGTGTTCCTCTCCCAGGGCAATATTGCGGGCGATAGTGTCGGAAAAAATGAACCCGTCCTGCATGACTACGCCGCACTGGCTGCGCCATAATTTATGGTGTACGTTGGCCAGATTCAGGTCGCCGATGCGCACGGTACCTTCTGTGGGCGGGTAAAAATTGAGCAGCATTTTCAGCAGGGTCGTTTTGCCGCTGCCGGAAGTGCCCACGATGGCGGTGGTTTTGCCTTCCCGGAAATTGAGATTCAGGTTTTTCAGCACCCAGGGGTCGTGTGGACCGCCATAGCGGAACGACACATTTTGCAGACTCAGGTCGCCATTGGCGGGCAAAACAGTCACTTTCGATTCGTCATTCAGGTCCTCGTCGGGGCGCTGATGGATTTCCTGCATCCGTTCGAGGCTGATTTTTGCCTCCTGTGCGTGCAGGATAAACTGAACCAGCGCCTCCAGCGGCGCATTCATATGGCCGATGATATATTGAACTGCCAGCATCATACCCAGGCTCATTTCACCCTGAATAACAGCCTGGGCTGCGAGAATGGAAATGAGGATGTTTTTTCCTTCATTGATAAAAGCCGCACCGGCGCGTTGCATCTGGTCGGTGGCCAGGTACTGCACATTCACGCGGAACAAACGTGCCTGAATGCGTTCCCAGGCCCAGCGTTTCTGGCGTTCCGCATTGTGCAGTTTGATCTCCTGCATGCCGTTCACCAGTTGGATCAGCGAATTCTGGTTTTCGGCCATTTGCTCGAACCGGCGGTAATCGAGCGAGCGGCGACGCTGTAAAAAAAGGCCGATCCAGCCGAAGTAGGCAGCAGCACCGATAAAGAATACGAGGAAAATGAGCGGATTGTAATACGCCAGCACAAAACCGAAAAGCAACAGATTGACCACGGAAAACAACGTGATCAGGGAGGAAGACGTCAGGAAACGCTCCACCCGCTCGTTGTCGTAAATGCGTTGCAGCAGGTCGCCGGTCATTTTCGAATCGAAAAACGACATCGGGAGCCGCATCAGTTTGATCAGAAAGTCGGACACCAGGTTAATGTTCACCCGGGTGCCGATATGCAGTAGAATCCAGCCGCGGATAAATTCCACCGCTACCTGACTGATGAACAACATGCCCTGCGCCAGCAGGATGAGGTATACGAAACTCAGGTCGTTGAGTTGTACACCTTTGTCGACCAGCGCCTGCATCAGGAAAGGGAACGCCAGCTGAACCAGACTGCCGAGCATCAGCCCGATGCCCAGTTGCCAGAGCAGACGCCGGTGCTGCCAGAGATAAGGCCATAAAAACCGCAGTCCTGAACGATCGTTCTTTTCACCTTCCCGTTCGTAAAAATCGGGCGTGGGTTCGAGCAACAGCAGGATTCCCTGCGCTTCCGTATTCACCACGTCGCTGATCCAGCCGTTTAAAAACTCCTGCTCGTCGAGTTCTATTTTGCCGACTTTCGGGTCGGCCACGAACACTTTTCCATTGGCAATTTTATACACGACTACGAAGTGGTCCTGTTGCCAGTGCGCCACGCATGGCAGCGGAATATCTTCCGAAAGCCTTTTAAATCCCGTTTTTACCCCGAGCGTGCGGAGGCCGATCTTTTCCGCCGCATCAGAAATGCCCATCAGCGACACGCCTTCCCGGTCGAGGTACGACAACTGACGCAAATATTCCAGCGAATAGTGGCGGCCATAATGGCGCGACACCATTCGAAGGCAGGTTGCCCCGCAATCTGCTGAATCCAGCTGTTTGTAAAATTGAAACTGATCGGCCATGTTAGAGTACGAAGTTCGAAGTCGTCAGTGCGAAGTCTGAAAGCAGTGCGAAGTCGTCAGTGCGAAGTCCGAAGTCGACTGTTCGAAGTCAATTAAGTATGCAAAGTTAATGGATGTTTGTGAACGAAATACGGTATAACTGAAAGCAGTGCGAAGTCTGAAAGCAGTACGAAGCCTTCAGTGCGAAGTGCGAAGTCGCACATTCACTCGGGTTGCATGACTTCGCACTTCGCACTGACGACTTCGCACTGCTTTTACAACTCCCTGATCCAGATATTCCGGAAACTCACCAGGTCGCCGTGGTCTTGCAGTTTAATACCGCTTTTACCGTGTGCCACGTATTTCGGAAGTCCGATGTATTCTGTTGGGCCTTTGATTTCCGTGTTCAGTTGCGCCACTACGCCGTTGTGAATGACTGTTACGCGGCCGGGCGCCACCAGAATGCTGTCGCTGTTGAAACGCGGCGCCGTGTACAGAATATCGTAGGTCTGCCATTCACCCGGTTTACGGCAGGCATTCACGAGCGGAATGCTTTGTTTGTAAATCGATGCCGTTTGTCCGTTGGAATAGGTGCGGTTCTGGTAACAGTCGAGCACCTGCACTTCGTAGCGGGTTTGCAGGAAAATACCGCTGTTGCCGCGGCCCTGACTTTCTCCTTTTACAACCACCGGCTCGCGGAACTCTATGTGCAACTGACAGTCGCCGAATGATTTTTTCGTGACGATATCACCGGCAGTCGGGCGAACAGTGGCGCTTCCGTCGCTATTCAGGGTCCAGGTTACCTTGCTGCTATCTTTGGCGCTTTGCCATTCCGAAAAGTTGCTTCCATCAAACAAAACAATGGCGTCGGAGGGCGGCTTGGTGCCTTCTCCTGGCGTTACCACACGTACTTCCGGCTGCCAGGTTTCGGTGGCTTTCGGATCGGTTATTTGAGCGGATAATATGTTGGAAAATGCCAGAAAAGTGAAAGAAGATATGAGAAAACGCTTCATTTAAAATATTGTTTAAATGTGTTTGAAAAATTTAAAATCGTTTGGACGATAAATCTTGAGAACAGATTCGGCCCTATTTAGTCATCCGATGACTTCGAGTCATCGGATGACTAAATAGGGCCGAATCTGTTCTCAAGATTTATCGTCCAACATAGTTGTGCGGCGTAAGTTGTTTCAGTTCGGTTTTGATTTCGGATGAAACGTCGAGGTCGTCGATAAAATCGTGCAGCACCTCGCGCGTCACGATGGACCGCCCGCGTGTCAGTGCTTTCAGGGCTTCGTAGGGTTGCGGATATCCTTCGCGGCGCAGAATCACCTGAATACCTTCCGCAATGACCATCCAGTTGTCTTCGAGGTCGTCGAACAATTTGCCTTCATTGAGCAGCAATTTGCTCAAGCCCTTCATAATAGATTTGAACGCGATGATCGTATGCCCCATCGGCACACCGATATTGCGTAAAACGGTCGAATCTGTCAGGTCGCGTTGCAGGCGGCTGATGGGCAGTTTTTCTGCAAAATGCTGAAACAGGGCATTGGCGACACCCAGGTTTCCTTCCGCGTTTTCGAAGTCGATCGGATTCACCTTGTGCGGCATGGCGGAAGAGCCGACCTCGTCCTTGACGGTTTTTTGCCGGAAATATTCGATGGAAATATACGTCCAGATGTCGCGGCAGAAGTCGATCAGAATGGTATTGATACGACCGAGGGCCTGGCAATGTGCTGCAAAACAATCGTAGTGCTCCACCTGTGTGGTATGCTGTGAGCGTTCGAGGCCGAGGAATTCGAGCACGAAGTCGTTGCCGAACTGCTGCCATTCGTAATCCGGATATGCGGCGTAGTGGGCGTTGAAATTGCCGGTGGCGCCGCCGAATTTGGCGCGGTGCGGCACGCTTTGCAGCGATTCCAGTTGCACGTCGATACGTTCCACAAACACAGCGAATTCCTTGCCCAGCAGGGTAGGAGAGGCGGGCTGTCCGTGGGTGCGGGCCAGCATGGGCACAAAAGCCCAGTCTTGCGCCAGTTGTTCGAGCCGGTTACGCAATTCCAGAATGAGTGGAAAATACACCTGTTCGAGGGCGTTTTTAAACAGCAGGGGAATGGCGGTGTTATTAATATCCTGAGAAGTGAGGCCGAAATGCACGAACTCCCGGAGTCCGCCCAGTTCGAGGCTGTCGAATCGCTCCTTGAGGAAATACTCCACCGCTTTTACATCGTGGTTGGTGGTGCGTTCGAAGGCCTTGATCTGCTCGGCATCTGCGGTATTGAAGTTTTCAAAAATCGCGTTGAGATCGTCGATTTTGTCTTCTTCGAAGGCCTGTAGTTGCGGCAGGTTGTACTGGCAGAGTGCTATAAAGTATTGAATTTCAACGAAGACGCGGTACCGAATGAGTGCGAATTCGCTGAAATAAGCGCTGAGTTCGCGGGTTTTATCGGCATAGCGACCGTCGACCGGCGAGATGGCAGTGAGCATTTTTTATAGTTTTATCCTGAACCGAAATTTGGAGGAATTCCAAACGGGGCGAAATTCGGCTTTTTTCTGAAGTATCGTATGCCGAAGCAGAATTGACAGTTACTTTTGCCCCGATTTTTTTTTAATTTTTAAAAATGAAGATCATGCGCCCTATTTTAATATTGTTCGTTCTGGCCGGTTTTTTCCTGCCTGCCTGCAACGGTGCTCTCAAGGAGATTCAAGCACTCGACAAGGAAACCAAAGAAATTCACGATTCCGCTATGAATGATCTGGCGGAAATGAACCGGGTTTCTCTCGCTATCAAAGCATTTTTAACCACCGCGCTGATGACGCCCGAACAATCGGCCAAATACAGCAAAGTATTGTCCGATATGGAAAAAGCGGAATCCGATATGATGGAATGGATGTCGAAAAACGAGCCGGTAGAGGGAAAACCTGAAAAAGAGGCATTGGCATACCTGAAAGACCAGAAAGCCAAAATCACCAAAAACAGAGACGACATCCGCGCCGCTACCGAAGCGGGTAAAAAACTGCTGCCAGCACAATGAGAGGATTCGTTTATTTTTTAGCCTGTGTCTTTTTCACCGGAATGGTTGCCTGCGTGGGTGATTCCAAACCGAAGGTGTTGCCTATTCTGGGCGAACGCGATATTTCTCCCGCCGGCGATACCCTTTACCGGCAAATCCCTGACTTTCAATTTGTTGACCAGGACAGCCAGTTGGTGAACAATGCGACGTTCGCGAACAAAATATACGTGGTGGATTTCTTTTTCATCCATTGCCCGACCATTTGCCCGAAAGTGAAGGCGAACGGACTGCGCATTTTTGAAAAATTTAAAAATGACGACCGCGTGGGTATGCTTTCACATTCTATCGATATAAAACACGATACGGTGGCGGCCCTGAAACGGCATGCGGACAAACTTGGTATCGATTCTAAAAAGTGGCACCTGGTAACCGGCGATCACGACGCAATTTACAAAATCGCGTTCGATTATTTCAGCGTGGCCAAGGAAGATCCCGATTCGCCCGGCGGTTTCGATCATTCGGGGCGGATGATTCTGGTAGATAAAAACCGGCATGTACGTTCGTTTTGCGACGGTACAGACGCAGCCGACGTCGACCGGTTCATGCAGGATATTTCAGTGCTCCTGGCCGAACAATACAAGTGATGCGATACCTTTTGCTTTTTTTAGTCGCCGGTTTGGGGGCATGCGAAAATCAGACGTACCAGATAGGGGAGCGGCTATACAAAACGAATTGTGCCAATTGCCACCTGGATCACGGGGAAGGACTTGGAAACCTGATTCCGCCGATTGCGGGGTCTGATTATTTAAAAAAATATCCGGACCTCCTTCCCTGTGTGATTCGCCGCGGATTGAAGGATACGATTGTGGTGAACGGCAAAACATATGCCGAAGAAATGCCGCCCAACGGAGCGCTTTCGGATATTCAGATTACCAACCTTTTGAACTACATAAACAGCAGTTGGGGGAACAAACAGGCACCGTACGAGTTGGAAACCGTTCGGGAGTTGTTAAAAAAATGTGAGTAATCCCCCTGTTTACCTGTTAATTAGGGCTTTAATGCTATCACACGACACAAATCGGCGGCAGCCGTTTGTCGTTCCGGGGCGTCTTCCTATTTTTGGCTCTCCCTTTGGCAACTCAACCATCCGGGTTCCATCTCCCGTCTGATCAATAGACACATAACTGCACCTGATTCATTATACTCAAACAGATGAGAAAACTCTACTCTTTCGTTGTACTGTTGTTAAGCTGTAGCGCACTTTTTGCCCAAACGCCCGCCAATGATGATTGCTCCGGGCTGGTTGATCTTGGTCCTGCCCCGTTTTGCAATTCAACAGTATTTTCCAATGAAAATGCCACGCCTACCAATATTGGAAATGACAACAACCCGACCTGTTTTAACAGCGGGGTCGCACAGCGCGACGTCTGGTTTGCATTCACATGCCCCGATACGCTGTTCGATTTCAGGATTACGCTGACGGGTGTCGGTTCCAATTCGATCGTGAATCCGGAATTCGCCGTGTATCGCGGCGATTGTACTTTCGACGGCCTGGCGGAGTTGCTGTGCGCCAAAGCGGACATCGGCGAAAACGCACTTTTTCTGGACGTAACCGGCTTGACCCCCGGTTTGCAGTATTTCATCCGGGTGTCCGATTATTCCGTCACTGCAACGCCCAACTCGGGCGACTTTACGCTTTGTGTGACGGCTATTCCGCCTACATCGAATGTGGACGACGGCGGGTCTACCCTGTGTGAAGGCACTTTGTACGACACAGGCGGCCCGGACGGAGATTATGGCATCAATGAAGACCATACATTTGTGATTTGCCCGACGCAGCCTTCCGGTTGTATCACTTTTACACTTGATTATTTCAACCTGGAAGAAGGCGGCTTTTTTACGGGTGATTTCCTGACGTTTTATGATGGCGACGATGTGAATGCGCCGATTATCAGCCAGTTGGGCGGCGATGGTTTTGGAAACCCCGGCGGCGGCGGCGGTGTATGTTATACGGTGCAGGCCTCCAGCGGATGTCTGACCGTGCAATTCCAGTCCGACGCCGTCAACGAATTCGAAGGCTGGCAGGGTCACTGGCAATGCAGCCCCGGCCCCTGCGTGGAATCACCCACTATGGCTGTGAATACGGACATTACGTCGGCGGATATTGTCAATTCGGTAGCAACCCCGGCCACGACTGTTACAGTAACGAACATCGATTGCCCGAGCGGTTCTTATGGTACGTTCGCGTTCGCAAGCGACCAGAGTGATTTGGGGCTTAGCAAGGGTTTAGTGCTGACTTCCGGCGATGCCAACCTGGCAGTCGGCCCGAATGACTCGCCCAGTACAACTTTCGCATTTAATGGAACAGGCGATGCCGATCTGGATTACCTTTCCGAGCAACTGGGCAATGGAACACCTTCCACGGATGCCTGCATCGTCGAACTCGACGTTTTCGTGGCAACCGACGAACTGAGCTTCGAATACGTGTTCGGTTCCGAGGAATATCCCGAATTTGTAGGCTCCGATTTCAATGACATTTTTGCATTTTTGATTTCAGGTCCCGGTATAGTTGGTGACCCCGGCTTGACCAATGCGGCGAAAAATATCGCCGTACTTCCGGGCAGCGGTACACCCGTACAGATTAACAGCGTAAACCAGTTGCAGAACTGGCAGTATTACCGGAATAATTTCGGTAACCAGACTATTCAGTACGACGGTCTGACCTCCGATTCGCTCGGTATCAAAAAAAGCCTGACCGCACGGTCCGCTGTAATTCCATGTAATACGTATCACCTGAAACTGGCTGTTGCCGACCGGCAGGACTTCTCCTACGATTCCGGTGTATTTGTATCGGAAATCAAAGGCGCTACGCCGAACCTGGCGGTTCAATTTGCCAGCGGCATCGAGTATTTTATTGAAGACTGTTCCGGCAACCAGGACCAACTGATCATTTCATTGTCCGAACCGCTGGAAGAAGAATCGTCATTCTTCGTAACGGTCGGCGGTACGGCTACCCTGGGTGTCGACTATAACCTGACCATTCCTAACCTGATCGTTTTCCCGGCAGGTGTAACGGAACTTTCGTTCCCTATCGCACCGATCAGCGACGCGCTGGTAGAAGGCACGGAAACGATCACCATTACCCTGTCCAATAACTTCGGTTGCGGCACGGTCGTTTACAAAACCCTCACCATCGACATCAAAGACAATGTCGAGGTGAACGTAACAGGTGGCGATACACTTTTTGTTTGTGCCGGCAACACCCTGCAACTACAGGCTGCGGGTGCGGCGAACTACTTCTGGGCTCCTCCGGGCGCTGTAAGCAACCCGTTTATTGCCAATCCGACGACAACGCCTGCTATGGATATTACACTTGTTGTAACGGGCACAATCGCTTCCTGCGTGGATATGGATACGGTGCTGGTGCGCATCGTGGACCCGACGGTAGAAGTAACGGCGCTGACGCCGGTAAATATTTGCCTGGGCAGCAGCGTGTCGCTCAACGCGGCCAACAATGTAAATAACCAGGGTTTGTCCTGGTCGCCCGTTACCGGACTGGATAATCCGAATAGCCCGAATCCGGTTGCAACACCCACTGAAACAACTACTTATACAGCCAAAATCACCATTGCGGGCTGCTTTGTGACGGATACGGTGAAGATCACTGTAGATACGCTCTTTGTTCCGGCAGTAATAAACGATACGACCGTTTGCCAGAATTACCCGGTAGTACTGGCTACCAATACCGATGATTCGAGTTCGGATTATCAATGGACGCCGGCACTTGGGCTGAGCAGTGACACAAGTTCTGCGCCGCTCGCGCTGCCGGATGCTACCACTACGTATACTCTGGTGGCTACAAGTTCCAATGCCGCCTGCTCTCAAACGGAAACGGTAACTGTAACGGTTATTGCCGCAGACGTCAATATCGTGGGAGATACGTACAAGGAAATTTGTCTGGGAGAAACGGTGCCGCTGGTAGCGGAATCCTCTCCTGCCGGTGCGCAGGTTGTTTGGTCGCCCAGCTTCTACGTAAGCAATCCGACCGGCCCCAACACGGTGGCTTCACCGGATGAATCGGTCACCATTTTCGCCACCTACAATATCAATAATTGTATAGTGCGCGACTCGGTGCAAATCCGGGTCGATTCCCTGCCGAATTCTGTCATTACCCGCGTGGATGACAAGGAAATCTATTGCCCCGGCGATACGATTTTGCTGAAATCACCGACCTACGAGCCGGCCAATTTCCCGGATATCGATATCAACTGGCCTGTATTCGCAGGAGAACTGACGCCCGATTCCAACTGGAACCTGGTGTTGCGGGCAACCACCACGCATACGTTCGAACGGATCGTAAACAACCACGCCTGTGTCGATACGGCCCGGGTGGAAATACCTGTGGCAGAACTGGTAACCATTGTTGCAACTGCCAATCCGACCAGCATTTGTCCGGGAGAAACGGTACAACTGAATGCCACGGTGACGCCACCGCAAAACCTGGAATGGGAAGAAGCACCAACACTTTCCTGTACTCAGTGCCCCAACCCGACGGTTTCGCCGCTGGTAACAACGTCCTACCAGGTTTCTTCGCCGGATGCGGCTTGTCCGACCTACGCTACCGTTGCCGTCGTGGTACAACCTGCGCCCACACTCAATCTTGCGCAAAACCCGGCTATTTGTCAGGGCGGCTCTGTGGTGCTGAACAACGCACCTGCGGAACCCGGTGTAACGTATACATGGACGTCCATTCCGGCCGGGTTTGTGTCGAGCGCAGCCAACCCATCGGTTTCACCCACGCAAAACACCACTTACCACGTTGTGGCGGCCGGACTGAGTTGCGACTCCGAAGGAGATGTAATTGTTTCCGTACCATTCGCAACGCTGGATGCCGGAACTACACAGGAACTTTGTGTCGGTGAAACGGCAACCCTGACAGCAACGCAAACCGGCACACCCGGCCAGGTTACCTGGATACCGGGCAATCTTTCCGGAGCCAGCGTGCAGGTAAGTCCTTCGGATACAACTACTTATACGGCTATGCTCGTTTACGGCCCGAATTGTACGGCCATGGACCAGGTGACTGTAAATGTGGTGCCTGGCGTTGTTTTGAGTGAAATCAATGCCACACCGGACCCTCAGGACTCCCTTTGTGCAGGTACTCCGATCATCCTGAAAGTGACTGTATCACCCGGAAGCGCCGAACTGCTGTGGAGCGAAAACGGCAACCCGCTGGCAGGTGTTACTGCCGACTCCATCAGTGTGCTTCCGCGTGTTACGGAAGGCGCCGCAACGTATACCGTAATAGCCACCAATGCACTGGGTTGTTCGGCAACCCGCTCGGTGACGTACAACCTGCGCCGCTGCCTCGTGATCCCGAATGCATTTACACCCGGAAACGACGACGTCAACGATACCTTCGGCGTAGTGCTGGCAGGTGAGAATATCGAAATTGTCGAGTTCAGGGTATACAATCGCTGGGGGCAAAAAGTGTTCGAATCCAGCGGCTCCGTCAAAAAATGGGACGGCCGTTTCGATGGTGACGATGCGCCGAGCGACGTGTATGTGTATTATATCAAGGTGCGTTATCCTGATGGCACGGAAGATGCGTTCCATGGGGACGTAACGCTCCTGAGATAACAGAAAGTGAGAGGGTGAGAAAGCGAGAGGGTGAGCGTTCGTAGCGTACACCACATTATCCGTTATAGTTTTGCAACGAATAATGTGGTGTACGCTACGAACGCTCACCCTCTCACTTTTTCTCACCCTCTCACCCTCTGTTCTAGTATCTGATTCCCCAAAACGCCGGTTCCTCCGCTGCTCTTTTCTCTTTCATATGTTTTTTCAGCAACGTGATATAATCGGCTTCGGTGATCTTTTTCCCTTTTAATTTTTTGGGAAGGTCGAGTTCGGGGCCGATTTTTTTCAGGTCGATTTTGTCGGCAGTAACGACCATGCCGCCGTTATTGACATCCACTTCCAGGATGAGGCCGGGCAGACCATAAAAACGCTCCGGGCCGGCGCTGACGGGAATATCCATCGCAAACCAGGCGACAATTTCCTGTTCCTTGATGGTATCTTTCCAGGATGCTTTCATACAAATATGGCCGGCCACTTCCTTCAGATCATTCAAAATTTTCCAGTCCGGCGGGTTCAGGGTATCTTCTATGATGTAGGTTTTTCCCAGCATCTGAATGACGTCCTGCATGGTATTGGCGGCATAATTGTGTTTAATGATGTACACTTCCTGTCGCCACGAATAGCCGTCGTCATCGGGTTCGGCCCGCTCTTCGGAGTCTTCATATTTTGTTTCCGTAGGCGTGATGTACATTGTAGTGTACATTTTCCATTCCGAGCGGTTGCCCCACATGTAGGAGATTCGTTCGCGTTGCTGTTTGCTGATGTAATCGACCGCCGCCATTTTTTTGGACCAGTTGTGGATCACGAGGTATCTGATCACGCCTTCTATTTCCTGTGCGCGGACGCTGAACGAGGAGCAGAGGAGTGCTGTTGCTATTATTAGGTGTTTTTTCATGTTTGATTGTTGTTTTTAGGTTGTTATTGGTTATTCGTTATTGGTTATTAGTGTGGTAACCCATGGCGAAGAATTTACAAATGCCATGCTTTACCACACTAATAACCAATAACCAATAACCAATAAGGAACTCACCACCACTGATTCTTATTAATCTTGTTCTCATACCCGCGCATGTTGTAACTCGCGCTGAGCATAAAATACCGGGCAAGCGTGTCGGCGATATTCCGGATCACGTAGTTCTGCGTACCGCTTTGAGTGATACTCACGCGCCGGTTGAAAATATCGAATGCTGCAAACCGCATTTCCAGCCTGTTCTGTTTGCCGAACAAACGGCGGACGGAAGCATTCCAGGTGGGAATATCCTGGTTGAAAGCGTAGCGGTCGTTGCGGTAAATGGCGTAATTGAAGTTGCTTTCAAAAAAGAATTTCGACCAAAACTGCCATTTCACACTCGCGTCTACGCCATGGTTCATGATACGCTGGTTCTGCGATTCCTGAATGGAGTAGGTAATGTTGTTGAAACGAAGATTGCCGTTTAAGCCAAGAATAAGTTTCGGCGAAGGCGTGAGGTTGAATCCAGTCCGAATGTTGAAACCATTATTAAACGTCTCATTTTCAACACCATTTACAAGCGACGGCGATTTGCCCACGTTGATGTTCCCATTGATGCTCATGGTCAGTTTGGTCTTTACGATCGGGAAATTGGACCACAGATACAAGTTGAAATTGTTACCGCCGGACACATTGTCGGGGCGTGTGGTAGTGCGTATGCCGATGGTATCGATCTGTTCGATCGTCTGGTTATACACGATCTGGCTATCGTAAAGATTGATGTTGCTTCCAATCCCTACGTTGCTCATAGATGCCGCATTCCAGTAGTTCAGGTTCATGCCGACATTGTGCGAGCGTTGCGGCCCCAGGTTCGGATTTCCCTCTATCCGGAAAGCCGGGTTGCTTACATTGGGCACGGGTTGCAGGTCGTTGAGTTGAGGTTCCGTTATTTCATAACTGTAATCACCGCTGAGCCAGAGGTTGGAAGGGAACTCGTAATTGATGTCGACGTGTGGCGTGTAATTCAAAAAACTGCGCTGGATGGGATCGGTAATCAATGGCAAATCGCGGTCGATGGAATACGAGCCGTCGAGTTGCAAATGCTGGGCTGCGATACCTGCGGTAGCGTTCAAACCTTTATTGGAATACCGGATACTGGAACCTAAACGATTGTATAACACCTTGTTATCATAAAAAACGCTCAGTGACTCGATGCGCTCGTTGTTCAGTTCAGGGTCTGCCACCTGGCGGTTCACCTCGTTGTCGGCACGGGCAAAATTGTAAAAGGTTTCCCAGTACCATTTTTTGGAAAAAGGTTCCGTAAACAGCAGGCTCGATTTTATCTGACGCCCGGTGTTGTCATTGTCGTTGAGTTGGCGGATTTGTTCGGTAATCGTTGTTGCCGTGAAAAAACGGTTTAGCGAAAACAGGTTTTCCGTGCCATCCGATTTGCTGCTGTTATAACCGGCGCTGGCAGCAATAGAACGCCCTTTTTTCTTGAAACGGTGCCGGAAAATAGCCGAACCCGACAAGCGCCACGAGTCGAGCAGCGTACCGTTGTCGATCAGGAGGTTGTTGCTGGGCCGGTCGTTGTTGTCGGTAAAAAACTGCGACTGCATGTAGGTGGCGTCGTTGTGGCTGAAACGCGTATTCGCTTTGACGATGAGCACGTCATTGGAATCGAGTTCCTGCTCGAAACGGGTGGAAATGCTGTGATTACTTCTGAAATCGAGCCTCGACGTTGTGTCGGTATTGGTAAAAGTGCTGTCCTGCAAAAACGTTTGCCGGAAAGCCGTCTGGTTCAGCGTCAGTTCCGTCTGATTATAGAAGTAACTGGCATTGAATTTCGATTTTTTGTTGTCGAAATTATAGTTGACGCCGCTGCCGAAATTCTCCGTAAAACCGCGTCCGTCAAAATTATTGAATGGCACATCACTGTCGTCGCCGCCGATGTAAAAGGCGCGCCCGCCGCCGAAACCGAAATCACCGTTGTCGAAATCACCGAAGGTATTCTGGCCTTTAAATTCGCCGTAATCCTCCCAGTTGACGCCCGTCTGGTTGATGTTGTTGCCGTAAGCGATCACCGAAAACTGCTCCTTGGTATTAAACCGGTTGTAGTTGCCGCGCGCAGCCCAGCGTTCTTCATTGCCGACAGCGCCGGTGATTTTTCCGAAAGCGCCTTTTTTATACTCTTCTTTCAACTCCAGGTTCATGGCTTTTTGGTCCTTGCCGTCGTCCACGCCCGTCAGTTTGCTTTGTTCCGACGACTCGTTGTATACCTGAACCTTGGAAATCGTTTCGGCGCCCAGGTTCTTGGTAGCGGCTTTCGGGTCGTCGCCAAAAAACGTTTTACCGTCCACATACACCCGTTTTACGTCCTTTCCCTGGGCTTTGATATTGCCTTCCGCATCTACGTCGATGCCGGGCAAGCGGCGCAGCATGTCTTCGACCGTGGAGCCGGGGGGCACCTTGAATGACGAGGCATCGTATTCGATGGTGTCGCCGCGAATGCTCAACGTTGCCTTGGCGGCTTTTACCACCACTTCCAGCAATTCGTTGGTAATGGGTTTGATACGAACCATACCCACATCGTTCACCTCATTGGCAGAAGCGGGCAGGTGCATTTGCAAGGGCAGGTAACCTACGTAGGAAACCTTCAGCAGGTAGGGTACGTTTTTGACGTTTTTAAATGAAAATTCTCCTTTGTCATTCCCCCGGGTAAAATTGATCAGGGTGGAATCGGTCGGATTCAGCAGCATGACCGTCGGAAGCGGCGTTTCATCTCCCGAAGTGTCGATGACGGTGCCTTTAATGGTGACCCTCGACGGATTTTGAGCGGCGAGAGCAGTACTGAAAAGTAGCAGGGCTAGTAGCCAGGCGTGTTTAATCATACAGGGTAAGTTAAGAGGATAGGTGGTTAATTGTATGGATATCAACGACTTGTGAGAGTCGTCCGGATATTTGATTTCCTCGAACTGATTAAACCGGTGGATTTGCCTGGGATGAAAGGGTGTGGCAGGTAATAAAACCGCCTATCAAACGACAAGCGGATTCAATAGATGTTGCATCGTGAAAATTTAACATCATTTCTCATATGGTGCATCCATACGGGAATGTGCTGCATGATGCAGTTGATACTTAGCATGTTGAGTTTTTCATGTTGAGGCGAACAGAAAATCTCAACATGCTCGTAAACCGGGATTTTTTTTGAAACGCAAGAATAGCGCAGAACGCGGCTGAGCGTATTTAGTTTTTTGTATGTATGCTTTTATTGGGCAAAAGGTTGATAATCAAAACCTTCTAAACACCAAACACAAAAAACCAAACACGCTCTTACAGGTAGCGTGGGTTCCATTCCATGCTACCTGCCATTGCTTACCGGATCAGCGTCACGTCTCCGTGCCGGTTTTCCTCCTCGCCATTCGGCAGGCGCACCAGCAAAACATAGACGTATACTTCCGAAGGAGCAACCTCTCCTTCAAAAGTGCCATCCCATCCGTCGGAAGAATTGCCTTCATAGATCAATTCGCCCCAGCGCGACCAAACGGACAGGTTGACGACTGTTCCGGCGTACAGAATCGGCCGGAAACGGTCGTTCACCTGGTCGCCGTTGGGAGTGAATGCATTCGGCATTTCAAAAAAGTTGTTCCGAACCGTCACGGTTACCGAATCGGTGAGGCTACAATCGCCGATAGAAGCATCGACGAGATAGGTATTGGTTGTTGTAGGCTGGAAAACGAGCGGGTTACCGCTCAAGGCCGTGCCGCCCGACAGGGGCGTCCAGGTTACCTGTACGGCCGGATTGTTCGTGCCGACTGCGAGTGTAGCGCTGGTGCCTGTTATGATAAGGGTGTCTTCCGGAAAAGTTGCCGTAAAATTCACCGGCGGCGGAACGCTGAACGTTGCAATTTCCTGGCACCCGTTCGCATCCGACACGGTTACGCTGTAATCGCCGGCAGTGAGCCCTGTTGCGACGGAGTCCTGTTGTCCGTTGCTCCATTGATACGTAAGTGGCGGCTCGGCGCCTTCCACCTGCAGGCCTGCGCTGGCTGTAGTGCTTTGGCAGGGCGAAATGACATTTACGGATATCATGAATACGCAGCAGTCTTCCACAGTAATCAGACGCAAATCATTTACGTCGCAACCCAGCGAAGATTTTACGTTGAGGGTGATTATTTTTTGTCCAAGTGTTTGATATACAATGTCATGCGGGCCTTGTGTGGCGGAGGAACCTGGTAAAGAGCCTTCTCCGAAGGTCCAGCCCCAGTCTGTCAGAATGCCCTGGTTCACGGTAGAGGCATCTGTAAAACGGATGGTATCTCCCAGGCAAATCACGTCGTCGGGCTGATTGGTTTCGATGGCGGCAACGGGACCTACAAATTCCACGCTGCCGCCCCATTCTACCTGAAATCCGTTTCCGCTGGAAGTGAAATTATTGACGACAAGTGCATAGGTGCTCCCGGCTTGCAAGTCCATATAACGAAGAAAATTATTGTCGTCCGGAACCAGGCACCCGGGACCGTGTTCTACCGCCGTTGATGCGGCGTTGAGTCCTGTAGCACCCATGCAGGGGCTGTTCGGAGTTACATCACCTGCTGCCATACAGCGTTCGATAATCTTGTCTGTGCAGTCGCCCATCCCGTTGGGGAGGCGGTACACGACAAAATCCAGGTCATCTCCGGCGTTATTGGGGGTAAGCCTGAATTCGAGCGTACCGTCGTTGGCAGCGGTAAATGCGTACCAGGTAGTACTCTGTTCGGCATTGATTCCACCAAAACAGGGCGCGCCGTCGAGCTCGCTCGGGTCCATGCCAGGGCCTGCTACGGCCTGCACGTTGAACGGTTTTTTGTCGCAAAGCGGAATAGCGGTAGGGCAGTCGCCGGAAATGCCACCGTCAAAAAAGAAATTGCGAACGCAGAACTGGAAGGTGCCGGGAATTTCACCGTCGACCCGGAAAAAGTACTTGTCACCGGGCGTTAATCCGTCCACCCGTAGTTCCGTAACCCCGATAAACGCGGGGTCCGACTCGCAGCCCAGCAGGTTAAGCGCGTCGCAGGCGCCTTCGTAGAGGGCTACTTCCGGCGCCAGCAAACTTCCGCCTGCCGAAGCGCTGCTGCCGTTGATAACGACGACGACATTGGGCGCCTGGGCAATAAACCAGAACCAGACGTCATGCTGCGTATTGGTAAAGCAGCCGGGTGCGGGTACGTTGCTGGCTGTTGCAAAAAGGTTGTGAGCGGCATTGGTCGGGGAGCAGAAGTTTTCAGGATTTACAACCTGCTGAGCCGAAGCGCATTCGTTGTTGGCTTGCGAAAACAGATCCGGCAAGATCAAAAATACACAGCAAAAAATAGCAATGAAGTACTTGGTAAGTAATGAAATACGCATAGAAAAGTAGTTGTTAGGTTAACGGAGCGGGTTTGTTTTTGCATGCGTATTTAGAAATGAGGAATAACAACAATTGCTAAATACCAAACACGAAAAACCAGACACACTCTTTTATTGTCTTGGGCTGATTTTCAATTCTTTATAAGTGGTAACCGGGTCGGTTTCGCGGGAAAACCGAAACTGCTCCGCCTCACCGATCACGATTTCTGCCGTCGTATAAATCAGGTTTCCTTCCAGCAGGTGCCCGCCGAAGGTATTGCCGAGGCTGTCGGAAAGTGCGATATGCAAGTGCGGGCCGTCGGGAGAAAGTGTACCGGTGAGGGACACGATCTCAAATTTTTCCACCCGCGTGAGCGCATCGGGCTGATTGGCAGGCCGGATGACAGCCTGTTGAAGGCTTCCCACACACGTAATGATAAAACCTGCCTGTAAATGCTCTTTACGGGTAAAAGCCTCCAGTTCCCTTCTAAGATCCTGTCCGGGCGTAAGTCTCAACGCATGAATTTTCATTTGGGAATAGCCATTTTTAATAGAAGTGCAAGCGTTCGACAACAATACGATAAATGCAAGAAACAACCAAGTGCGCA
>ENA-UOWO01001341-UOWO01001341.1-activated-sludge-metagenome-genome-assembly--contig:-NODE-1341-length-32988-cov-35.666687_pt1 | contig 32988 bp, 28 predicted proteins | sample MGYA00238148_ERZ761564 | MGnify/ENA primary metagenome ERZ761564 (study PRJEB28885, sample SAMN05720194) | activated sludge metagenome | isolation source: Anaerobic digester | place: USA...
TTGGTCGTACAAAAACCTAATATCATTAATTGTGAATTGTACGAAGATAAAGACGGTCTAATTAAATGGGGACATACTGATCGTAAACCTATTGATGAATTCCCATTTAAAGGAAAAGCAGATGATGACAAGAGAGGTGCCGTACAGATCTTAGAACTGCCTCGTGTCGATCGAGGGGAGTCTGAACCAGCGGCTAGACGATATTTTGCAGGTGTTGACCCTATCATGACAGACACTACAACTACCTCTGAATCATTGTTTTGTATTTATATCATGGAGAATATTACCAAGATTAAATATAAAGACCCAGAAACGGGAGAATTTAAGTTAAGGACCGAAGGTTATAAGATAGTTGCCTGGTATATAGGTCGTTATGACGACCGTAAACAAACTAATGAGCAAGCCGAGTACTTATTACGTCTATATAATGCTTATGCTATCGTCGAGAACAATGTAACCTCATTTATCGATCACATGCGGTTAAAGAACTTGGCGCCTAAGTATCTAATGACAGATACGGAAGCTAAGAATATCTGGGGCGAGGATGTTATGGTAGAATCCAGTGTTCAGAGAGGTTATGGTATTTATATGGCACCTAATGGTAAACTCCGTACTTTAATCATGAATAAGATTAAAGATTACGTGTCGGAAATATTAGATGTTATACGCACCCCTCAAGGAGAAACTGTCAGAACTATATATGGTGCAGAGCGTATTAAAGACATTGGTTTACTTCGAGAATGTCTTGGTTACGAAAAAGGGATGAATACCGATAGATTGGTGTCATTTGGTTTGGTACTATCTATCGTAGAGATGTATATCAATACAGGTATATTATCAGAGTTCGATGAAACAGAAGAGAAGGAAGAACAGCTGGTACGTATCTCATTACCGAAACGTCAATATTTTAACTCGAGACGTCGTGTTTCATGATAAAAATTAATTTCATTTTTAAAATTAAAGCCGTAGCTTATATTAGAAGACATTAATCATGGCTAAATCCAAGAAAGCAAAACAAGTACCGTTACCTACCCAGACAGCTAAGAGTTCCTTAGTTGTGACTTCGCGCCAAATACTCAATGGGTGGACTTCGAGTATCAATGTAGCTAAACTTTGGGCCATTACCCCTATTCAAATGATCTCGAAATTCGAGAAAGACGACGAATGGAAGAAATGGAACTTAGACTGGTTTGAACGTATTGCTTATCATGATCTATCCTTACAATGGAAAGGTTTATCTAAGGATTACGATATGGCCGAAGGTATATTAACTCCTGAAGATTATGGGTGCGATTCTGAAGAGTTTGGTGATTATGTCAAAGATGTTATCAAGGAAAGTGAAGATACTCAACTTCCTATCATGTTTTTCCCGCTTATTCCGCCGTTCGTAAATTTACTAGTCGGAGAATACTTAAAACGTGATATGCGTATTATCGTACGTGGCGTAGATGAATTCACCGTAAACAAAAAGAGTAAGTACAAGAAAGACAATATTATGCAAATCTTGTCTAAGAAAGCTCAAGATGATATTGCGGCCAAGTATGGCCAACCTACAGAAGAAAATCAACAACAAATCCAGGAAGAAACTAATTATGCACAACAATTAATTGATGCCGAGTTAAAGTTTAAAACATACGAAACATTGGCGGAACAATGGGCCAATCGTATGATAGTTTGGGATGATATGAGGTTTAATATGAAAGAATTACAAGTTCTTTCTTTCCGTGACGTCGTGGTATCTGATCATACATATATGCATGTGCGTACACTTGAGGATGATATTTTACCCGAAGTTTGGAACCCTAAACATGTATTTAGACATAAGGCCCCTGATCAACGTTGGGCATCGGAAAGTAATTATGTAGGACGCCAGATTTATTTACCTCTATCTGATATTATTAAGAATTATTCACATATGATGAGTGAAGTTGATTTTCGTCTGCTTCAAACTAGTCATAACGTAAATAGTATAACCGATCAGCATCACCTGGTGAATGCCGTAGCTGGTACACATATCGGAGACAAATCCAATTGGACAGATTTCTCTAAACCATATCCAGAAAATATCACCGACGTTACGTACGAGAATGCCTTACTAAACGAAAAACTTAAATCCTCGTTAAGTATATACGAACAATCCCTTAAGCGTAATACGTATCAGAATGATTTGGATTCTATGCTTAAGAGTAATCTTTTTCGTGTGACCGAGACCTACTGGCGTTCTTATGTTAGACAAGGTACTCTTACCAAAAAAGGATTAGATGGTATAGCTATCGTAGAAATAATTGATGAAGATTACCGTATAACGGATAAGCCAGTATATGATAATTCTATCACGCAAAAGAAAACAAAAGAAAATCTTATCCACGGCGAACATATTGATTGGTATTGGAAACCACAAATTCGTTTCGGTGCAAAAATCTCTCGTAGATTACTTGGTGCTGGAAATTATCCTGGGGCATCTTCTGTAAATGGCGATGCTATTTATATCAGCGGAGATCCTATAGATTTACAGATCGGTCTTATTCCTATCGAAGGGTATACAATGAGTGATCGTAATACTAAATCTGTATCTCTCGTACGAAAATTAAGTCCTTCTCAGATTTGTTTCAATATCGTAAATAACCAAAACTTAGATATGCTAGGTAATAACCTTGCAAATGGTAAAGTTATCATGATTGATCAGAACTATATTCCTAAAAAATCATTTGATGGTACATGGGGTAAGAATAGTATGAATAAGTGGTTAGAAGTTATTCGTAACACTAACGTAGCATTGATGGACGGATCACCTGGTAATAATCCTCAAGGTTCAGGTTTCTCACATTTCCAAGTACTTGACTTTAGTAATACCCCAGATATCTTAAGAAATATCCAATTAGGGGAATATTATAAGAATATGGCTTTTTCTCTATTGGGAATTACGCCTCAACGAACTGGAGCAACTCTTGCTTCTGAATCAGCTACGGGCGTACAGGCTTCGATGGAGAATTCATATGCTCAAACTGAATATTTGTTTGAGAAGCATTTACACCAGTTTATGCCTAGAGTTCGTCAATTAATGTTAAATGCCGAACAATACTTAGCATCTACTAAACCAACTGTACGATTAAGTTATACGAATACTGATGGTGAGAACGTTTTGTTCGAGATCGAAGGTAAAGAATTGTTACTTGCAGATTTAAAATTATTCTGCCAAAGTTCTGCGGCTACGAAAGCACTTGTAGAGAAAATGCAGAATATGGCCGAAAAGATTAATACTGTCGGGGCGGAGATGAGTGATTATATGAAAATCTATAATACTCAAAGCCCTTCTCAAATTATCGAGCAGTTAGAAAAAGCAGAAGATAAGCGTCGCCAAGAAGCTCAAGCGAAACAAGAGCATGATATGAAAATGCTACAGGAGCAACAAAGAGCCCAAGCAGAGCAACGTCAAAAAGAAATGGATAACGAAAACTACTGGAAAGAACGTGAACTTGAGACTAAAGTACTTATTGCAGAGATCCAAGAACTTGGTGGTTTACAAACTGATGCTAATGCAAATCAGCAAATTGACTCACTTGAAAATTTAAAAGAGTTCAATAAACAACAAAACTTTGACAAGACTTTGAACTCTAAACAAATGATGGATCAGCACAAAGTAACCATGGATAAAAAGAACCAACTTTTACAAGAAAAGACATTGGCGACACGTAATGCGATCGAAGAAAAGAAAGTACAAGTAGCTCGTATCAATAAGAACAAATACGATAAAAAGTAATTTACATTATCCTCTTAGAGGCGTTGTATCTATACATATAAATAATTTATATAGTTAAAAATCATTATTAAAAGGCTAACTTATATTGTAGGGAAGCCTATAACCAATAAACCAACAAACCAATGGCATTCGAAACACAAACTAACAACCAAAGTTGGGCAGGTTCCCAACCTACCGGATCACTTTTAGAAGAACTAGAAACAAATCAAACACCTGGTAATCAGGGACTTACTGATCCAGATAAGGAAAAAGATGATCAGACGATTCAAATACCGAATTCAGGAACAGCCGATTCGTTATTAGAACCACAAAAACCTGCTGACTCTACAACACCTCCTCCAGCTGGTACTGCCCCTGCAGAAATAGTTGGAAAACCTGTTAGTCCTGAAGTATTAGAAGCTATTAATGGTTTAGCGGACGAAGGTGTGATTGATTTGTTTGATAACAGAGAAATCAAAACAGTAGAAGATTTAAAAGATTTATTAGCTGCAAATGTCGAAGATAAGATTTCTGCCGTTAACGAAAACATCTTCAACGAAACGATAGCATCATTACCTACCCAGTTTCAATCTATTATCAGATATGGTTTAGACGGGGGCCAAGATGTACAAATGCTTGTACAACAATGGGCAGCAACCGAGCAAGCATTCTCTATAGATACTACTACAGATGAAGGTAAAGCTGATGCCATACGACAATACTTAACATTGACAGGATACGGTTCGCCGGAAGTGATCAATAAAGATATCGAGACTTGGAAAGGATTGAATATGCTCGACGAAAAGGTAGCTATTTTCAAACCAAAGTTAGAACAGTTCCACGTGGAACAAGTTAAACAAACCGAAAACGAAGCTAAAGCAGTTGCAGAACAAACAGCGAGGTATCAGAATAGTTATACAGAAGCAGTAGGGCAAACACTGTCTCAAGCTGATTTGAATGGTTTAGTTCTTCCTAACGAAGTTAAACAATTCGTGTACGAAAATACACAACCGTTGTTTCAGTCTCAATTAACAGGTCAACCTGTAGACGCTCTTCAAGCTATCGTAGAAGAACTTAAGTTCGGACAAAATGCTAATCCAGCATTTTATGCAGAACTTCTTTTACATGCAACACAACCTGAAGTATATCGTAACTTGATTACAAACTCTTTAAAAGAAAGTGTGGCGATAAACACAGAAAGGACTTTACGCAAAAGAGTAAATGCAGAAGTTGCCGGAGGAGTAGACGTACAAAAGCAACCAACACCACAACAAAGAAACACTGCGAACGATCGCTGGTAAAATATTATAAACATAAATAACAAAAAAACATGAATCCATACGGTATTTTTTATCGTCAGACTCAACTAAAGGATGCCCAGTCGCATCTTAACATGACGAATCTGGCTTCCCGATTAAATGAATCAGACAATATTAAAGATCTGGGTCTAATCACATTCTGGTCACAAGCCATGAAATCTGAACTTCCTTTGTTTAAATGGAGTGACTTTGACACGAACAATATCATCGAACACGATGGTAACCTATTGCGCTACAAGGTGCCTGTAAAAACAGACAACCTTATCCGTATTGTAAAAGATTTATCTAATACTGACTATCCGGGTGCTGATGACAGTAAGTTTGAATTGATGGTTGACAGTGACGCTTTCGGTCCTGGTACTATCTTGAAACCTTCTCAGTTCTCGGAATTTGCTTTATTAGTAGCTCCTGATCAAGTTCGTGCTGCCGGTACTAACTTCATCATTACTGTTCAGTTGATTGCTACGAGCATGACATCTGTACCAAAAGAATACTTACAACCAAATCAACCATTAGGTCGTTTCGGTAGTTTACGTTCTCCAGAGTATGGTCAAGAATGGACGCCATGGAAATTTAAAGGATTGAATTCTGCTAAAGAATACATCATTAAAGTGTCTAACGCCGAAGTAAACTCACACTACTGGTTATCTGACAAAGTTTGTCAATTTGCCGACGGTAGTTCTACTGCAGCAATCACTTTGAAAAACTACTACACTAAAGTAAAAGAATACTTCCGTGTAAGTGATGTTCCAGATCCAACTGTACCTGATTTAAATAGCGCCAAGTCTGATATGACTATGGATCAAATGAAAGCTGCTTTGGGTAGCGGTCAAGCTTCTGGTGCATTCGCTTATTTAATGGATGATATTTCTTACGGTATTCTTCATAACGATGAGTCTCAAATGTTGATGTGGTCTCCAGGTGGATCTGTTAAACAATATGATGGTCAAGAAGAAATTCAATTACCTACAGGTTTATGGTTCCAATTAAAGTCTGGTTACGTTAACCCTTACAATATCTACGGATTTGATATCGGTATCATCGAAACTGGTTTACAAAACTACATCTTAGGTCGTCGTGACTTAACAACTGTAGGTAGCGAACCTTCTATCGAATTAGAAACAGGATGGGCAGGTATGTTACAAGCATCTCATGCTATCCAAGCTAAATACCAAAACTCTGGATTCGGTTCTACGGTGGTATTACAAAACCAAGAATTTGGATTCTTACAAGGTAAGTCTACAAACTTGAAAGCTAATGCTACATTGTTCACAGGTTGGACTATTCCGGGGGTTTACCAAGTAAATATCAAATACAACCCTGCATTTGATAACACATGGAACGCTTCTGAATTAGATAACCCGATGGTAAGTTCACCTTATGGTACTTGGAGATTGTCAAGTTTCTCTTACATCGCTTACAACATCAATACGAAAAAAGATAATATCTTCTTGATTCGTAGATCAAACCCTAAAGTTCGTCACTATGTGATCAACGGTACTGATAGCCATCCGATGTATGGTAAGAGTTCTGCAGGATTTATGGACGGAGGTGCAGCTTATAGCCACATCGCTTCAACACATACTTCTGGATTCGGAGCCTTCTTACGTAAGCCAGTTGGTAGTATCTGGGTAAAAGATCCTACTCAAGTATTAGTATTCTTACCTTACAATCCTAAAACAGGTAAGCCATTCGGTAACTTAATGTAATCTCTAACTAGATATATTATGAAAGGAAAAGGAAAAGGCAGAGGCGGAAAACGCGGATGCTAATCAAAATAAGATATCCCTACGTTGTGTAAAAGCAACGTAGGGTAATATCAACAACCAATAAACCAATAAACCAATGTCAGAAGTAAAACCATCAGTAGCTTCTAAAGCTGCTCCAGCAAAAGCTGAAACTAAAGAAATTAAGGCAAACCCTAATGCCGGTCATATCGACGAACCAATGGAGGAATCGATCTTTGACAATCTTTATCCTAACAAGGAAGAAGAAGTATTAACAGCTACAGGTACGCCGACAACTAAGAAAAGAAGTCGTTATGTAACTATCCGTCATAATGCTTCCGAGAATTACTCTGATAAGACTAAGGCTGCGGAACTTGGCGTGGATTTATATCCTGGCGGTTTTTCGAGAGAAATGGAATTGGCCGCTATCGAACGTGGCGGAAAAAATTTCTTCAAAACAGGTTTAAAAGAAGGAGATTATAAGCAAGCTTGGGAAGTTGAATTCCTCAAAGAAAGTCTTGTAATATTAGAAGAAAACTTTGGTCCAGAGGTAAATGATCCATTTAATCAACCTTTCTGGAAGAAACAAAGACTTGCTATCGTCGACGAGGAAACAGTGTTGGATTTAGAGAATCCCGATAATCTTCTTACTTATTGGAATATTAAAGGAGGAGGATATCCATATATTGCAGCATCACCTGATGATCTTTTAAAAACAAACTATCGTTTCTATTTAGAAGAACCTCATTTAACGTATGAAGTCTATGATGATTCAGAAAAAATTAGAGATAAAGCTGTTCGCTTGTTATCTGAAATTGACGAATCTGGGCGTGGCGCCGAAACAATGTTCTTCTTACACAAGATGTTGATCACTTCAAACGAAGGGGTAACATTTAATACGCCTAAAGATATTATATATAAAGCTTTGCGTAGATATATCCAAGGAGATTACACACAAGGTCAGAAGAAACAGGCCCCAAAGAAATTCATCGAAACTGTCGAATCATTCAAGTCTAACCAAAAACGTGGACGTACAATTGCTCTTGTTAATGATGCTATCTTTTACGGTAACATTACTACGAATAAAGATAATCAATTTGTTTCTAACGAAACAACCTATAACTTCAAAACGAAGGATAAGGAAAAATTAGTAGAAGAATTGATGAAATTCCAACATCAAGAAGAAGTAGTTGCATTACTTACTGCAGTACAACAAAAATGGAATAAGTATTAACAATGGATGCACGACTAGTACAAATAAAGCTTGACGAACGATTGAATAAACTCGCCAGCGAGGATTATGACAATATCGAATGTTGGCAAAAAAGAGAAGCCGTAAGAAAAGCTTCACTTGAATGGACTAGAAGACAAATCCATGGTTCAAATGCTTCGAGGGAAGGGGATGAAGAAACAACTATGAGAGTAGATGACCTTCAACTTCTCTTAACTCAAAAAGATCTTACAATAACCGATAAAGGAATATACGCAGAAACGGAAAGCTTACCTGAAAATTATGGTTGGTTTAAAACGATTCTAGTATATGGGGACAGTGGAGACTGTACTAACCAATTTATATCAGATATTCATCATATCGAAGAAGCAAATGTTAATTCGTGGTTGAATGACTGGGCTAAATCCCCTTCCTTTGAATTCAGACAATGTTTTTATACCCTCGTCGGAAATCGAATAAGAGTTTATACCAACAAAGAATTCAAAGTATCAGAAGTTAAACTGATGTACTATAGATTCCCTATCGGATTTGATATAGAAGGTTGTGAGCATTATGATGGCGTTCAAGGTAAAGATGTTGCCTTAGAGTTTAAAGATGACGTAGCAGAGTTAATTATTGACGAGGCTGCAAATATCTTAGCGGGAGATATCGAACATATGAGTGCTTATCAAATCACGCAACAACGTAAAGAAACAAACAATTAAAATTTAAATAAACAAATATGAATAACAAATTTCATGTATTGGACCATCCCATGCTCGTTTATGCCGGGTTTACGTCTACAGGTCACACTAAAGACTTAATGCCAGGTATCATCGGAGTATTTGATGCCAAAAGCGGAAATGCTGTAGCGCCAGCAAACATTAATATGCACGCTCCAGTGCGTTTTGCCCAAGGATCTTACCACAAAAAAGATGCTTTAGGTAAATTCTACACTGGTTTGAAAAAGTCATTGAAGACTGCAGACTTCTTACCAAAAGATGTTATGCACGTCGAGTTCTCTCCATTCCGTCAATCTCAAAATGAGAAATGGATTATTGGTTGGGACGGTCTAAGTGATCCTGCAGACCCTTGTAACACACTTCGTTTCGAATGTGGTAAAACACATAAGTTCAGATTCCGTATCTACGGTGAAGGTGTTTACAACGAATTCACAAAACAAATCTTACGTGACGTAAGTGTTACAACTGCATGTTGTGATTCTGATGAATGTGCCGGAGGTTGTCCTGACAACACCGTACACTGTCGTAACTATACGAAGAAATTGGTAGATGCTATCAATAAGGACGTAGAGATTTCTCGATTCATCCGTGCCGAAGTAGTTCTACCTGCTATCCCTGTTCACCCTGCTACTCACAAATTAATGTGTTTGACAGTATGTGATAACGGTGACCAAGAGTCTATGAACGCTATCCAACGTCAGTATCCTGGTATGGCTATATCACGTATCGCACGTGAAGGTAGTTTATCAACTTACCAAACCGGTTGTATGCCTAATGCTACTGTAGTTGCGGACTATGTTCCTACTGCTAGTGTATTACTTGCTGCTTGTGGTACTTGTGGATCTGGGTATACTTTGGTTCCTGAAGGATACAAATATGTAGTAACTCGCCCATTAGCTGGTACAGAAGATTTAACTTCTCCTGCTTTACAATTAGTGGCTGCTACAAATATTGCTTCTTCTTATGGTGGTACTTCTCCTAAATATCTTACACACAGTGTAGCTGGTATTACAGTAGAGTTCACATTACCTACTAACACATTAGTTGCAGAATTAGCTGATCTTATTTTGAGCATCACTCATGTTCCTGCAATGTGTACTCCTACTACTGCTGCTGATCCAATCGCTTGGGTAAAATGTGGTGATCGTTATATCACAACTCAGAAGAAATGTATGATCTTAGGTAAAGATTGTGGTGGTGCTAATCGTTTAGCTGATATCCAAGCAGCTTATGTTGGTGACTTGAACATTGTTCCAGGATCTGTAGTATTAAAAACTGCCGGGAATTGCGAAGATGTTTACGAAATCGAACAATATAGCGGATGTATGGAAGATGGTTGCTTAACTGAACCAAATCCTGAATTCCCAGCTATCAAGCCTTTCGAAAATACATTGTGGTCAGATTGTCCTTGCGAAGCTGAAGCAGTTCCTACACAGCCTAATGCTTGTGGTATCCGTTTCGAAGTAAGTTCAAACTATACTAAGTTTGATGAATGTTCTTGGGTTCCTGAAGATTACTTCACTTACAAACCAACGATGATGGAAGTTTGGGAAGTAGAAGAAGATGGCGAACCATGTAAGGCACAAGTAAAAGCTCGTAAGATTCAAGATGCTATCCAAAAGAACCAAGATGGTGAGTGGGCACGTCGTGAGTACATTAACCTTGCTGCTTACTTATACCAAGCTGCTTTCGATACTGATCCACGTTTACGTGAGATTTTGGAAACAAGTTTAGCATATATCATCGATAGAAATGCTTTCTACAATGTTTACTACGTTAAGTACAAACAATATAGAGGTAACAACTTCCCTGGTAACATGCAGAATCCTGAAACTTACGAGATTCCGATCATCGTAAAAGAAGGTATCGATACTTCAACTTTCGAAACATACTTGAATGCTATGTTTGGTAGTAATGGGGTAACCGTTCGCCCACGTATCAATCAAATTGATTACTAATATTTTATAATCTAAAACTAAAGGGTAGGTGGAGTACAATCTACCTACCCTTTTTTATTAACTATGATATCAACACTCGCACTAGATATTGAAAATAAAGGGGATTGTAACACATTCCATATTACAGATTCGTCTCTGTACAATTCTGCATTACCTGTTACTTGTGGGATATTAGAAGTAACTCCTCCGGGAAAATGTGCTTCGGTGTTTTTTGAACCATTACCTGGTTTTCATTTAATACTAAATGCAAGTCTTTTAAAGATTCAATTGGCGACAAATTATCAATCGCTAGGCGCTTTACCTGACGGAGTATATTATATAAAGTATAGTATCAATCCTAACGACAAACTATTTGTCGAATACTACTATCTGCACGATCAAAAGCAATATAATACATATATTCAAGCGGCATGTTCACTATTCCATAGTAAGTGTGATATGACTAAAAAAGAGTACAACGAGAAGGTAAAAGAACTTGGGGCCATTAAAACTTTGATAGATTCTACCAGATATTTGGCGATGAATTGCAATGATCCAGAAGGTGCCAAAGAATTATATGCGGAAGTTTCTGAACAATTAAAAAAATTCAAGACCGATGGTTGCACAAATTGCTGATAAACTTAGTACCTTATATTGTAAGATAGCAGACAGAGAACGTGGTAAGTTACTACAAAAACAATATGGGATCATGGATTGCGTAATTGCAGCTCAATCTGAGGTAGATATTGCGCTCAAAATCGACGTGCTCGAACACTATAATCAATTCGATACACTGGCCGACGTACCGTGCCTTAAAAAAATATTAAATGCCTCCTAGACCAATTAATCGATCGAAGAATGATTCTAACGTAAGTTCAAATAACATTATTTGGGATGGACCAAATATTCCATGTATTGAATTATGTTCAGGAGATACTGTGAGTAATATTGTTTACAAGATTGCAAAAGAAATTTGCCGTATGGTAGATGATGTTGAATCTTTAAAAACTTTGACATTCGAATGTTTAGTTGATTGTCCTACTTCATGCGATCCGAAAGATTATTCTATCAAAGCAATATTTGAAGTATTACTTGCAAATGATTGTAAGTTACAAGGTATGATCAAAGCAATAGAAGCTTCTGCTGCTTCTGGTGGGGTTGTTCTTGGTAATTTAGATGTATCATGTCTTGAATCCCACATGATAAAACTTTGTATCGATCCGGAGGCTTATACTTTAAATGATATATTCCAATGCTTTATTGATATTATTTGCGATCACGAAACACGAATCGTAGATATCATCAACCGTATACAAGCATTGGAAGTTCTTATACAAAATCTTCAAAACACAGTAGTTACTGGTACTTATACAGAACCGTCATTTACTACTTGTGTTAATGGTACTACTTTAACTCATAGCGCCATTACTCCTCTGATTGCAGACTTTGCTTGCCAAATACGTACCGATATGGGTACGGCTTTAGATGTTGCCGGCGCCATTAGTCAACAATGCTTAACCGATTATACGTCAAACACGGATATTATCCAGAACGCTACAACACTTGCAGATGATAATCATAACAAATGGATAATTATTTGCGATCTACTTCAGCGTATTAAATTCATGGAAGATAACTGTTGTGCTCCTGTATGTGACGATATCAGTATAGGATATTCTGCATCATATAATGTAGGCACCCAACAGGTTACACTTACTTTCAGTAATTTTACCAACACTTTTATACCTTTAGGATTTGTTGACTGCGGTTCGACTATCACTTTGACAGATACCTCTAATAATACAATTACTCTTCCAATTACATTATCAAATGGGTTAGTATGGGTATCGCCGTCATTGTCTTTAGATTTTACCAACCCTATCAGTACTAAGATCAACACATGCTTCACTAATCAAATCAACGGATTAAAATGTGTAGATTGCTTTACCCAAGTTATACCTGCACAAGATATCGAGTGTAAATTGTGTAAGCTTTGTACGTCAGGTGGCGTAGTTGGGGATAAACTTGCAGTTACATATACAACTTTAAGTAATCCTACGCCAGTAACTGTAGATATTAGTTTCGGGGGTTGTTTAACTTTCGAAATTCCAACTGATACTCCAATCATATCAAGTGTTATTACTTTAACTCCAGGATCTTCTATGACATTATCGGGAAGTACTGATTGTCCTTCGATGGTAGTTATACCTCAACTTACAGGACCGACATGTTGGTTTTTCCCTATTCCAGTAAATAATCCATATTCAAGTATTTCTTTAGATGGTTTTAACTGTGCGGCTAATCAGCAATTAACAGTGAGTTTGAATGCTAATACGAACATGATCTATGATTATGCAAATTTGATTACTAATTTGGGGCCGATACCTATTGCAGGTAAAACTCAAACATACGGAACATCAGGAGCGACATCACACTTTATTACTACGACACCTAATGCTAATCTGTCATCTGTAAGTTCGATGATTGTTTGTACTGCTTCTATCGGATCCGCATTTGTAGGAGAACTTCCTGGTGGAAATTATGGTACGCAAGATCTATGCCAAGGTTTAGTTGGACAAACTGTATCCCCTAACTTAACATATGATACTGGCGGAAATCCTTTTGGTATATATGTAAAAATAGTAGGACAACCGGCTAATGTAACCCCGTACTTAGAAATGCTCGATACGATATCTAATCAATTAATATACTCTAAAGGTACTTTAACACCAACTTGCCCTTGTTAATGCACAACGAAAACTACTCATTTACTAATTACAAATCGTCTGAATTTATTTGGGACGGTCCGAATATTGCATGCATTAAGTTATGTCATGGTGATAAAGTATCTGATGTCGTTTATAAATTAGGTCTAAAAGTTTGTGACTTATTAAAACAATTTGACGAGTTAGAAGATGTTGACTTAGAGTGTATTATAGATAAGTGTGACAAAAATCTTTGTTTGGAAGATCGTTCTTTAGTGAACATGTTCAAATTATTGCAAGCAAATGATTGTAGTATTAAGAAACTAATTGACGATACCGTAGATCTGATCAACGAAAAAAAGAATGTCGTATTTAATTTAGATCTTGGTTGTTTAAAAACTTGCCCAGATTATTCTCAAAGTCGTTATGATTTTATTTGTGCAGATGGCGGTAACGCAGGTGATACATTAAGTGTAACATATAAAACAGCATTTGATCCTACGCCTATAACGATTACATTAAAACAAAAAGAATGTATCCGTTTCGAAAAACCTTTGTACACTGTAACATTACTTTCTTTTACAAGTCCTACAGTTGGTATGTATGCGGAAGTTCGCCAATCAGTAGGATTTGCTAATTGTACTGATTGTGTTACGGCAACCATTATTGATAATTCATTACCTGGTTGTTATAAAAATTTAGACTTTACAATTACTCAGATTCTACAATATCTGATTCACAGATTATGTTGCCAAGATGCTACACTAACTACTGCAGAAACTCAATTAAGCTTATTTGAGCAACAGTATACCGATATAGTTAATAGTTACTCGACGTACAAAGAACCAAAAGTAACGTCATGTTTGAATACGACACCTATTCTTCATTCATTATTAACTGCGAGACTTGATCCTTATCTTTGTTCTTTGCGTGCAAATTTAGGTACGCATACTCAAGTTTTAAACTCTATCGCGACTGGTTGTAATGCTAAATGGGAATCAACTAACTACCCGGCAGTATTATGTTCACCTATGTCGGCCTTACTACGTTCGGTAGATTATATAGTGATAGATGGGGTCACTTACAATATTAATACGGTTATAGGTTCCGGCCAAGTTTCTCAAGCCGTCGCAGCTATTAATGCAGCACTTCCTACATCTTTGGCTCAATTCAGCGTATTACCTTCTGGGCAAATCGGTTATAGTAATATTGCTAATACAATTACTTTGTTCATGACGAATTGTGATGGTGTTACTACTTTCGCCGTAAACTTTAATTCAAGTTATTTATCTGCTACAAATTTGGCCCAGGATAATTTTAACCAATGGTCTGTAATTTGCGATATCATCGGTAGATTAAAAGCTCGTGAAAATAGCGCATGTTGTTTACCGTCTTGTAAAGATATCAAACTTGGGTATAAACTTATTTATGACGGGGAAAGTAATGTATATACTATAACTTTCAATTCAGCTTACGGGACATCTATACCTGATGGTTGGACCGATACAGGTTCGATATTACAGGTTACCGATAGTAAAGGGGTTGTCTCTTCTTTCGAATTAGAAATCACAAACGATTATTCTTTCGATATAGATCTTTCTGGTTTAGATACTACGAAAATTATCTCTTTAAGTATCCGTTCTGTTTTTGTACACACTTCTGGATTAACTTGTAGCGAATGCTTATCTGATTTTTTACCTGCAGTACCAAGTGATTGCTCTTTCTGTCGTGTATGCGCAACTGCTTCTAACGATACAGATTTGATCAAAGTCTTGTACAAAACGGCTGATAATTCAACTATCCGTTCTCAAACACTTTCGAGTGGTGCATGCATTACTTTTAAAATGCCTGACGAGAATCCTACTATAGTTGCTTCATATGCGTTAACCACTGGTTCTGATATTAGTATAGGTCAAGATCCTACGACAGACTGTAACGAAGATATGGTATTCCCAGACGTATCGGAAAATACTTGCTGGTTCTTCCGTATACCTATTTCTAGTGCTTTCAATGCTTACGTAGAAAGATTAGTAACAAGTGTTACACAACCGACTACCGTATTGGATATCGACATGAAAGGTAACCAAACAGATAATTATACTTATGATAGTTTGACGACTTCCTTAAATCCTTCTTTGACTTTAAATGGTCCAACTATAGCTGCAGCTGGTTTTATTAAAGGGACGTTGGCTTTACCTGTAAGCGAGGATATATTAACAGTCGTACCTGTAGTACCATCAAGCTTAACCCAACCTATCTTAACAGCAAAAGCATGTTCTAATTATGAAATTAGACATAATGGTGATTTAAACATTGCAGGAAGTGTCGCCACTTTGATTACAATTTTGAACCATAAACAAATAACATTTGGATACACCGAAGGTCCTACGCCATTTGGTATCGTCCTCGAAATAAGTGGTCAGGATATATCCAACACGCCACAATTAAATTTAAAAGATCCAATAACTGGTACCATTGTTTCTGTAAAAGGAGAACTCTTGGAAGATACTTGTGATTGTCAATAATTAATATATTAAAAAAATAAATATGTCTCACCACACAACTTGTAATAAATGCTGCCCAGACCCTTGTGGTACGCCTTGTCCTTGTAATTGTAACCCACAACCTTGCCCTCCAACTCCTTGTACTACAGGATGTTTACACCCTAACTGGGGTGATTGTTTATTTTTATCGAAAGATTTAACGGTTTGTGCCGATACTATTTTAAAAGGGACTTCATTTACAGATGTATTTGAAAGCTTCGCACAAAAACTTTGTGGAAATATCGTCGTAACAGCTACCGATATTAGGGTAAAAGCTTCTGCATCTGATAGTACATCAGGCTACCTAAGTGATAAGATTGTAGGTAGCAGTTCTGTCAGTATCCTTAATACAAATGTCGGCCTAAATGAACAATTAGTTGCAGCCGTAAGATTGTCAGCTACTTCTAATAACTGTTTACAAATTTTGTCAGATGGTTTATATATGGCATGTCCATCACCGTCTACGGCAAGTACAACATTAGTAGGTATCGATACAAATACAGTAGATACTACCGTGCTTCCTACAGTAGGTGGATATTCAGTCCAATCTCTTGTTAAAATAGATACAACTCCTGGTAATGCTATCCAAGTTGGACCTAATGGTTTATATGTTGCACCACCAACAACTTCTGGTCCTGCAACTACAGTTTCTGGTTTAGATACTTCTTCAGTCGATATAACAGTAACTCCTTCAGGTAATAATTATCAAGTAAGTGCTCAAGTTAGATTTGACCCTGCAAGTGCTGCGCCAATTACTTACGGCCCTAATGGTATAAACATCGGATGTTGCCCTTCTGGAAATACATTACTTACTACGGCAAATAGCCCATCAGTAGGTCATACTTTAACGCCTATATTAGGTGGATATAATTTGTCATCTCAAGTTATACTTGATCCATCGGGTACGAATGCCTTACAAGTATTGCCGACTGGGTTGTACGTACCGATGGCTTCTGGTGCTGTTTCGATATCAGATACTGATACTGTAAACATGACTATCCTTCCAGGTAATATCATTAAATCTGATGTTATTTTCCAAAATACTTCTTCCGTTACTTTATCAAGTGATGCTGCAGGTATTAAAGCCGATGTAAATATAGATACACTTACTGGCGGTAATATTTTGGTGAATACAGGTAATGGTTTATATGTACCAAGTAGCCCTGTTTCATATTCGACAGATACTTGTAATGCTGCACAAGCTGGTACCGACGGGGGAGTATTTGTACAATCTCCTTTACTTGCGTACGGTTTACGTCTTTACAATGATGGGACTAACTTTATATTTGAATTTTCTGGTCATACAAGTATTAATACCGATTATGAAGTTGAATTTAGAGGTACTACCGGTTCACCATTAACATGGATAAATGGTGATGCTAATTATGTAAGTGTAGCTTCTGGTATACTTAAATATAATATGACGGCTTTCCCTAGTATTTCTTGTGATATTTTAGGTGCACGTGTTCGTGCAAAATGTACTAACGGTGATGGCGAATGGGCTTCAATTATGTTAAACCCTTCCGAAGATATTCACTTTACTTCTTCTGATAATAGCATATCTATTGTTCAGGATCCAAGTGGTACCGATTGTGGTTTAATAGATCTTAAATTACAAAGTACAAACCCTTGTGCTACAGTAACTGCTCCTGAAATTAGTTTTGTTATCCAAAATGACGGAGATGATACAAACCTATTAGTTGGTTGGTTAGGCGCCAACGATGATGATATGGTTTCGGTAAAAGTAGATTATACAAACGTATCTGGAAATCCTGCACATGTTATCGCCTTAGTATCAACGTATAACCCTACTTTCGCTAAGACAGTAGTATCGATGCCTTTCTTCGGTACGAAGATCCCTCATACTTTAAATATCCAAGTCACAAGACAATGCTCTTTGTTAACTACTGGGGTTTCTGCAGTATACACAACTACATTGGGTTATGTACCAACTGCATGTACTTCATACCAAGCGGTACCTTCTGGTATTTTACAAAATGCTTGGTTACCTGATGGTTTAGAATATATCGTAGAAAATAATAAATTGAAGTTTAGAGGTGGGGTATATAAAGATTTCTCTTCTGGGCCATCGATCGTCGTGTTAGGTTCTGTTTCAGCTGCTTTTGCAGAAGCTACTATCGTAGATGATATATTCAACGCAACTGGTTTATCATTATGTGGATACCCATTACCGAGTAGTAATGCTAACTACGGTTTAAAAGATTCTATTTATCAACGCCATGGAGTGTATAGTTATTCTTCTGTCGTAATCAATGATTCGGTTAATACTCACGTTAATTTTAACTTGAAAAAAGCAGGTACGGTATTCCAATTAGAAAGAAACTATACTTCATACCGTGATGATACAAACGAAACGCATACTGGAGTAATGATGTCTAGTGTAAATACTACTAGAAATATCTATATCAGTTTCGAAGGTGTAACAATTGATTTAATATAAAAATATATAATATGAAAAAGAAAACCTTATTTAAAATAACAAAACCTCGTACTAAAGCTTCGACTGGCTGTCCACGTAGAGGTTGTAGCATTAAATGGTCGCAATTACCACGTATGAAAAAAGCGGCTTAATCTTATTGGTTAAAACTCCCTCTTTATTGGTTTAAAGTGAGTTTAGAGTCCTCCATTCTTGGGGGACTTTTTTTGCGTTATGTATCACTTTACGATACTTATCGCAAAAGAAATGTCCAGTTTATTTAGAAAAAAACTGGACAAATATTTGGAAATATAAAAACTTGACTTATCTTTGATTGTAGGCTAGATGCAAATCTAAAGCTTATTATAATTTATGAAAACAAATCGCACACATACATGTCCTCAACAACCTTGGTTTACCAAGCTGGAGGGTTATGTAGTGTAGTTATCATATAATTACTAAACTGAACCCTCCCGAATACGGAGGGTTTTTTATTTTCTACATGTGGGAGAGGGGTTAATCCACTTGGTTTGGGACCAAGTTTTCGCCTGTTCGAATCGGGTCATGTAGACAAAGCTGGAGGGGAGGAAAGATACTAGTACATCCTCAGTACCGATTAAGGTAAAAAATTAGGAGTAATGACCTAACCTGGCTTGACTTGTGAAGGTGGTGCAACGGTAGCATGGTGGTCTCCAAAACCATTGATCGGGGTTCGAATCCCTGTCGTCACGCAATGATCGGATAGCCAATATTGGAAAAGGCATAGAACTGCAAATCCTATTTAATGCCAGTTCGATTCTGGTTCCGGTCTCTTATGGTGCAGTAGCTCCAACGGTAGAGCTCTAGGTTGAAGCCCTGGGAAATTTGTACTGGTTCGAATCCAGTCTGTACCACAAATGTTTACCTTATTGATGAGGTAAACAATTTTGCTTCTTATGCTGATATGGTGCAGCACCTGACTTGTAATCAGGAATAGATACAGTTCGAGTCTGTAAAGAAGCTCTTATTTTCTCATAGTGTAACGGTAACACGTCAGTTTTTGGAGCTGAATTTCCTAGTTCGAATCTAGGTGGGAAAACCGTGGCTATAGTGTAGTGGTAACACGACTACTTGTGGGGTAGTTATCGACCGGTTCGAGCCCGGCTAGTCACTCTATATTTTCCTGTCGTTTAATTGGATAGGATCTCGGACTACGGATTCGAGGGTACAGGTTCGAGTCCTGTCTGGAAAACTTTAAAATAAAAGACTTATCTTTGCATTATGAATATAAGTATAGAGAAATTAAAGAAAACAGTAAATAGTGTATTGATTACTACTGGTTTAACTGAATCAGATATTTTTGTAAAAAAGATTGATAAAAATAAATTCAGAATACCTAATGGAAATATTACTAATGAAACTGGGTTATTAAATTATCATAATAAGATGATAGAAGTCTACGAAAAGAAATTTAAAAAATAATTAGCAAAAAATTTGTTATTATCAAATAAAGATGTAACTTGAATTATAAACAGCGTTACATTTGTAACATAAAATTTAAATAGTGCAACAAATAATGATCATAAATATTATCGGGAGAGTGGCAGATGAGAAGTCTGGCTCCGGGTCTATTTATGTCTAAGTGTATATAAAACTTTTAGAAGACCCCGGAGCCAGATAGCTACCGGGGTTTTTTATTTTTACCCTTGTAGCAAACTGGTAGTAGGCAACGGACTTTTAATCCGTGGGGCCGAGTTCGACTCTCGGCAGGGGTACAAAAATATTGGAAGATGGTGAAGTGGTTAATCATCCCTCCCTTACAAGGAGGAGTCCAGAGTTCGATTCTCTGTCATCCAACAACATAGATCTGTCGTTTAACTGAATAGGACAACTTCGTTCTAAGGAGTTTATCAGGGTTTGAATCCCTGCAGATCTGCAAAAATACTGGACGAGAAGCTTAAGTGGTATAAGCGGCTGTTTGTTAAACAGAGGATAGTAGGTTCGAGCCCTACGTTGTCCGCATGGCGGGGTGGACTAGTGGTTGAGGTCACCAGACTCATAACCTGGAAAAATAAAAGACGTCCGTTCGAATCGGACCCCCGCTACAATCATATGTTTTTACATATAAAAATAGTATAAACTATCAATTTATATGTGATTACATATACATGCAGTATAAGTGTTACGATAGCACCCTTGACTTCCAATCAAGTTGCGTAGGTTTGACTCCTACATACTGCACATTTGCTCCTATCTTCTAGCGGTTAGGATAGCTCACTTTCCATGAGCAGACACGGGTTCGATTCCCGTTAGGAGTACAAAAATAGTCTATTGGGGTATGGGTATCCTCTCACCTTGTCACGGTGGGGAAACGAGTTCGAGTCTCGTATAGACTGCATATCGATCCTTAGCTCATCCGGTTAGAGCGTGCGACTCATAATCGCGAGGTACAGAGTTCGAGACTCTGAGGATCAACATTTAGGATTATATTAAAATTGGTTATTATACTTGACTGATACTCAAGCGTTCCTGGTTCAAATCCAGGTAATCCTACACATGAGGCTGATGCGATGGTAGCACTTCTCACTTGCAATGAGATAGTATTTGGTTCGAATCCAACAGTATCCACAAAAAAGTAAAGAAATATTTGGTAGTTTAAAATGAGTAACCTATCTTTGATTGTAATGAAGAATTTTCGTTTGTCATATAGTTATCTGTTATCGAGCCTATTGGATCGACTGGGATAGCTATGTATATTAATTTTGCATTTTTAGTCCCCGTCTTTCCAGATGGGGATTTTTTTTTGCTCGTATGGTGGAATTGGTCTACACGATAGTTTTATGTTTTGGATTCTAGTATAGATGTTGTATCTTAAATTATAACCTATACTAGTATGAAGATTAAATATACAAAGGAAATAATAGAAAAGGCTTTAATTGGTTCTAAATCGTGGGCGGATGTATGTAGAAAACTAAATATTCGCCCTAGGACTGGTAGTCAGTCTCATTTAACTAGAAGAGCTAAATTTTTTGGAATAGAAACCCCTGATTATTTTTTAGGTCAAGGGTGGCGTAAAAACAAAAAATTTACAAAAAAAGATGCTCTTGAGTACTGTAAAAAAGATTTTCCAACCAGTAGTGCTAAATTAAGGGAAAGATTAATAAGGGATGGTTACAAAGAATATAAATGTGAGATATGTTGTTTATCAGAGTGGGGAGGTAAACCTATAGTATTAGAACTTGATCATATTGATAGTGATCATTTTAATAATGAATTAAGTAACTTACAAATATTATGCCCAAATTGTCATGCAAGTGTTACTAGAGATAGGCTCAAAAAAGATAAACCTATTAAAGAAAAAGTTGTAAGGAAAAAGGCGGTGTATAAAAAGATAGGTAGAAGCCACTTACGGAAAGTAGTAGATAGACCAAGTTTAGATGTGTTGAAAGTAAAGATAAATTCGTTAGGGTTTGTGGGTACAGGTAAGGAATATGGGGTATCTGATAATTGTATTAGAAAATGGATAAAAGCATGGGAGAATGCTGGAATGGTAGACAATTTCGATTTAGAATCGAAAGCGAAATAATAGTAGCGTGAGGGTTCGAATCCCTCTTCTCTTACAACCGGTGCCGAAAGGTTTGGGGGTTCGAATCCCTCTACGAGTACACTTGGCCTTATGATGGAACTGGGATACATGAGGGACTTAAAATCCCTTGCCGCGAGGATTGAGAGTTCGAATCTCTCTAGGGTCACTATGGTAGAGCGTAATGCTGGCGTACTTATCTGTCTTGAAAACAGTGATGTCGGGTAAAACTGATGTGCAGGTTCGAACCCTGTCTCTACCTCATGGAAAGTTAATCGATAGGTTCGAGATCCCTTGCTAAGGGTGTAGGTCCTTTATTGGACTGTGGTTCGAGTCCACAATTTTCCTCTCTGGGAGTATTAGCACTATGGCGTCTGTGCTGCCTGACTGTAAATCAGGTCCTTTATGGTAAAGATTGTAGGTTCGACTCCTACTGCTCTCACAAATAAATAAATAAATATTTGGTAAATACAATACCAGTACTTACCTTTGATTGTAACAAGTATATCTTAGTTTACTCTTAGCCGAGGCAGCAAAAATATAGAATTGTTAATGTTTAAAAAAGATTTTATTTCTCCCACAAAGAGAATTATATTTGTAATAATTAACAATTATTATTTTGTCTCGGCTAAAAAGGATCCTGAAGGTTATACTTCAGGATTTTTTTTTATGCAACAATTATTAAAACTTAAATTACTAACAGACGCCTCTTTCCTCCTTAAAATGAGGAATAATGGTATATTGCAGTATGGTGTTCAAACGGATCATCAAGCTGCAGCTTCTTTAGGTTTAGGTTTAGTAAGATTTCAAAGCATAAAATCCCGTGGTTTAAAAGCTGGTACTTTAATTCAAACTAAAGGTGCCATTCGTTTAATTAAATTTAGCAATATCTGTACGATACTAAATGATGGTGTCGTGGGGGAAGCTAATTTAATGTTCAACAGATACGTTGAATGTTTTAAAAGATTTACATGTAATGGTCCTTTAACATGGGAAAAAGTATACCACCAAATACAACATAGTCTTGTATTAAAAAACTTTAAACAACAACAATACCGTATCGAGAAATGGAAAGATACAGAAGATGCTTATTATAGAATCGGTGACAGAATTACTAGCGAAAAGAAACGTAACAGTATCTTAAAGAAAGTTGCAAAATGTGCATCAGCTTTAGGTATAACTACGGACGACTGGATGAAGCGTGCCCGAACAAAAAATAAACAATACATCGTATCTGGAAAAACTCATATGGCCCGACTACTTGGAATGTCTGAAAGTAGCGGAGGTAGAATATTAAGACGTATGCACAAATTAGGAATTATAACTAGAACTGTAGTTATGCAAGTTTTAGGTAAAGTTTCTTGTCAAGCAGAATTAGAAGAGTTAACCCATTCATTACCTGAATGTCATATACACATTTCTAAAAAAGGAATTTGTAGATCATTTTTAGGTTCTATCATCGGATTGGTTGATAATTCTTATCCTAATACCATAGGACTAGAAGCTAGTAAGTAGGGTTCATCTATGAATTCCAGCTTTTAACTATAAAAAATAAAATAAATTATTTTTAGATTTATCTTTTAATTCTAAAAATTAATCATACATTTACACTATGAAAGTTAAACTAAAATCAAAATTCCACGACATTAACGGGCTACAGGTATCGATAGACGGTGCGCCAATTCAATCTTATATGGTTGAAACAAGTAGAGAACTTCTACACAAACTAATCGATCAAATCGAGTGTAAACACTGTTTAGGTCGTATTATGGATACCGTATTAGTCGCTCACCCTGATTCCGATATAAAAGAAAAAAATAACGGATATAAAGTAACCTTAAAAGTTAACATATAATGAGTTGGATATATAAGCATAAAAAAGTAACAGAAGCTCCAGAAGGGGCTTTTGGTTTTATTTATAAATTAACCTTAGTTAAGCAGGTAGGTACACACAAACCTGGCGCTATATATATCGGTAAAAAACAATTCACATCCGTACGGAAAACGCTCAGAACCAAAAAAGATAAAGCTGCCGACGGGAATAATAGAAAAAAGATCAAATATGTAAGTACCCCTATGAAATGGGAAGAGTACTGGTCTTCTTCTAAAGAAATACTTAATCTGATAGCCGAGCACGGTACGGATATATTTAAACGAGATATTATCGAATTTACTTACGATAAGTATAATCACTCATTTAAAGAAATAGAACAGATGATCTTACATCAAGTTCATAAAGTCCCAACTCTTAATGGGACCATCGGAAAATATTTTATCTCAAAATTAAACAATAAAAAATAATGGAAACAAGAGTTTATCTTATAACGGCAGACCCAGAAGTATTAAAAGAATTTGAAAAGATTTTCGAACTGAATTTAGATAAAATTCATCGCGTAGAGAGAAGAACATCCCCATTAATCTTAAACAAAGAAACGGACGTCACAAATAAAAGTTTTGACGAAACAGTTGAAGTAGTAGAAGAAAAACCTATCGAATTAATTGGTATTTACAAAACCAATGGCGGTCAACCGGTTAAGCTTTGTAATGGGTGCGACGTTATCTTAAAACACAAAAAACAATTATCTCAGGATGATTTAGATGTGATTAGCGGTAACAAAGAAAATTCAGCTTTAAATTACGAATTATGCCAAACATGCCAGAAGAAGACGAGCAACCAAAGTTAAAGATTTTCGACACTGTAATTGAAAATACAGAAATGGTTGATAAGTTGTATGAGGAAAGACCTGACGCAAGAAAAAAGAAACTATTCAAAGAATGGGAAAATGAAATCTACCATTATATGAAACAAGCAAATACATTAGCTGGTTTTAAAATTTATGGTTCAATAGTATAACATCATGATAACATTTTTAGAATCTAAAAAGATTAAATTTACACTACAAAAATTTTAATAATGAATACTGCAAAACTATTCCAATATGCTATCTTGTGGCATCCAACTGAAAAACAAGCAAAAGACGAAGGTTTAAAATCTAAAGTCTTAGTAGAGCTAAGTACTATCTTAGCCAAAGATCAAGCCACTGCAGTTATGGCAGCAGGTATGAAAGTCCCTACGGATAAACAAAATGAATTAGATCAAATAGAAATTGCTATCCGCCCTTTTTAGTCTCGTCCATTAGTACACAGAATAGTACAACTGTAACCCATAAAGAACAACCACGAACTTTTGTAGGGCAAAAGTCAAATAATGTACTAACTAATGGACAAAACCTATTTACAACTACCAACATGTTAGTAGACCCAATTAACACTGCTACTTATTTACCGGCCAGTAGCTTATTAAATTCAAATCTTCAAAATTAAAAAAAAACAATGAAAAAAATTCAAACCTTCTTAGAGAAGAACCCAGGTTACACAAGAGCATCAGTAAGTTCAATTGTAAAGTATTCTAAAGCTGCCGAAACTACGGTACGTAAGTTTAAGAAAACAGAAATGTTTAAGACGATCAAGCAAAATCATTTAGCTAAAGTAAAAGCTAACCAAGAACAAACCCCAAGCCAAGCCTAATGAATAAGGAAGATTTCCAAAAATACTATGATACGAACCGTTATTCCGACGAGGTTTTTCTAGAATATTATATGGAAAATGCCCCAGCAGGTCAAAAGGTAAGTACTCAAGTGTTTTTGGAAAACTTCCCGATTTGGCGTCAATCGGTAAACATAATGGCAGTCTTACACACCGTCATTAATTATTACGTAGATAAATACAAAATTAAACGTAAATACAATGTACAACTTTTATCAAAAGATGGTACACTAATCAAACACTTACCTCCTATTTATGATAGAAACTAGTAAAAACAATAACTTAAAAGAATGGTTATTATTTTACATCCTCCTAAATGAGAGGGGGTTTGTTTCTCAACTATCAGGAGTACCCTTAGAAGGTAAAATAGACAGTAAATGGTTTTATTTTATTTACCCTAAAAGTAAATACCCAGAACTCAGATATTGCCCAGAAAACATCTTGATTATCTCAGAACATGAAAGACAAGGTGTAGAAAATTCAGAATTAGTACATGAAAAACATGCATCTATAGCTGAACATTACGAGGAATTAAAGTCCCTAACCAAAGACTATGAAAAAAATTTCTTAAACCCTGTTTACGAACACTCTAAAAAAGCAAAATGAGAATAACCAATAAAATTAAGAGGGCAATTGAAAACATGTCAATTAACCCTCACCATAAAAATATTAGACCGTCAAACTTAATCAGTTCAAATACTATCTATAGTACTTTAAATGCAAAAGAAATCAATTTCTGTAAAGAAAAAGTATTCGGTACAACTTCCAAAGTTGCAGCAAAAGTAGCAACAAGAGTTCCAGTGGATAAACCAACAATTACAAATACAGATTCCCATAATGGGAAAGACAAACAAACTGTCGAATCCCCTTATCCATTAAATTCAGATCAATTGGCTGAATTAGTAGGTGCCGACGGGGTTAATGTTCGCGTAGATCGTATATGGTCCAAATCCCACAAAAATGGTATATGGACATATTCAGTATTAACTGTAACTGCAATTAAAGATTTCTATTCACGTAAAGAATTAGAAAAACGTTTATCGCAAATTTTACCTAAAACTGGTACTTTCAAATTACCAAAAGTAACTCCAAATACCAATAAATTACTGACATTAACTTTAGCTGATATCCATGCAGGTTCCGTAGGTAATGAACATACACCTTTCCCTACCGAATATTCGAAAGCCATACTTATGGGTCGTTTAGATAAGTTTACGAAAGCTACGATGGAATTTGCAGGTAATAATACTTACGAAGAAGTTTGGTTATTAAATCTCGGGGACAGTATTAATTCATGGCAGGGGCAAACTACTCGTAAAGGGCATGATGTACCGTCGGAATCAAATAAAGATCAATTTGATATTTTCGTAGAAAGTATGGCGACATACTACAAAACTATGTTTGAATCCGGTTTATCAAAAAAGTACAAAGTAATATCTTGCCTAAATGATAATCACGCCGGCGTAGATTTATCATATATGGCTACAAGAGCAGTTGAACTGTATATTGGAGCACAGTATCCACAAGTAGAATTTATTCACCAAGAGAAGTTTATCGAAGTTTATTCATTCGGTAAGCACAATATCGCCATGGTCCATGGTAAAGATGAAAAACTAATGAAATTTGGTTGGAAATCTATTCTCGACGAAAAGTTAGACAATTGGCTTAATCAATACTTCTTACATCGTAAACATAACCCTACAGAACAATACAACCACGTATATAAAGGTGATCTTCACTTAAAGAACGAACAATTCGGTAAATTTGGTAGATACCTTAATTTCCCTTCTGTAATGGGTACAAGTGATTATATCGCGTTAAATTATGGATTCTCAGGTTCAGGGGCCGTAATCGAAGAGTTTAAAAAAGATTCTAAAAATGTTAAATCAGAAAATGTCTGGTTTCAGTAAACCATCCTTCGCAATGAAAAACGTTAAAGCCTCCATTCGGGGGCTTTTTCATTTTAAAAATTAATTCCCTTTCATATTTAAAATGAGTACCTTATATTGTAGCTTTGGGGGTAAATACCTATTATGACAGACGAAGAAAAGAAAAGTTTTAGAGTTGAGAATATGTTGAAGAAGTTTGCGAAACGAGGCAACGTTTATGAGTATCCTATTTTAGTAGAGGATATGAGTAAAATGCCAAAGTTTTCAGATAGTCCTTTAAGATATTTCGTAGTACAGGAATCTTATAAAGCTTGGCGTGAAGACCCTAATAATAAAAAGTTCTTCATACCAAAATTCTTTATCAGAGATTATGAACAAACTTGGGCCAAGATAGCGGATGAAATCTTCTTGGAAATGGAAGAGAATCATAACGGAGTAAAACTACCAGAGCAATTAGGAGAACTCTATATAGGGGAACCACCTAATAAAACATTCTTTGTATTAACCAATAGACCGACATTTAAGCATATTATATGGAGGAATAAAGGAAAGTACATGAACAAATTTTTGAACTATTTCTATTTCCATACATTTCATAAACGATACCGTTCGGCAATGTATAGAGAAGATTATTATAAAACAGCAAGAGAAGCTATCTCTCGATATAGTAAAACATAATGGGTATAACAATTGGAGGAGCAATAAGTAGGGTACGTAATGATTTTCGCCTGGTGCACGCAGATGCTCGGGTGACGAATAAGTACATCTATGCATTACTTGACGACCGTGCTGCCAAAGCTATCAAAGAAGAATCTGATAAGAAACGATTGACTAAGATAGATGCCATATGGCAGACACTAGACTGCCAAGAACTTATAGATGTCCCGACGACAGATGATTGTTGTAAATTCCAATCCAATTGTACGATCAAGCGTACAAAGGATAAGATGCCATTTTTGTATGAAGATTCTAGTGGAGTACTTATCAGATCAGTAACCTCGATCGATTATTCTCAAGAATTACAACCAATTAAATTAGCTGAATGGTTACGCAAGAAAGAGATCAACAACAAATTTGATAAGACTTTATACTTTTTTTACCGAAATGGGTATTTATACTTTCCCAATTTAAATTGGAAACTCATAACAGTAAGTGGGTTATTTAAGGATAATGTTGATAAGTACAACAAATGTGATGGAGAAGAAACCGAACCAGTTTGTACTTCAAAATTAGATGATAAATGGCCTGTACCTGAGTACATTCAATCAGGGGTAATTGATTACGTAATAAGAGAATTAGCAAGCACCTTGGCGCAGATTCCACCACACCAAGAAGAAGAAATTAATAAATCCAGTCAATAATGTCAAAATTAGATCACATAAAATATAAGACCTTTGACGAACTGATGGCCAGTGTAGAGTCTGATATGGATACATTTGCAGATGCTGGTATGGTCGATAGAAGTAAGTATATCAAGATTATACGTAAAGTAAATGCAGATATCGGTTTAAAGATTAATGCCGAGAAAGAAATAATGCTCGATATTAAGAACCATAAAGTAACACTCCCTGACGATTTCGAGTATCTTCAATTAGCTTTACTTTGCCAAGAGCCGGTAAGAATGTTTACATCTCAATCGGTAGATGCCCCAAAGTTGATACCGGAAATTGTATCATGTAATACTTCATCACCTTGTGACGCATGCCCTAAGAAATGTCCTTGTGGTACGAATACTACATTATGTGGGCATTGCTACAAGATTTATGAGTACCAACCGATGGATGTTACGTATACATATAAAACTTGTCTTCCTGTTAAGTTAACAAAAAAGAGTTACAGATTTTGTTCCGACAACTGTTTAAACACGATGATAACTTCCGATAAGTACAAATATACTTTAGATGTGTCAGAGAACACACTGACACTTGACGGTATTAAGGAGGGCAAATTGTACTTAAGCTATGTGACAGACATGGTTAATGAAAACGGGGACCTAATAATTGTAGACCACCCAATGATCAATGATTTCTATGAATACAGCGTGAAAGCTCGTATGTTAGAAAATTATATGATGAACAATGATGCCGACGTATCCCAACGTTTAAAGTACGCGATCGATATGAGAACAATTGCTCGTAACGAAGCTATGAAATTAGCAGATATGCCAGAGTATACTGAAATATTAGAATACGCAAAAGGTAAAAGAGAAAATTTCTATAACAAGTACTATAAAATGTTCGAAAGATACTAATGGGATTACCTCAACAAAGATACCTATATACAGATTCCAAGTATGAATATACCTTGGAAATTATCTTTACGGAAACACCGTTAAAGGCTTTGAAAGGTTTGTATAAAAAATGGGATATCGACGAGGATCTAATTGACGGTGACGCATATACGGTCGTATGTGAAAACAAAGCCGGAGATTATATAGATAACAGCAGATACGGGCTAATATTCAGTTACCGTTGTTTGACCCCTAATATAATTGCCCACGAGTGCACACACTTGGCGGCATTCATACTAGAAGCACGAAATATTGACTTACCAGGGAAAGATAGTAAATACGAGAATATGTGTTGGGTAGTAGGCCATTTAACCGAAATGGTTACAAACCTCGCAGAAAAACTTCATATACCTATTTATAAAAGCAATTTCCCATCTAAATTAAAAAAACTTGCCTGATAACCCTATAGAAATTGAAACACTAGCCCCGAGTAAAGGATTAGTAATGGACTATTCAGATCTGAATGGTACTAAAGATATATGGGTATATGCCAGAAATGTGGTAGTTAATTCTCACCTGGGGGATATCGTACAATTACAGAATGAACCAGCTACTAAATTTTGCGTAGATTTTCCTTATACATACCTTGGGTCTGCTAAATTAAAAGACAGTAGGTATTTAGTATTTACAGGAAATAATGTAGATTCGGAAATTGGAATATTTGATGAACAAAAGTGTACATATACGACACTGAAGAATGATCCATGTTTAGGTTTTAAAACTAGCAACCCAATCTTTGCCGTAGCAAAAGAGAACTATGATTGTACTGAATCGGTACATTGGGCTGATGGACAACTTAATGAACTTCGAGTAATTAATGTTGATAAAATACCATTACAGTATACAGAACAGGATGACGCATGCAAAACAAAAGAGTATTTTGATCAATTAGATTGCAATGAATTAGCCTTTACCAAAAAGTTTAATATCCCTGTAATTAGAGCTACGAAGACTTCATTTGGTAATCTAAAGAATGGCGTATATCAATTAGCTATTGCTTACTCAAACAATGGTTCTAGAGTAACAGATGCTTTTTCGGTAACAAACCCACTTGCAGTGTGGGATCATCAAGGTTTTGGCGGATCGATCGAACTCAATATCGATAACCTAGATAGAGATTTTAATCAATACCAATTGATGTTAATTTCTACTATTGATGAAGTTACTACATACCAAATAGTAGGGGAATACAATACTTCACAAACAACCCACACTATAACGACAAATACAAATACGTCGTATATAAATATTCCTGCAGAAGAAATTACCGTCAAGAAAACATATTATCAAAAAGCCGACTACTTAAATGCTAATGACCAATATCTATTCTTAGGTGGGGTTTCTACTCGTCCGCCTTTAAATTATCAAAAGCAAGCACTTGAAATAGAATCTTTCTACGAGGTTATTGAAGTGCCTGTAGATTTCTATAAAGAAAATAATGATCCTGGATATTACAGAAACGAATCCTATCCATTTTCTATTCAACCCTTCTATACAGATGGAGAGCATGGTGATTTGTACCATATTGTAGGAAGACCTGCAAAAGATTCAGACCTACAGATTGTATATGGAAATGACGTATTTGACAGTACCGTTAATTGCGGTACGGAAAAACCTAATAAACGTTTCCAAATATACAATACAGCTGATTCGGAAAAACCAGTAGCAACTCAAACAGTGTGCGATAAACGACTAGTTGCTAGAGGTAAGATGGCGTACACAGAATCTACAGATCTGTACCCAGATAACGTAGAAATGTTTGGAGATTTGGCGTGCACACCTATTCGTCACCATAAGTTCCCAGATGAATGTAAAAGTGCACGATATCGTGTAGATGAAAAAACAGGCCAAGTTTATTTAAGAATTCTTGCAGTATCGTTCGAGAATATCCCTCATCCTTTAGATGAAAATGGTGCGCCAGTAAAAGATATTGCCGGCTTTAAAATTTACAGAGGAGATAGAGCAAACAATCGCACGGTGATCGCCAGAGGTATGTTTTCAAATGTACGTGAGTATAAAGATAAAACCAAGACTGTAAAATATACAAATTACCCTTTCAACTATTTAGGAAAAGATACATTACTTTCAGAAAAACCTGTATACTTAAAAGCAGGTGGTGAAAAAGATTATGTCGGCTTAACTACCTATAAGACTGATGAATTTACGTTCTTCGGCCCACATGCATACTTCAATCGTGTAGGATTTGGGGATTACGTAACCTTTGAATCAATAGAAACAGCTACTGTTCAAGGATATTTTGAAGAAGTATTTAAGCATCCAAAAGCTAAATTAATATCTGATAACGTACTTTATTATTCAGTATTGATTGGCGCCATCGACGGTTACCTACGTGCAATTGCAGGATCTAAGTGTGAAACTTCTTACAAAAAAGGATCTTTAACTACGGAAGTCAATGCTGGTACTGGAGGGGCTACTACAGTGAACTATTCTAATATGGCTCAAGTTACCCGATGTAATGATATTTTACAATCAATTGGTAATATTGACGCAGGAGCTAGTAATGCAGTATCCAAAGCACTTTTAAAAGCACTTGGAACTGTAGCTAAGTTCGGCGCCTTTGCGTTTTACGCAGCAGAAACAGCCCAGAAAGTAATTGAAATTGTTTACAATTTCTCCGCTTGGAAACAATACGCTATTCAATATAATGCCCATGGATTTTTTAATAAATCAACATGCATTAAACCAGAACAAAAACGTCGCCGAATTGAACACTATCAATACTTGTCACAAGAATTAAATAGTATTCAAGATAAATCAGATACATATTACAATAATTTATATAAGAAAGACAATGTTTTTGTCCGAGTTAATAAAAGCGTAGAAGCAATTAAGGGTGACACATCCCATACAACTATTTCTAAAGCAAAAAAGTGTGGGGAATTTAAAGTAGATGTAAATACCCAAGCTAAAATGTATTACGGTACTATCCAAAGAACTATACCAAACCAGTACGGACAATTAGATTCTATTAAATATGTAAGCACTGGTGCCGAAGTAATTACTGCAGCGAAAAATCCTACGGTAAACACTACATACAAAATTAGTATGGTACTTGGCGGAGATTGTTATATTAATAAATTCTCATCGAATAACCCTACGGATTTCTTTACACACCCATTGTATGATCAACCGGACGGTTTCGTATATGATTATCGTAACTTTAGAGCTATCGCAAATCCAAGATATTGGATCGATACTTCTCAATACGAATTCTTAGATATCGTACCTAAAACTTCTTCTGGTTCAAGTACTAACGTAAAAGAATCAAATTTACCAAGACAAAAGTATAATCTTGATTGTAAAAATAAGAAAGGATTCTC
>ENA-UOWO01001343-UOWO01001343.1-activated-sludge-metagenome-genome-assembly--contig:-NODE-1343-length-32967-cov-6.559705_pt1 | contig 32967 bp, 40 predicted proteins | sample MGYA00238148_ERZ761564 | MGnify/ENA primary metagenome ERZ761564 (study PRJEB28885, sample SAMN05720194) | activated sludge metagenome | isolation source: Anaerobic digester | place: USA...
GCGCACAGCTCGAGGTCTCCGCCAACACGGTGCGGCGCCTGTTTGATGCGGGCGACCTGACCGGGTTCCGGTTGCCACGCAGAGGCAGCAGACGCATCTCCCGCGAGTCGGTCGAGCGACTGCTCACGCCGGAAGCAGCGCCGCAGGTCACTACACCGCAGCACGCAGAGGGCTAACACGCCAGGAGGCGCATGATGGCATGGATAGAGAGCCACCAGACACTACGCCAGCATCCGAAACTGGCAAAGGCGGCGCGTTACCTGGGCATCTCAAAGGTGCAGATGATCGGCCACCTGCATTGTCTGTGGTGGTGGTGCCTGGACTACGCTCAGGACGGCGACCTGTCGATCTTCGAGCCTGCTGATATTGCGGAGGCGGCAGAGTGGGAGGCGGACCCCGCTGACCTACTGCACGCGCTGACCGATGTTTCACGTATCGGTGACCGCATCGGGTTCCTCGAACGAACTGAGGATGGCGGGTTGCTGATCCACGACTGGTTTGACTACGCTGGCAAGCTCATCGAGCGCCGGGAACGGGATGTCCAGCGGAAGCGGGCGGCGCGCGGTTCGGATACTGGCGGGACACCTGCCGGAAATCCGATGAATGTCCGCGGGACATCCGCGGGACATCCGCAGGACGACCGCGGGATGTCCGATGGAGGACCGTATGTACCCAACCCAACCATACCCAACCAACCAAACCCAACAGAACCGAACACTACCGTACCCAACCAACCCAAAGCGGACGGTAGGAAGGAGGGCAAGGAGCTGGTGGAGCCTACGCCGGAGGTCCGAGCGATCAACAACGCTTACGACGCGTGCGGACTGATGATCTCCAAGACGCACATGGACATGCACTTAGAGACCATTGCCCGGACTGGACTTGTAGCCTGGCAACAGGGCTGGGCAGCAGCGATGGAGCAGAGCAAGCACAACAACCCGCGTTATGTGGCGCGCTGCGCTGAGTCGGCGATGCTGGCGGCACAGAAGCGCAACGGCAAGACGAACGGGGCAGGCTCGCGGGCGGCGGAGTTGCAGCCGTACAGCATGGACGACATCCCGCCCGAGCAGCGCAAGGTGATCGAGAGTATGTCAGTGGCGAGGATGACGCCGCAGAGCAGTCCGCTTGACAAGCTGCTGTCCTGGGTTGAGACGTTGCGCGGCGATCCCCGCGCGGCGAAGATGATCGAGCGGGAGATAGACAGACTCGCCGCGTCCGGGGCGATCACAGATCACGATGCGGCGCTGGAAGCCGCGTTGCACAGATACGGGGTGCAGGCCAGCCTATGAACGATCCCATCACCAGCCTGATCTTTGATCCCAACGTCATCGCGGTGCAGCTCCAACGTGCGTTGAACAAGCGGCTCACGCGCGACGGGTGCATTGTCACGCCGCTGGCCGATGGCCCGCAGTATCACGCGTACCGTTGCCTCATCGGGGAGGGGGTGCGCCCGGAAGAAGTTGAGACGATGGCGCGAGCCCTGGGCGTGGTAGCCGGGGCGAAAACCAGCGTCATCACCCCGCTTAACGGGAGCCTCCTGATCGAGATCCCGAAGCCAGAACACCTCCGGGGCATCCTCTCCGGGCCGCGCATCGAAGCCGAGGTCAAGCCGCGTGGCCCCTTCGCCGTGCCCCTGGGGGTGCGGGTGGGCGACCTGGGTAACGAGGTGCTGTGGCTTGACCTGCGGAACGAGATGCACGCACACGTACTCATTGGCGGCATCACGCAGAGCGGCAAGTCGATGGTACTGAAGTGGCTGCTTTACTGGTTGCTGACGCATAACAAGGCGACTGATCTGGCCTGGGTTGCGGCTGATCCCAAGCGCGGCAACCAGGGCGGATTGCTGCCGTTCGCCCACTCCGGGCATTTGCTGCATCCGATTCAGCGGGACGTGGTTGAGGTCGTGCGGTTACTGACCTGGGTGCTGGTAGAGATCGAGCGGCGGGAGATCACGGGCGAGACGCGCCCGCGCCTGCTCGTCGTGCTGGAAGAAGTCAAGCACTTCACGGACAAGAGCGGGGACGTGGCGCAACTGCTGGCGGAGATCATCCAGGTCGCGGCGGCCTGGGGCATCCACGTCATAGCTACGACGCAGGCGCCCAAGCAACGCACCGTAGGCGATGCCCTGAGCAACTTCCCGGTTACGATCATGGGCCGGGTGGCGCGCGATACGGAGGCGTTTGGGGCGACGGGTCGGGCTAAGACGGGGGTCGGTGCGCTGCTGCAACGGGGAGACATGATCTGTTTGCTGGCCGGTGACACGATCCATTTCCAGGCGCCCTATCTGGACCTGCGCTATCTGTGGTCGCGCGTGCCGAAGGGTGGGCCTGGTCGGTTAGACGATGTGCTGCCGCGTGAGGACCGCATCCGGGTCGGGGTACGCAAATCCCAGGTGCGCCAGTGGCGTACAGACGAGATCGAGACGGCGCGTGAGCTGGTGCAAGCTGGCCGGGGGGTTGAAGCCGTGCGCCGGGCGCTTGGCATTGGCACGGATACAGCCAAGCGGCTCTGCGAGCAGATTCGGGCGGGAGAATTGTAGGGGGGGGCGATGCAGGAGACCAGAACAGGCGGCGGGCCGGGGTTGACCTGGTTGCTCATCATCTCAGCGGCGATCACGATTCCCCTTATCATCGTGGTCAACATGATCGGCGACGAGCGCATCTACACGCTGGCACACACGTTTGTGACGGCTGTCAGCGTGGCGGTAGTGCTGCTGTCCGTCGCCGTGTGTATCCGCATGTGGCGTAAGCGCGATGCTGTGAACGAGCATCATTTCACGCACGATGGGACGACCGTCAAGGAGATTCATTACGGGGTGCCTCCGCCGCGGCAGGTGTTGCAGCTAGGGTCTGGGCGCGACCGGGAGATTGATCCGCTCGCCTTCCCGGGGTTGTACCGCGCGGCCTACCAGGCCGGGGCCGCACCGCGCGAGGAGCAGCGCATCTATGCGCAGCGGTTCGCAGATGGCCCGGCCATGGCTGACGAGCTGCCCGCCGAGGCTTTTGAGGGGGATGATGATATTGTCGTCAACCGGCCTGAGTGGACGGGCTCGCTGGTGCAGTAGGGGTGGCGCATGGGGTTGACTGCGTTCTGGGATTTCTGGAACCTGATCGAGAAGGCGGAGTCGGTTGCCGGTAATGCGGTGATGCTGGCCTCTGGGCAGGGGTGGGGGGTACACTTTGACGTGCTGCCTCCCTCCGGCCTGTGGGGGATAGACGTGGAGCGCATGTTGCGCCGTTACGGGGTGCGCCGGATGTGGGGTCGGCGCGTGACGCGGGACAGCCATGACGAGGGTATGTCCCCATACTGGATCGCGTTCGACCTGCCGCGCCATCAAGCGCGGTGGGCGCGCTACCTGTTACAGAGATACGGGTGTCAGGTCGAGGGGCGCCAGGACCGGACGGCGCAGCGGGCGGGCGAGGAGGGTAGTATGCCTGTGCCGTGGTCTGCGGGTGGGCGGGTGGCAAAGCAAAGCCCGGCGCCTGCGGCTCGTAAGCCAGAGCGCCGGGCCTGGTGGCGCGGGGTGCTCTAGAACCAGCCTTGCTTGGATCTCGGCAGGTTGCCCGTGGTGATGAAGTGTTCCTTGTCCTGCTCGATCTCGGCACGCGTGCCCCAACGATTGTGGCCGGTGTGGCGGGAGACGATAGTCAGGCTGTACGTGTGCCGGTCGTGCTGGCGCAGCTCGGCGATGGTGCCATCCTGTGCGGTAATGGTCTCGACAAGGGTGCTCATGCCTTGGCCTCCTGTAATGCCTTGCGTAGTGCTGCGATGTGCTTGTCAACGATGCGCCACGTCGAATGGACGGGTGGCGCGTGCTGCTCTACCAGGTCATAGCGTCCGGCGCGAATGGCCTCATCCGTGATCTTCTGCCAGTCGCGCCACGCCTCGAAGTTGTTGGCGGCATTGGTCAGCTTGATAAGTCCACGCGGCGTCATGCCTTGGCCTCCTCCTCGTATTCCTCGGCGACCTCGAACGCGGCATAGAACAGCCACTTTGGTGCCTCGAACCTGGGCGCGGGCCCGTAGGCGTCGAACTCCATGCACGCGGCCTCGGCTAGTGCAGTCATGTTTACCTCGCCACCATCGTCGATGTACTGGTTTGGATAGGCGGCGATCTCGTTCTTCATCCATGCCTTGACGGTTGCCGTGTTTGGCGTGCTCATGCGTCTCCCTCCTCGTCGTAGTAGGTTGCGCCCTCCGGGACGATCTCGATAACGCTATCCTCGTACTCGGCCTGCTCGGTAACACAGTCGCAGATAGACGGCATACTGACAGTCGTGGAGCCGTAGTCAACCCAGTCATTGACCTGGCCTGTGCCGTGGCAATACCGGCAGTCCTTGCGCGGTGTGATGGTCTCGATGGTCATGCCGCCTCCGCTGCCAGCCTGCGCATGGCGTTGTCGTACAACTCCTGCGCTGCGCGTCCCTCTGCGATGAGTACCTCGCCATCACGGGAGAGATACCCGTCTCCGGTCGGCCCGTTCGGATACCACTGCCGAGCCCACACACGCAGGCAGCGGTCAGGGTCAGACTTGCGCTTCTTAGGTGCCATCTCAAAGTCAATCATGCTTGTGCCTCCTGCAATGCCTTGCGCAGTGCTGCGATGTGCTTGTCAACGATGCGCGCCACGGAATGGACGGGCGGCGCGTGCTTCTCAACCAGATCATAGCGACCGACGCGAATGGCCTCGTCGGTGATCTTCTGCCAGTCGCGCCATGCCTCGTAGTTCTGGGCTGCGTTGGTCAGCTTGATAAGTCCTCGCGGTGGCATGTCACTCCCCCTGTGCGAACACGCGAGCCCGAACGTACTCGCTCATGCTCACCCCTGCGGCCTCGGCCATGCGGGTGAGGTCGATGCGCTCGGCGTCGGTGAGCCGAATGCGCAACGTGTAGTCGCGGATCTCGTCCACCCCCGAGCCCAGGTTGGCGGCGATCTCGGCGCGTTCCTCGGGCGTGAACGTGGCGCCCGGGTCGTTGAACGCCAGCTCTGCCGCGTGGTTGTATCTGAGTTGCAACACGGGCGACTTAGCCCGGATGGCTGCGAGGGTGGCGATGGCCTCGCCCGTCGCGTTGGGAGAGCGGGCGATGATGATGCGTAGTGCTGATTCCATGCTGCCGTTCATGCTGTCATCTCCTGTAACATCCAGTGCTTGTCCACCCAGGCCCACGCGTGCGCCCAGAAGTCGGGCGGCGAGACGTGGCACAACACGCGCCGCTCGTCGGTGTCGCTCACCTGGGCGATGTGTACGGGCGTGTCACCTGGCACGATAACGCTGGCCCCGCCGAGGGCGTTGCCTGCGCCAACAATCTCAGAGTGGAACGTCAGATCAAACGCGGTGCGAATCATGCTGTCATCTCCTGGGTGTTGTCCGTGTCTACCGTCCAGTTATCGGGCAGGACGGTGATGCCGATCTGCCGCTGCTGCTCTGCCGTGTGGTACTCGGTGCGCAGGACATGGGCCAGGTAGCCGTCAACCGTGAACGTGCGGTGCTCATCCTGTCTGCCTGCGTAGTTGTGCACGACATAGGTTACTGCATCGGTGAGCATGATGCCTCCTTATCCTGGTCAAACAACGTGCCGCACCAGTCCCACTCACTGACGGGCGGGGCGGGCTTGGGTTCGGGTGCGCTCTGCCGGGCCGGGTCAGGCACCATGATAGGCGAGCCGGTAAAGATGGGCAGGTCATCGTCTAGCAGTTGGGCGGGCTTGCGTCGTGCGCTCATGTCAAGCCTCCATGTACTCGGTGAAATATTTGCGGATTGCGGCATCTGGACGCTTGCCCGCACTGAATTGGCACGTGCCGCGCACCTGAATCCCGTTGATCCATAGTCCCTCGCCGTCCCGGTTGGTGCGCACCGTGTAGACCTTGATTTCATCGGTGAGGAGTTCGGTAACGGTGACGCGGTAGGTGTTGGTCGTGAGTGCGGGCAGTTTCTTGAGTGATACTTTGGTGATCTGCTCTTTCATGTCATCCCCTCCGCGTGTAGGATGCGCGGCCCCCGGGTAGGTGGGCTAGATGATCTCCCAGGCAGCGGCGTCGTAGCCTGGCAGGGCAGCGATTGCCATGCCGCGAATCGTCTCGATGATGCGGTATGCCTCGGTGTCCTTGTAGTCCGGCGTCTCACACGTCTGGTAGTCGTAGCAGGTGCACGCTTTGAGTGCTTGCACCGGGCTGATTGCCTGGCCGCGGGTGAACTGGAACGGCGCGATCTTGATCTGGCCTGCGTATTGCTCGGGCGTGTCATCCGGGTAGCGATAGCACACGCTGCGAATGTTCTCGGCCTTGAGGATGTTGGCGAGTTCTTCGGCGTGGACTACGTCTCGCGTGTCCTTGACGATGCTGGCGGCGCCGGTCTCGTCGTGCAACCAGATGTAGCGCCGGTCCCCCTTGGCTGCGAATTGCAGCAGCGAAACAATGTGCTTGTCTGATACCACAAATGCACTCATGTCATCCTCCTCCGGCCTTTAGCCCGACCGGCGGGGCAGGTGGGTTAGTCGAGCCCGGTGGTATGCTCGTCTATGGTGACGCGCGGTGCGATGATGACCTGCCGCCTGACGTGCGTCGTCTGCTCTGAGATGGCGTGCTCTGGCGTGTCGGGTGCCATGAGCGCGAGAATGGTGGCGTCGAACGCTTGCCACGGGCCATATCCGAGTAGGCGACCGTCCCCCAGGTCGGTGTATACGGCATCGGCAAACTCCCCCGTGCGAAACAGCCAGCCTAGTGCATCCTCGGCGTTGTGCGCGTAGTACACGTGCACCGGGGCGTGTGCGTAATCGAGTGGCGTGATGTGCTCGCCGTCCTGCCTGCCGTATTGCCTGGTGATGCGGATTACTACGATGGGTGCCGTTTCCTGCTTTGTCTCGTACTGGATTGGTTCGCTGCCGTCATCTGACGTGATGGTATAGCGGACCTCGTACCCAAAGCTCTCGATTGGTGCCGTGCGCCTCTTGGCGTATGCCTCTGTGAACTCTCGCTCTTGGAATGAGTAGCGCATCTCACTCCAATCCGTCTCGCCAATCTGCCGGTAACGTAGGTGCAACCTATGTGCCATGGTATCCCCCCCCTGTGTGTTGTAGGTGTGTGTTGTCACGCCCCTATACTACCACAGCGTAGCTACATTGTCAATCCCCCAAATCATACGAGTTTTGCGACTCGCTCATGCGCCGCACATCACCCCCTCACTCACCCCCACGCAACGTCCCACGTAACGCCCCACGTAACGCACGCGCAGCCAGTGAGTGAGGTCGTGTGCCAAAACCAAAATCATGGCGCATGTGTGTTGTACCCTATCGTCAGGAGGTGGCTATGCAGATTCCCGGTTTTGTCTGGACCGCGGTCCTCGCCCTCATCCCCCTGCTCGTGCAGTGGCTGATGGGGGACTATTTCGCAGGACAACCGTGGGTGTCTCTCGTCGTGATCGTCCTCGGGTTTGTCGCCAAGCTGCTCGAATTGTACCGGCCCGCCCAGGTGCGCGGCCTCGAAGCCGCCGACGCAGAGCCAAGCAAGCTGCGCCGGTTCTTGCTCGGTGGGTAAGACTGAGGATACGGGCGCGATCACGGTTGACGCGCTTGTGTCACAGGTGCGCACGATGGCTGATGGGGGGGTTCGAGTAGTCCTCGACCTCCCCGAAGGCTACGTATACGAGGCAGCTTGGCTCATGCAGGTCAAGCAGGATGAGGGTATCGTTAGGGTGTCGGTCAACCGGACAGACAGCGGCTAGTCAATGGTCGCAAACGATGGTCAATGGATCAACCAGATTTCGCAACACTTCTCAAGACCCTGACGCCAGCACAACTTGATTTCGTGCGGGCGCGTTTGTGGTCGCAGTCAGATCGAGACGCGGCAGAAAAGGCGGGGATACATCCCTCAACAGTTTGCAGGTGGGAGAACCTGAACGATGTGCGGATGTGCATCACCCTCGCCAAGCAAGATGGCGTGGTAATCGCTGCTGAGGAGCTGCGGCGCATGATTCCCGATGCGATGGACGCGCTTCGGGATGAACTGAAGGCTCGGCGCGGAAGTAGCAAGCGGCTTGACGCCATTGTGCAGGTGCTCGACCGCACGATAGGCAAGCCGACCGACAAGACAGAGGTATCTAGCCCCGGTGGTGGGCCATTGGAGATCGTAATCCGGCATGTCGAAATCCCTATCCCTGAGCATCCCGGCGAGACACCCGGCGCAACGTCAGGTAGTTGACGAGGCCGCGCGCTTCAACGTCCTCGCGTGCGGGCGGCGCTGGGGGAAGTCCTGGCTTGGCGTTGACCTGCTGATTGACGCAGCCGTGCAGGGTAAGCCGGTGGCCTGGTTTTCGCCCACCTATCGTATGCTCTCGGACGCCTGGCGCATGGTGCGGGAGGTCGTCCAGCCGGTGACGGTAGCAGCTCGGGCGGATGAGCATAGGATCGAGTTGATGAGCGGCGGCACGGTGGATATGTTCAGCCTCGACAACCCGGATACGTCACGCGGGCGCAAGTTTGCCAAGGTCATCATTGACGAGGCGGCGATGAGCCCCAACCTCGAACCGGCCTGGACTAACGTCATTCGCCCGACGCTTGCCGACCTGCGCGGGGGTGCCTGGTTTATGAGCACTCCTCGCGGGCATAATTACTTCTGGCAGCTCTACAACCTGGGCATTGATCGGGCGGAGGGGTGGCGCTCGTGGCGTAAGCCGACTGCTACCAACCCCTACATTGGAGCCGATGAGATTGAGGCCGCACGCCGCACCCTGCCCGAGCGGGTGTTCGCTCAGGAGTTCCTAGCCGAGTTCATCGAGGACGGTGGCGCGGTGTTCAGGGGGGTGTACAAGTGCGCTAATGGTACACCAATGGAGCCGCAAGCAGATCACGCCTATGTTATGGGCGTTGATCTGGCTAGGTTGGCTGACTTCTCAGTAATCGCGGTCCTTGATACGTCCGTTGATCCTATTGCGTTGGTACACCTTGACAGGTTCAACAAGATAGACTGGACATTTCAGGTCGGCAAAGTTCGTGCAATTGCAGAACGATATCACGTCTCTATGATTCAGGTAGACGCAACCGGCCTTGGTGATCCGGTGATTGAGCTATTGCGTTCTGAACTAGGGCGCGTAGTTCACTTTGAGATATCAGATTGAGATGAGCCATTCGATGATGGTTAGGACACAGGACAACAAGATTATCGGGGGCGTTTCCTCCAAGTTTACGGCGCGTGATGTGGTGAACGTCACAGGTTATGTCCCAGCCGCACACCATACACGCTTTGCCGTAAGCCTTAATCGCAATCTTGCGCGCCGTCGTGTGGTTGCTCGTATCCTTGAAGTTGGGGTTATTGCTACCAGCCGTATCCAGTCCGTTACCCTTGCTACTCTTACCAAAACGGTACGCATGAAAGCACTGGCGGGAACAAAACTTGGCCGCCTTCGCTCTGTGCGGTTTGATGTAGAACGGCTTGCCGCAGTTCTGGCAAGTGACTTCCGCCCCCTTGCTATGTCTGAGTTCTGGATGGTCTTTCAAGGCTTGCGATTGCGCCTTGTTAGAGCAAGAGCGCGAGCAATAGATATTCCCGTTGATAACTTCGGATGGCTTACGCTTCACGGGAGCGCCGCAATACTGGCAAGTGTAGAGGTTGGTCTTGCCTCCGTACTCGTCAGGATGCGCAACCTTGTACGCAATGTAGCAGGACTTGGAGCAGAACGAGCGGCGCTCGTCGTAGGTCGTGAACCCTACGCCGCAGTTCTTACAGGTGAGTGCTAACATGATTTGTCCTTTCTATTGTCGGGGTTGACTGTGAAAAGTATAGCACCAATGGTTACAGGGGTCAAACTAACAAGCGCGAGCAAAGCGGCTCTTGTGAATGAACTGGCTGTGGCATTTGAGCAACAGTCTATTCAGATTTTCCCCGATGCTGTGTTACTTGCTGAACTCGTAGCATATTCGGCAGAGCGTTTGCCAAGTGGCGCGTTGCGGTATTCAGCACCACCCGGACAGCATGATGACACGGTAATGGCTTTGGCGCTTGCATTGAGTTGTGTTAGGAGGGGCCTGCCTGCCGCGCGACCCTCGCCGGGTGATCCGTTCGCACAACGTAAACCCTCAGACGGGCCGGGCATGGTGCGTACTGAGACAGGGGTTAGATTCATGCGACCGACTAAGCGCAAGGTGGATACATGGCTGTGAGACGTAAGAGCAAGCCGACCCCCGAGGAACTGTGGAACAAGGCCGAGGATTTATTCGACGCAGCCCAGGCCCGCAACTCCATGTACGACGAGCTGGACGCCATGTACGACGCCGAGCCGCCCGCCAACGCGCCTGACGGTGTCAAGCTGGTACGCAGCAGCCATTACACCAACACCGTTGATCTTGTCGTAGACCTGGCCTCGCAGCAGGAACTAACGATTGAGGTGCCCCTACGCAGCGAGACGGAAGCCGCCGAACGTGAGGCCGACGAGCAAGAGGAGTTCTTGCAGGCATGGCTCCGCCAGAATGACGAGACGCTGAAACAGGCGACGACGATGGAACTCGCCTACCTCGCTACGCAGCGCGCCGTATGTATCGCCAAGGTGCTGTTCTACGACAAGTCCCTGTCCAAGCTAGAGTCCGGTGATTTTGCGGTGGCCGGGTCGCCTATGGTGTGCCTCGTGCGTGACCCTCGCAACTGTGTCTGGGAGATCGGGGTTGGCGGGACGTTGTTCATGGCCGAGCGGTTCGAGCGCACTGCGGCGGAGATTCGTGGCCTGTATCCAGATGCCTTATCCGATGTGGAAGCCTATCCCGATGACCTGGACGTGGAGTGGACGGAGGTATGGACGCCGGATTGGGTAGCCTACTACGCCGCGCAAGAGCCAATCGCGGTGGCCGGTCAGATGGTGCGGGCGCATGGGTACGGGGTCGTGCCGTATGCGGTGGGTGTGGGCCGGGTTATTCCTCGGCTACGCGCCAGGTATCAGCCGTTGATGCGGTCGATTGCCCCGATCTGCCGCAACCTGGACACGTGGTATTCGATCCTGCTCACCTCTGGTTGGGCGGCGATAACAAGCGCCTGGAACGTGTTCTCGGATGCGTATCCACTGGACGGTAGCCGGGAGCTGGATACGGCGCCGGGTGCGGTCAACTTCTTCTCGCGGGGCGATCAGGTGCAGCCATTGCAGCGGGCGCCATTGCCGGGCGACTTCTTCCAGTCGGGCGACAGGATGTTACAGCAGTTGCAGCAGGCGACATTCCCCTTTGCGATGTACGGGCAGGGTGTTGAGTCCATGGCCGGGTATGCGATCAACCTCCAAACGCAGGCCGGACGCCGAGCCCTCGCCCCGATCTGGCACGCGATTGAATCCTGCTACGAGTCGGTGTTCAGGATTGTGGCGATTGTTGGCAAGCGGAAGCTGGAACCCCTGATTGGCGATGAGATTCCCCTCGTCGTGATGCAGGGTGCGGAAGGTGCGCAGGTTGCCGAGGATGGTAGCAAGAAGCGCAAGCGGCGGAGTAAGCGGCAAGTGTCTTTCAAGCTGGGGAACGTGGGCGACGACTGGCAATGCAAGGTAGAGCTTGGCGATCCGATGCCCGCAGATGAGGCGAGCAACCTGCGCATGGCAATCGAGTCCACGCAGGCCGGGCTCCTGAGCAAGAGGACGGCACGCAGCAAGTACAAGCTGACCGAGGACGACACAAGCGAGCAGGAGCGCATCCACGTCGAGCAGATCGTTGAGCAGCTAGCCCCGTTGGAAGCGGCGAAGCTGGCAGCGGCGCGCGGGTACATCCCCCGGACGCTGAAGGTGCCGCCTGGGTGGAAGCAGCTCAAGGATGGTCAGATTGTGCCGGACTTAGGGCAAGTGGCTGATGAGCCAGATGGCTTAGCGCAGGGCGAGATGCCTCCCGGCGGTATGCCGGAAGGTATGCCGATGCAGCCGGGGGAGATGCCGATGATGGGACAAGGCCCGATGCCTGAGATGCCAGGTCAAGGTATGGCTCAAGGTGTCCCTCCCGGTCTGCCGCCTGAGTTAGCCAACCTGCCGCCCGAGGTGCTCATGCAACTACTCGCCCAGATGCAGGGTGGTGGTGGCGCAGCGCCCCAGGGTATGCCGCCAGGTATGCAGGGTATGCCAGGTATGCCGCCTTCTGGGGTGAATCCCGCCGACATGCAGGCACTCGCGGGACAGGGGCCGGTCGTGCCTGACCTTGATGAGATGGCGGGTGAGCCTGGGATGATGATGCCGGGGATGATGTGACCAAGGACAAGGACAACTGCAAGGTGACAAAGCGCCGGTCGATCAGGCGCAAGCGTAAGGGAGTGAGACTTGAACGAGACTAACGCACCGCAGGTAACAGCAGACTACAAGATCATCACGGTCGTGCAGCCGACCCCGCAGCACGCCATAGATGCACTGGGCCGGGAGATGGCGTCCTACATTGCCGAGGGCTATGACGGCTACGGGGAGATCGGCTTGGTCCAGACCTCGGGCGGATGGCTGGCCTACAAAGAGATCGTGCGCTACAAGTATGGGGATGAGACGTGCGAGGCCGAGCCGGTTGAGACGCCGCAGGAAGCACCAGAGTCGCCCGTACCAGCACGCAAACGGAGCAAGGCCCATGTGGCGTGAGCTGCACGGCAGCACGGTCAGCGTGTTCCCAGGTTGGTTGCACGTCTCGTTCGAGTGTCCCAACTGTGGTGGACGATGGGAAGGGGTTGCCGCGGTGGGTGTGCAAGGGTGCGCCTGCCCGCATTGTGGTGCGGTGGACGAGGACTACGTATGGGTGCCGGACGACGATGATCCGGCCCGGCCTGATATGCCGCATGATGGCTGCTGGTTGACTGGGGAGATAGCTGCTACGAGTGAGGAAACTGACTTCCTGCGCAAGCATGTGCGGCGAGAGTACAACCTTGTCGGGAAGCTGCTGGTTCTGCTCGTCATCAAGCTCGTCACGCTGATCGAAAGGATAGGCTGATATGCCAACACAACCTCCGGGCCTGCCGGACTTCCGCCAAGAGTACCGGGCCGCGGTCAACAACGCAGGGTACTACGGTTTGCCTACGAGTGGTAGCAGTATGGCGCCGATGCGCTATGCCAACATGCCATTCGATGACTTTGCGCGCGTGTCAAGACAGGCCCAGCCTTTCGCCGCGCCTGTTGCCCCCGCTATGGCAACTTCTGCCGCGCCTGTCGCCCCAGCCATGGCAACTTCCGCCGCGCCGCGCCCACAGTGGACGCCAGCCAGCGCAGCCGCGCCGAAGCAGGCAGATGTACGGATGCCGATTGATTATGCTCAACTCCTGAGCGCAGCCGTCGCGCAGTATCGCAACTACATGGCCGGGGCGGAGGCACAAGGCGCACAGGCCAGGGCGCAGGCTCCCGCAAGTTACGGGCAGTATCCTCCGCAGATATGGCAAGGCGGCGCCGCACCTCCGAGCGTGCCGGGCGCAGTCGCAGGACAGGCAGGCCAAGTCACCGCACCGACCTACTCAGGCAGCAGCTATGGTGGCAGCAGCTATGGTGCATCGGGCTGGATTGATCCGGTGTGGTACGAGCAGTTCAAGCGCGAGCACGGTGGGGCTACGCCGGAGGAAGTCTACCAGAAGGACGGTAACTACGCCCTGCAACACGCACTGGCAGACAAGGCTTGGGGCGATCAGTTCTATCAGGCGATGGGACGCCCGCCCTCGGCAGAAGATTGGCGCGTGTCTTACCGGCAGCGGCAGGACGACTACTACGGGAGCTTCTGATGATCGTCGCGGATTCTCTGACACGCATCGGGGAGCAGGCGGAGCGGGAGTTGGATCGCATCTCAGACCGGATCCCGACCAAGCCGCAGCCGTCCATGCCGTTCGAGCAGTATCTACCGCAGGCTATGGCATACGCACAGCAGAACGAGGAGTTCGCCCGTAAGCTGGCGCGTGCGCTGCATCAGGCCCGCACGACTGGTCCGCGTCGTACTTTTGGAGGTTGACACATGGCCCACCCGTATAACGCATCATACATCAGCGATGATGGCCTGGTATCCTATGACGCCTGGGGGAGACGCCTGGACTCTCTGGGCAACGTCGCGCGTGGTGGAGGTGGAGGAGCCGCGCCTGCCGTACCTGGGACTGGATTCGCCGCGTTGCCTGAGTCATATCTCGCCGGGTTGAAGTCATTCCTGGGTTCAGAGCCGACCGACTACTACGGCACGCGTGGAGCCGAGAAGGGCGCGCAGACGGACTACTACAACCTGCTCAACGCGTGGCAGAACAAGACGGGTGTACCGCTGACGGATGACGATTGGGCGCGTGTGTGGAGTGGGCTCAACGCCTACCGCACCAAGCAAATCGTACCGGGCCAGGAGCAACCCTTCACCGTGAGCGATGCGTTCAACTACCTTGGCCGGATGCTGACCGCTGCGCCGCGCCAGCCGCTCGTCTCATACCTGCGCACGGGAGAGATCTAGTTGGCTAACTATCTGGACTACTTCGGCTTCAAGTTCCCGGTCATTCCGCAGTCGGCGCGTAAGCCAGCGCAGACCACGGCGCCAGGCGCGTATACTGGTAGTGTTGGGGTCGAACGTCCTACACCTCCCGCACCGCAGACGTACCGCGATTACATGCCGCAGCAAGCACCAAGATGGACGCCACCCGTAGATGAACAAGGCCCGCTGCCCACCTACCGGGTGCAGAGTACACGCCAGCGCACAGCAGCGGAGAGGATGCCCGCGCCCTACGAGCCGCCGCAAGTCTCATCCATGCGCCAGGTCAACGATATGTTGCCACCTCCGCCGACCACGTTCCCGGGCTTCAACCCTGAGACGATGACGGCCATGCGCCAGGTCAACATGCTGCCCCCGCCGAGCTTCGACACGACGACAGAGGCGCCGACTATTCCCGGCCTGCGTAATGCTGCCGCCATGCCGCCACTGGCAGCACCGGCGATGTATCTTGCGCGCAACCTGTGGGAAAACCGCGAGGGTGCCCTGGGCGCGCTTGAGAACTTCCCCGAAGCGTCGCGGGTAGCAGAAGATCAGTTTGGCGCGAACGTGCGTGAGGGTGTGGCGCAACTACCCGGCAAGATCGCAGCGGGAATCGGCAAGTTCACGTCAACGCCGGTCGGGTCTGTCATCGGGGCTGCGCTAGGTGGTACGCCAGAGTGGAAAGCCAATGCACCGACCGATCCGCGTACGTTCGGGGAAGATGTGCATGTGGCCTTAAGTGGAGGTCTGGGTGGTATCCTGTGGCGTGGCTTGACGCGTCCGCAGGAGGCTTTGACAGAACCAATCTGGTCCGGTTTGCGTGTACGGTTCTTGCCGCAGGACTACGAGCAGACGGTGGCCGAGTACAAGGATGCGCGTGATGAGTTGCAGCGCAAGATCGTGGAGGCGCAAGGCCAGATCCAGGGGCGCGGCGGCGAGCGAAGCGCGCTGAACGAGTTGCGAAGTGAGCTAGCCGACCTCAACCGACAGCAGCAAGCCGCCTATTTCAGAAGTATGGCTCTCGGTGTGGCCCAGCTAGGGATACCGGCCAGCGGCAGGCCGGTTGAGATGAAGCAGTGGTCCCGTGAGTACATGGGGCCGATCATGCAGGAGATCATCGACAGGCCGCATGAACAAAAGGTCGCCGAGCGTGAGCGTTACCGGGAGTTTGCCCCAGCCTCAGAGCAGTTGATTGTCTCCGCCATCCTCGATCCATTGAACCTATTGGACGTGATCGGCATGTTCACCAACGCGGCTAAGATCGCCAAGGCCGCAGCGAGAGAGGGACCGGCACTCATCGGGCGGGGTGCGGCGCGGCATGTAGCAACGCTGGACGAGGTTGGCGCGTTGACGAACACGGCTTCAGACAGGGCGCGGTCATGGCTCGGGCGCCATACACCCTGGCAACCTACGCCGGAATCGCTCGCTCATGCGCACGTCATCGAGAGCGCCGACACGGTAACACGCATCTCAGAGGTCGCCCAGGACGCCATCAAGAACAACCCTGACGCCATCGCCAAGCTCGGCGGACTGCCCGGTGAGAATCCGATGGTCACGTTCCTGCGCGAGTTCATCCAAGACCCGGATAACCCGCTCATCTCCGCCATGACGGGAGGATTCAGCCAGTCCCTTCCGGCCAAGCGCACGGTGCTGCTGATTCGTAACATCTTCGGCACGGTGGACGAGGCAACAGCCGCAGCACGTGGGGCCGAGCGCGCCAAAGCCGCGGCGAAGCTGGCCGAGGTCGAAAAGCGTGTTGCGTCCGCAGCGAACAAGGTAGACGAGCTACGCCAGGCCGGGGCCAGCGCCAGCAAGATCGCCAAGGCCGAGACGTTTGCAGACAAGGCTCGGCAGGCATTTGACGAGGCGAAGGCACTGGTAGACGGACTGCCCGCCGCGCCCAAGGTCGGTGACGTTGACTTTGACGAGATGGCGAAGATCATCGACGCAGCGAAGGGCGATGACATCGCAGCCGTTGCCGATCTCGCATCACGTTACGAGGAAGCTGCGCGCAAGATTTACGGGATGCCGGTCAAGACCAAGGGTGTTGACGGTGCGGATGTGCTGTCCTACAAGTACCCCAGCCAGCAGAGCACCTTGCGTAAGTGGCGCGGCAACGTGAGCAACGCCGTGTCCATGATGTTCCTGGGCACCAACCCGGGCTACGCGTTCCGCAACGCAGCCAACAACCTGTTTACCGCGATGGTGGATGGGGTTGCCCCGGTGAAATCGGCTGACAGTCTGCGTACTCTGTGGACTCGGTGGGGTCCGGCGCCATGGATGACCAAGCAAGGTGTAGGCGCACAGGGCGACGTGTGGAAAACGCGGGAGAAGGCGCAGGAGTACATCAAGTCCATCAGCGATCCGATAGGTTTCTTTGACATCTTCAAGGCAGTCGAGACCGCGACACTGAGCGACAAGTTCAGCGTGACGCTGCAAGTCGGCCAGAACTTCGAGCGGTACGCCTCCGAGCGCATTACGGCACATCACATTCGTCATTACTGGGAACAGGTGTGGCCCAAGACGGTGCGCCGCATCACGAAGGAACTCAGCGGCAGCTTCTCCATGGAGCAGTTGCGCTACATCGAGCATAGGCTGGATGGGTGCATGAATCCCGCTGAGGTGCGCAAGGTCATCGAGGACATTACAGGATCAGCCCCTCCGCCCGGCAGCGTAGCAGGTGGTGTTCCCGGAGTACCTGGTGGAGCCGTGCCGCCCGCAGGCAGAACGCTTGACCCGCGCATGGGTGGCGCACCGCAGGACGTGCGCGAGGGAGCGATGCAGGCCGGTGGGCCGGATGCGGTGGAAGCGGTAGACGATGTAATGCGCAAGGCCAGGACGCCGCAGGAAGCCGTAGCCAGGATCACGATTCGGGAAGTGGAAGCCGAGAACAGCACCGCGCTGAGTCTTGCAGTTGAGAGCTTGCGCGCCGACGCCCTGGACGCGATGGACTCCAAGACTGCAACGGTAGAGGACTTGAAGGACTACCTGAACAGGTCGGTTGAGATCGTCCGGCAGGCGCAGGAAGCCGATACCGCACTCATCAAAGCCACGTTGAAGGCGCAGGAAGGACTGGACGGCGCGGCGCGTGACGTGCTGTGGCAGGAGACGAGAGCCGCACGCAGGCGCAGCCGCATGGCCGTTATGGGTGAGCTGGACCAGCTTGACAACGAACTCATGCCGGAGCTGGGCTTCGATGCCAAGTCAATCAGGTCGCAGAGCGAGTATCGCGCCTACGTGGTGGACACGTGGGACAGGTCTGACAGGCTCATCAACAACTTCTGGCGGGACAAGCGCAACGGGTTGAAGGGTGCGACCGCTGACGAGATCTACGAGGCGATGCAGAAAGAGCGAGCGCGACTGTGGGATGACCTACACCAGCGCCGCAACGCGCAGATAGACGCCTTCGATGAGGAGATCAAGCGAGCCGTTGGCAGGCTGAACACGGGCGACGTGCCGCCGAAGGGTGCGCCGACGCCGCCGCCCGCGGAACCGACCGGGCCTGTTGCGCCAGCCGCGCCTGCCGCCGCGACAACTGACCTTCTGCCTGAGTTGGGTGGGCCTGAGTTGCCGACAAGGGCACCAGCGATCAGCGACGAAAACATTCGCACCGCGGCCAGGGACGCGGGGGTCGGCACCAAGTATCAACTCAAAAACGACAACCCCAAGACTGGCAAGCGTAAGGGCGACTGGGAAGATAACGACAGGTGGCTGCTAAACTTCGCCCGCAAGAACGCCGGGGTGGACAGACCTAGTGTAGCCGCTTTTACTGAGACCGACCGTGAAGCGGTCATGGAAGCACTGAATAAGCGCGCCGGACGACAAGCAGAGCTTAGCGCTCAGGGTGTGCAGTCTGTAAAGAGCGCGGTTGCAGAATACAAAAAGGAAATCAAGCGCATCACGCGCGGCATTGAGAAAGAAACGAATAGAAGCCAGCGTTATCTTGACGACCTTGAACAATCTAAGGCCAGGATCGAGCGCAAGTACATTGATGAGATTCGTAGCCGCAACTTGTCATACCCTGAACAGATCAAACAGGAACAGGCCATCAGTGAAGCACTTGAAGCTGTTGACTCTGGCATCTTTGGTGTTAGCGATAGCACGGGTAAACAAGTAGGTTACGACTTCAGAAAGTCACGCCTTACGCAACCGCAACCCGAACCCTCGCCCATCCCGCAGGCAGCGAAAGAGGCGCGACTATCCGCGCAACTGCAAGGCGCGACTGGTAATAGAGTTACAGCCTACGGCACAGACCCGAACAGGCAGTATGAGTTCAGGTACAAAGTTGTATCGCTTGACGAACTGATACCGTCACAGACGGATGCGTTTACTCCGAATCCTGCCTACCCGCAGGAGCTTCAACCGCGCATCAGAGATCGAGCCGCGTCCAGGATGCAAGTCGATGAGATTGCCAGGAAGCTGCAACCTGATGGGCTACTCGGCAACTTCAACTCGCTTGATCGCGGGCCAATGATTGTCGGGCCTGACGCTGCCGTTGAATCTGGTAATGGCCGAGTGATGGCACTACGCAAGGCACGCGCTGATGCACCTGACAGGTGGCAAGCATATCAGACACGCTTGCGTGAACTTGCGCCAGAGTACGGCATTGACGCCCAACAACTCGAAGGCATCACAGACCCGGTGCTGGTGCGTGAACGCGTGACAGAAGTGGATCGCGTGCAGTTTGCTGCCGAGGCGAACGAGCAGGCTACGCTTGCCATGTCGCCGGTTGAGCAGTCCTTGCAGGATGCTGGCCGGGTGCCAGATCGGCTACTTGCCACACTCGAAGTAGGCGACAATCAGAGTGTCGATCAAGCCCTTACGTCTGGTGCCAATCGTTCAATCGTCAAAGCATACATCGAAGCAATCCCGGCGAATGAACGGGCCGCACTTGTTACGTCTGATGGCAGTCTGAACGCTCAGGGGCTAGCCCGTCTGAAAGCAGCCTTGTTTGCCAAGACCTACCCCGGTGATGCTGGTCAGCGGTTGGGGCAGGTGTTCCTTGAATCGCTCGATCCCGGCATCAAGAACATCGAAGCTGGCATGTTTGGTAGTCTGCCAAAGATGAGCCGCGCTGAAAGCATGGTGCGCTCAGGCGAACGTGCTGCCGACCTCGCCCTTGGCGATGACCTATCCGCAGCGATTGATGCTCTTGCCCGCTTGAAGGAGCAGGGTATCAAGGTAGATGACTACCTATCACAGATGAGCTTGTTCGCAGATGAATTGACGCCATTCCAAAAGGAACTGCTCGCTCATTTCGATACCATCAGTCGAAGTCCCAAGAAAGTACGTGAACTGCTCAACGGTTACGCTGATACAGTCGAAGCCGCGCCGAATCCTGGGCAGATGAACTTGCATGGTGATATAGTAGGGGTGAACAAGGAGGACATCTTTGGACGAATCAGGGAAGAACAAACAGGGTCTTCCGCCGAGCAGCTTGGATTCTTTGGCGAAGAACGAATCGGGCAAGCTAATACTCCCGCGTTTGGAACCAAAGGTCAAGGACTGGCGCAATTCCCAACCCAAGGAACAACCAAAACCACAGGCAGGCTAGACTTCACCGCTCCACCGGCAAGAGAAGGAATCGGCATCGTCGCCCCTGGCACGCAGCAGGCGCAGGAAGTGCTCGACCGCATCTTCAAGCGCAACGGCATGAGCGTCGGTGCGGCGCGCATCCACGCGGCCACCTCCATGCGCCCGGTGTGGAGCAAGCTGAAGGACTACATGACCGCGACGGTTGACGACCTGCCGCCCTTCACGCCCGAGCAGATCGCCCTTCTGCGCAAGCTGGCAAACGAGCGCATCATCCCGAACATGGTGCGCGACAAGGCGACGGTCGCCAACCTCGCCACGCAGATGCGCAACTTTGCCCTGGGCGACTACCAGAACAAGCGCATGATCCATGAGTGGCTGGCCTATATCTTCCCGTGGTCCTACTGGTACACGTTCACCTATCCGAACTGGGCCAAGCGGCTGCTCACGAACCCGTCCTTTGTGAGCAACTATGCCCGCATCAAGGCGCAGCTCGCCAAGACGAACCGCGAGTACTACCGCGCGGTGATGGGCGATCCAAATGCCGAGATGCCTGAGTACTGGGAAGATCAGATCCGCGTGCCGTTCCACAACACGCAGCTCTACTTTGACCTCGAACGCACGCTCATCCCGCTGCAAGCCCTGCTCAACGACTTTGACAGCCGGACGCGCAACGAGGCGCCTGGTGGCAGGGTGCTCTCCGACATCCAAGAGTGGGGGCCAAGCCTGCACCCGGCTCTGACGTGGGCCTATGCCGCGTGGCTGTCATCCAAGGGTTATCAGGACGCATCTGACGAGTGGGTGGGCTACGTGTTCCCCTGGTCACGCCCACTGAAGGGTGCGACTGCGCTGGCGCGGGAGTACGTCCCCGGGCTGCAAAAGATCATCCCGCCCGGTGGGTTCTCCGTCGAAGGTGCGCTCGGGCTGAAGAACGTCGAGGGTGGGGACACCTGGGAGCGGCGGCGCATCGGCTACGCGCTGTACACTCTGTTGCAGGAAGGCAAGATCACGCAGCAACAGTTTGAGGATGCGGCCTACAATCACAGCGGCGAAGCCTGGGACATGGCCCGCCAGCGTGAGGCAGTCAAGCGTGCGCCTGGCAACCTGGGTTCTTACCTGTTCGGTGCTGGCTTCAAGGCCCGGGACATGAGCGACATCGAGATCGACCGGATGAACCGGGAATGGAACGCGATCTGGGACGCCCGCTACGACCAGGGTGTTGACGAAGCCGTGTGGCGCAAGATGCTAAACGACTTCAACCAGAAGTATCCGTTCAAGAAAGCGGTCGAGATGGCCCGCGAGTCGGACCAGACCGAGCGGCTGAAGGATTACGCCTATGCGGTCATGGACCGCCTGCCGCCAGGCCAGGAATACTACCGGATGCTCACGGAGGCCGGGCTGACGGAGGAGATGATCGACCGCTTCAAGGCCGACAAGGGCGACCTGAGCGGCTGGAAAGAGTACGAGGTCAAGGCGTTCCAGGCAGGCATCGAGAAGCTGGCCGCCACGGTTGGCGTGCCGACCCCGGACCAAAAGGCCGAGTATGACCAGTACTGGAAAGAACGCGACACGATCCGAGCCGCGGTCGAGCAGGCAACCGGGCACACCTACGCGGAGTACCAGGCCGCAAACGACGAGTACTACGCCGAGGGCGCAGACAAGCCAGCCGTGCTCGCCAAGTATCCCTGGCTGAAGGCAGGTTGGGACGCCAGCAAGAGCACCAAGGCGACGAGCCCGACCTATCAGAAGTTCAACCCGCCGACGAGCAGCCCGACGACCGGCAAAGCGGCTACGGCTACGCAGTCCGAGTTATCGAAGAAGTACGACGAGGCGGAGAAGCGGTTCGGCACCAAGGTCGCACAGTGGGCGGATGAGTACAGCTCGCTGCCCAAGACTGGCACCGCACGCGCCGACTGGAAGAAGGCTAACCCTGAGAAGTACAAGCAAGTCCAGGCTTACTACGACTACATCTACGGTGACACGCGCACGTCTACGAGCAAAACGACGAGCAAGGCGTCGAGCAGCTACACCTCGCGCACTCCCACGTACAGCACCAATTACAGCGGGGGTGGACGGTACAGCAGCGGTGGCAGTCGCTACACCAGCGGAGGCGGCACGCCGGTCACGACGCCGGGCACGACCCCGGTTGACACCGCGCCGCCGACACCTGCCGAGCCGCCCGCATACGAGAAGTGGACTTTGCAGGATTACGGCGAGCTGGTGCAGGAGGAGCGTAGTGACGATCCGGCTTTCGACACCTTCGCCGGGCTGATGTTTGGCAGCGACATCCTCTCGCTGGCGTCCAAGTACTACACCATGACGCCAGAAGAACGTGCGGCCTGGATCGCGGCCAATCCGCAACTATGGGCGAAGCTGTTGAAGTATCTGTTGTGGCTGATGAAGCAGACTGGCGTCAAGTCGGACTACACGCGCATGATGCAGAGTATCCCGCCTAATGCGCCGAATGTGCCGCCGCCCGCACCTTCCACGGCGCCAGCAGTAGGCGGCTGGTCGTCGGTCAGCACGCCGCACGCGCCGATGAACGTGCCGGTAGCACCACCCGTTCCGGTTTAGCGCAAGTCCTTCCCTCCGCAAAGGCCCGCAGGATACCCTCCTCCTGCGGGCCTTTGTATTTCTGCGGTTTCTCTCCTGTCAAAACCAAAATCATGGCACACCCGCATTGTAAAGTGAGTGCATAGGCCCATAGCGGGCACATTCCAGAGCGACAGGAGAAGAAGGAATCACATGACTGACGCCCAGGCGAACCAGGAGTTTGGCCTGAACGAGTACGAGGAGTTGGAGCCGAACGAGGAAGTGACCGAGATTGAACTTCCCGAAGATGAAGCGCCGACAGCCGAGACCGATTCAGAACAGACAAGCCCAAGTACCCGACCCGTCAAGCAGGCTCAGAGCCAGGAATCGCAGATCGACCTCGACACCCTGCCCGCCTTCCGCAAGTGGAAATCGTCGATGGACAAGCAGGTGGCCGAGGAGAGACGCCAGCGGGAAGAATTGCAAGCGCAGATCGAAGCACGCGAGCAGCAACAGTTCGCGGACCAGCAGCGTGCCCTAGAACACGCCCTGGATGACGCTGTCGATCCTGATGAGCAGCGCCGCATCGTTCGGCAGTTGGCCGACATGCAGGCTGCGGCCTCATATGCCGCCTGGCAGAAATGGGATACGCACGTTCGCAAGCGCATCGCCGAGGAAGGGCTCGACATGACGGGATTTGATCCCCGGTCATACAGTGGGGCTACCGGCGCGGCGCAGTTTGAGCGTGACCTGGCTACAAGGAAAGCCGCAAAATTGCAAGCCGAGATCGAGACCTACCGCCGAGCCGCCGACCCTGCCACCATTGCAAAGCTGGTGCAGGAGCAGGTTGCGAAAGCCCTGCAAGGCGCAGGCATGAACGAGGTCGATACGGCAGTACCTTCAACACCTGTCAACGCTGGCGCTTCCTGGCAGCGCGATCTGGCCCTGCTTCAACAGGGCAAGATGTCCGGTCAGGAGTTCAAGAAACGGTGGGGCAACCGCGTTTGAGCGTCGTTACCTGCCGTAAGACGCAGGAGTGTTGACAATGGGTATCACCAAAGCTGCCGACCTGACCAACAGTGTCGTCACGAAATACGAGAAGAAGTACTACCTCACGTCCGTTGACAATCCGGGTGTGTGGGCGCAGTTCATCGACTGGCAGGCGCCCATCACCCCCAACGGCGGCAACGGTTCGTCCCTGGACTTCCCGATCTACTCGGAGCAAGACCTTGTGGAAGATTCGTTGACTGAGGACGCGGATGTGACGCCGGACACCATCTCTGATGGCAACGTGACCGTCACCCCGGACGAGTATGGCAAGACCTTCGCCATCTCGAAGAAATCCCGGTTGCAGAGCCGCACGAATCTGGATGAGGTCATGGGCAAGCTCGTCGCCATGAACCGCGTCAAGAGCATCGACCGCATCCTGCGCCGCTCGGCGTGTGGGCGCGGCTCGTCATACCCCACCCAGACGTTGCACATCGACGGTAGCGCGGACATGTCCGATCTGACCGCGGCCAGCGGCACGGACACCGTTACCTACTCGTTTCTCATGGAGCTCGCGGCCCAGGCGTACTCGATGGACATCGAGCCTTTCGAGGACGCTGGTTTCCTGGCGCTGGTTCATCCCCTGGTGGCGCATGATCTGAAAGCGTTGGCCGAGTGGAAGAACATCGGCTACTACCAGGACAAGATGAACATCTACGGTGCCCTGGAAAAGCCTTTCACCCTGTCGGGCATCACCTTCGTTCCGACCAACATGGGGCGCCTGTACATGGGCTCCGGCACCGCGTTGCAGTCGGCAACCACGCTTTCCGCCGCTGCGAGCAAGGGTGCGACGACCGTCACCGTGACCTCTGCCACCGGCCTGGCGGTGGGCAACTACATCACCATCGGCACGCTGGAAACCAACAGTGTCGCACCCGGCGCGAATCTGGAACAGGTGATGATTACCGCGGTCAATGACACGACCCTGACCATTCGGGCAAACGGCGCGAACGATTCGTTCGGTCTGCGCTTCAACCACGCCTCTGGCGAGAGCGTCGTGGAGGCGTACAACGTGGGGGCCATTCCGCTGATCGGCAAGAACAGCCTGATCGGTGTGTATTCGAGCGATGCGGGGCAGTATGGCGTGCCTATCGTGACTGACGGCACCCTGGACACCCTCAAGCGCATGAAGTACTACGGCTGGTGGTGGTACGGTGGCGTCGGCGCGATCCAGAAGCGGGTCATGCTGGGCAAGGTCGCCGTGTCCAAGTGGACCATCGGTATCAACTGAGCCTGCTAGGGGAGGGTGGCAAGCCCTCCCCACTGTGAAAGGAGTACTACTGTGCCTACACCAAGATCGGCTTGGGTCTACCTGGACCTCGGCACTGTCATTGAAACGGCAAACACAAACAAGATCGCGGTTGCTGTCTCGCCTGTCGCCGGGACGGTCAAGGAAGTCTGGATCGGCATCAACACGCTGCTCACGACTTCCGGCGGCACCCTGGCAATCGCCAAGGGCAGTGCCAACGTGCTGTCATCCGCAACCTACAATATCGGCGCTGGTGGCGATCTGGTCGCCGCGACGCCCGAATCGGCCACCCTGACCACGGCTGGCAGCTCGCTGAAAGTTGCTGCCGGGGACCAGTTTAAGGCGACGTATGTGCTGACGACCGCGGCTTCCGGGAACGCTGCGACCGTGGTTGTCGCTATCGAGCCCAGCGTCTGGTAAGCCATGATCGACCGGGATTCTGGCGAATACGAATTGCTTGCGCAAGCAACGGCAGAGGTCGTAAAGGCGCAGGTTCCTGGTCTGACATGCGAAATCGGTGTGAGAACGGGGGGCGGGACACAGGTCATTCTCGATGAGCTTGCCCGCTCCCCGTTTCCGTATACGCATGTCGCCATCGACCCCTGGGGCGGTCTGAACTACGACATCAGCGATACGCTGCTGTACGTTGACACCATCTACAACGACAAGATGCGCCGGGAGTGCCTGGCCGACCTGTACGAACACGCCATGTTACGAGAGGTAGATCTCCAAGTCATCGTAATGACTGACCGCGAGTTCTTCCGCAGGTTTGAGACTGGCGTCTACGTGTATCGGGGCGGGCTGAGCGAAGTCGTCAACCAGTATGCCATGGTGCACTTCGACGGGCCGCACACGACGCATGATGTACTGAACGAAGTTGCTTTCTTTGGGCCACGGGCACCGCGCGGTGCCTGGTGGGTGTTCGACGACTATCGCCTGTACGACAAGAAGCTGGTGCAGGAAGCAGCCGCGCAACACGGGTTCACGCAGCAAATGGAGGGACGTATCAAGATGGTACTTCGGAGGACTCAGTGAAGCAGACCTGGCGTGTGATGCTGGCACGTTTTCCGTATGGGGGGAGTGAGCGCACGGAGATCGTGGACTGGACCGCTGCCGCTGTTCTGTGGGCGCACAAGAACGAGAAGATCGAAGGCGAGTTGCGCCTGTGGCACGTAAACGACACGCCCGTAACCATGAGCCGCAATCAAGCGGTCGTGGTGGCGATGAACTCAGACGTTGACATTCTGGTTGTCGTTGATTCAGACATGGCGCCTGACATCGACAAGAACCACCCGTTCCTGCCGCACGCGTTCGACTTCATCACGTCACGCTGGCACGAATCCCCGACCATCGTCAGCGCACCGTACTGCACCGCAGGCCCGGACTACCTGCCGATCATGGGCCGGTGGCGCACCTTCAAGGACGGGCATGAGATCAAGGCCGAGCTGTACACGCGTGAGGAAGCTGCGGCGATGCGCGGGATTCAGGAGTGCTCGCTGCAAGGGACCGGGCTCATGGCGATTGACATGCGCATCTTCACCGGATTCACGAAGCATGACGGGGAAGAAATCAAGCTGCCGCCGCCCTGGTTCTACTACGAGTACACGAACGAACTGAACGCGCAGAAGGCATCGACCGAGGACATGGTATTCACCCGCAATGCGACGTTGTTCTTCGCCAAGCATGATCTGACCATCGGGTACGTGGATTGGGACGCCTGGGCATACCACGTCAAGACGCAGTTTGTCGGCAAGCCGCACATTATGAACATTCGGACAGTGGCTCCGTTGCACCGGGAGTAATCGTCATGGCGAAGCGTCTCAGAGGCATAGAATCAATCATACCGCACTACCCACCTGATAACGACCGTGGTGCGTATGCGCCTGCTGTCTGGTACGGTGATGACACGCTCAATGCGACGGATGGCCCCTGGTACGACGCGGTTCCTGGCAGTATCTACATCCATCAGCAATCCACCACGGCCAATGTCTACATCAAGAGGGCAGATACCGGAGCGAGTAGCGATTGGACCTCTTTCTATGGAGGCAGCACGATCACGCAGGCTGACGGTGCGGCCTCGGCAGCACAGAAGGTCGTGACGGTTGACTCAACGACTGGCTTCCTCGGCGGCTGCTACGTGGAGTATGCGCTGGCGACGGGCATCATCGAGCGCAACGTGGTTGCCACGGTGGACAGCGGCACGCAGCTCACGTTCACGACGAATATCGGGACGGGCGGCATTGCGAACAATGCGCTGATCGCGGTGATTCCGGCTGGCACGTATAACGCCACGCGAGGCGTGTTCAATGTGCTGGACTACGGTGCAACAGGCGACGGGGTGACGGATGACACGACGAAGGTACAGGCTGCTATCACCGCTGCCAGCACTGCCGCTAACGGTGAGGTTGTGTTCCCGGTGGGCACCTACAAACTGACGGGGCAAATACAAATCAGCGGTGACAATGTGACGCTGCGCGGGCAGGGTATCGGGAGCATCCTGGCCTTTTCAAGCGCATTGGCGGGAAATGCCGGTATCTACGTTGAAAATACGAGCGCGGCTGATGCTAACATTGAGGACGTGCAGATTCGTGACCTGACGATCACGCTGGCGCACGCTGATAGCATCGCTATTCAGTATGACCGGGCTGTCAATCCGCTGCTGTTCAATGTCGTCATCGAAGGCACCAATACGTCACAAACCGGCATCATCATGGACGGCGAAGGCGATCAGACAGGTACGTGGGGCGGCGGTCTGCGTGTGTTGGCGTGTCGGCTGCGTTATCTGAAGTACGGCGTCAAGGTGCAGAAACGGGCCGGGACGTGCAACTTCACCGATTCATGGTTTAGCGGAAAGTATCCTACGCCGATTGCGGACAGCATCGGCATCCACTTTGACACTAACGCTGGCACAAACACGATCATCGGCTGTGACATCGAAAGTTTTGCGAAAGCCGTTTACGACGGTGGCATCGGCAATCGCATCATCGGCAATCGCTTCGAGTTCAATACGGCGAACATTGTCCAGGCGGAGACTGTAACGGGGGGCTTCTACATCGCAAGTAACTTCTACGTTGATGGCTCGAACACCATCACGCGTCCCTACTATGGCATTCAGCTTGATCCGCAGTATCCGCCCGTCGTCGGGCAATATCTTGCCGCAGCAGCCGATGTCAAGTTCATCCTGAAGGGCATCGAAATCGCCAAGTCAACGCGCTACGAGGCGCACATCAATTCGGCCACACCAGCACTCATCATGTCTGGGCAAGACACCGGCAGCACAAACGCATTCGGTGAAGTGACTGCGGGGCCGGAAGCCAATGTCGCGTGCGGTGCCTGGCCGCTTAAGATCGGAACTGTTGGCGATACTGCGCTCGACTTCTACATTGCCAGCCTGAAGGCTGGCGGCTTTGACACTTCGTTCAATCTGGCCGTATACCCTGCTGGCGACGGAGGTCACGACAACGGGCATCTGATTCTTGGTAACTATCATCTGTGGGTTGATTCCACAGGCGACTTACGCATCAAGAGCGGCGCGCCGACCGGCGATACAGATGGTGTGGTGGTCGGGAGCCAAAGTTGACGACGCGCGTATGGGTTGACAGCGAGGACGGCGCATGACCTTTGTGGAAGGAAAGCAAGCATGAAAGTACGCAACGAGTCTGAACACAACTACGACCCTGGCGGCAACCTGGCGCCGCATTTGTTCTATGGAGATTGTGCGCCCGGCACGGAACGGCAGCACACTGACGCGCCGCTCATGTCTCTGTACTGGGACACGACGAACGCAGCGATCTACGTCAAGACGGCGAACAACCGGGCCGCGGCAGACTGGACGGCTTTCGTCACCACGGGCGGCACGCAGACCATTACGGGCACCAAGACGTTCAGCGCACTCAATACCATGACGATTGCGGCCCTGCCAGTAACCACGGTTGGCGTGGGCGCGGTGGTCTCGGGCAAGGCGACTGCGGTCGAATACGGCGATGGCGTGCTGCATCAAACGGTGCTCACATTGACGCTGACCGGGGCGAACGACCTGGATCTGGCTGGCGATGCGGACAACTCGAAGGGCGTCAAGGTCTACGACTTCCCGGTAGGCCGGATTCATGTGCTCGGGGCCACGATCAACGCCAGCGTGACGGTCAACAACGCCTTCAACGCCTCGGACAATGACATCTTCTACATGGCAGTCGGAAGTGTGGATGGCACGCAGGCGGCAAACGCTGACCTGACCTCTACCGAGGCCGATCTGATCCCCAAGACCACGCTGGACACGGAGAGCAACGCGACGCTGACGCTGGACTGGCACGCAGCTTTGGCCGCAGCGGCGCAGTTCGACGGCACGACGACCGCGCTGGACGTGTTCGTGAACGCAGCGGTTGCGAACGCCTCGACTACCAAAGCCGTGACCGTCGCTGTGACGGGCACGCTGACGATCACCTGGATCAATCTCGGAGACTACTAGGAGCGCATGATGGCACCGAAACCCAAGACCAAGAACCTCCCGCCCTGGCTGAAGAAAGACATGGAGGAGGAAAAGCCGGAACCAAAGCGCCCGGTGAAGAAGGGCAAGAAGCCCGCAGGCAAAAAGGGGTGCTGAGATGCCCGTATCTATGAGTGAGTTTACCGGGTCGGCGGTGATGAGCGCGCCGACACACACAGAAGTGACGTGCAAGAACTCCTCCACGGTGCTCGTGGCGGCAAATGAGAAGCGCAAGTATCTGCTCGTCGTCAACGACTCCGATACGGTGTGCTACCTGTATCTGGGCGGGACGGCTGTGGCGAGCAAGGGAATCCGGCTAAACGCTGCCGGAGGATCGTTCGAGATGTCGATGCAGTATGGCAACCTGTACCGTGGCGCAATCAACTGCATCAACGCGACTGGCGACAAGACGCTGCTCGTCACGCAGGCATGAGGTGGCTGCGTGTTCTGGTGTGCTGTGCTGCCGCTGTGGTGTGTTATGGCGGCGGTGGTGAGCAGGCTGAGGCGCCGGGCATGAGGTATCAGGTGTTTCTACCGCTGTACCACATCGCCGCCATGCCGAAGCTGGGCCTGTCGGGCGCGACGGCAGCGCAAACCGTCGCCATCGGCGGCAACTGGTATTACAACTGGAGCACGCAGGGGCGCAGCACGGATGACGTGGAGTATGTGCCGATGATCTGGGGTGCGGAGCACATGGGCGACGTGGTGCCGCGCGGCTCGCGCTGGCTGCTCGGCTTCAACGAGCCTGACGGGCAATCGCTCGTCACGCCTGAGCGGGCGGCTGAGTTGTGGCGGGAGCTGGAGCGGCGCTATCCCGGCGTGAAACTGGTATCGCCTGCGCCGTCGCACCTCGACCCGGCCTGGCTGGTGCGCTTCCGCAATGCCTACATCGGCAAGTACGGCGCGCCGCCACGGCTCGATGCGCTGGCCTTTCACGGCTACTTTGCCACGGCTGAGGAGTTGATCGTTCTGGCCGAGCAGTACCTCGCGTGGGCTGACGCGTGGGGCGTCAGTGAGGTGTGGTGCACGGAGTACGCGTTCCTGCCGGGGTGGAGCGGCGACGCGTGGGCCTGGGAAACGGCTGAGTGGCTGGGCTGGGTGGCGCGCACGCCGCGCCTGACACGACATAGCCCGTTCATCGGGCATCTGGATATTCCGCACTGGAGTTGGCCGACGAGTGACCCGCTGCTCGACCCGTCGCTGTTCACGGAGCAGGGCGGGCTGGTGCTGACGGACATCGGGCGCGCGTATGCGGGGAGATGATAGATGACTAATCCGGCATGGACGGCGATCAAGGCCGCGTTCGGGCCGCAGACGGTGGACGTGCGCCGGGTGCTGGTGAGTAACGGCAGCTACGCCAAGCGGTCGGAGGACAGCATCAAGCGTATTGTCGTGCACCACACGGCAGCGCCCGTCAGCACGACTTGGGCCGCGGTGGCCCGCTACCACGTGGAAACGCGCGGCTGGCCCGGCATCGCCTATCATCTCGGCATCACGCCGGACGGCGGGCTGTCCTACCTGGGCAGCCTGGACACGGTGCGCTATCACGCGGGCGACGCGAACGCGGACAGCATCGGCGTGTGCTTCGCAGGAAACTTCGAGACGGACGTGCCGACTGCGGCGGCGCTGGCGACGTTTGACCGGCTGTATGCGGTGCTGGACGCGTACATTGGGCGCGGGCTTGAGATCGTCGGCCACCGGGACGTGGGCCAGACGGCGTGCCCTGGGCGCAACCTGTATGCGGTCCTGTTCGGGGCGCAACTGCTGCCCCTACCGGCAGAAGAGCCGTTGCTGCCACCTGCGGTGCTGGCTGAGAAGGTAAGGTGGTGGCTGGAGGAGTACACACGGATGATTGAGGCGGGCGACACGGCGCGCGCCGAAGCGATCCTTACCAGCCTGATTGCGTTAGACGGCGGGTTGCTGTATCGGTTGGAGAACGCGCTGAAGTCGGGCGCGGCGGTAGGGTGATGTTGTGTGCATACATACTGCGCTGTGACGACAGTATGCACACACGGGATGTAAGTGAGGCATCATGACGCTTGTCTGTAACTGAACGCTGCCACCGTCTGCGTGTCGGACGTGCGGCAACTTCATCCGGGAATACGGCGAACAGAATCAGTTTGTTCAGGTCGGTGCGAATGATGCGATAGTAACAGGCATCACGGTTGCCAGTGATGCAACGATATGGATCAGCGAGGGTACGATGACTGATGAGGAATTGTCATCCTTGATTGGTATGCGACCGGGCGAGGATCAGGCCGCGGCCATCCGGCGCTATGTGCGTGAGACGCAGCATCATTACGTCTCTGTGGTGAGTCGTGCCGAGGCCGCGGAGCAGGAGTTGAAGCGCGTGCGAAAGCTGCTCAAGAAGGCGCTGGGTGGCAAGCGGTGATGTCCCTTGCTGAGAGCCTGGGATTCACAGAGTCTTCGGGCGCTGCGCCAATACTAAGCAGCGCCCAGTGATATTGTGTGTAAGCGGACGTCGCTGTGACGACAGTTTGCATACATGGGATGTTAGCAGTACGCGTAAGCTGATGTTAGGGAATGAGGAGTAGAACATGGCGCAGTTTTTCGGTTTGACACCACTTAACGCAGCGGCCTTTGAGTCCGGCGCTGCCAGTGACGGTCAGGTATTATCGGCAGACGGCAGTGGTGCGGCTGAATGGCGTGATGTTGCATCAGGTGGCGGTGGTGCAACCGACATAACCTATGCCGATTTGGTCACGGCTATCGGCGCAAGTACACTGACGGTCGGCGGCTTCTACCGCATCACAGACTTTGCCACGCGCTACTACATCGGCATTTATGATTATTGGACCAAGAGTTACGTGCGCTTCGCTGACGATACCGGAACGACAGAACCATTGATTGTCCAGGCGACAGCGGCAAATCAGATCGGTTCACTGGCGTTCTCTGCGGCTTATCCTGCCGATGTTATCTACTACGACTGGAATCCCGCGAACTGGCTGACAGACAATTCGTTTATTGACGATGAAGGTGCAATCGTTACCTCATTCAAGGGTGTCATCATCAGTCGTCACGATGCGGTCAATGACGTGTTCGCTCCCGGTGATTGGCGCAACTGTAAGACGCGGCGTTGGAAAACAGATGCGACGGCCTGGAACAGTGGCACGACATACAGAAAGGGCGACATTGTGAGTCATGCCGGAACGAGCATGGTGTACAGGGCATGTGCGGTGAGTACGGCTCAAGAGCCGACTGGCAGCGATGACGCGTATTGGATCATTTTGTTCGATCTGTCCACCTACCAATACTGGAATTGCAATTCAACTTCATGGAACGGTGTGCCGAGCGGGGTGGACTATGACGATTTCACGCTTTTTGCCACAGGTCAGCCGAAAGCTATACACATTGCACTAGATGCCAGTCGCCTTGCGTATACGTCATCAACTATCCTGACTGGCAGCGTATTCTTTGACGGTGACACCACGTACGAGAATAGGTTCGAGGTTGGCTTCGGCGGCAACACGGTTGGTGCGAACTTCAGCGGCAACATGGTGGGTGCTGACTTCGTCAGCAACACGGTGGGTGATTACTTCAGCGGCAACACGGTTGGTGCGAACTTCGGCGGCAACATGGTGGGTGCGAGCTTCAGCTACAACACGGTGGGTGCGAACTTCAGCGGCAACACGGTTGGTACGAACTTCAGCGGCAACACGGTTGGTGCGAACTTCGGCGGCAACATGGTGGGTGCGAG
>ENA-UOWO01001345-UOWO01001345.1-activated-sludge-metagenome-genome-assembly--contig:-NODE-1345-length-32903-cov-27.155626_pt1 | contig 32903 bp, 27 predicted proteins | sample MGYA00238148_ERZ761564 | MGnify/ENA primary metagenome ERZ761564 (study PRJEB28885, sample SAMN05720194) | activated sludge metagenome | isolation source: Anaerobic digester | place: USA...
TTGCCGTAAGCATTTTCATCAGGCGCAGCAGGCGTTCGAGTTTGGGTTGGTCCATCGGTGGATTTATTTCGTTTTGAAAGTAAAAAATATGAATTGAAACAAAGTTATAAATATTCAAGGATTTTGTATAATGTTGTTATGGAATTAAACAATTGTATTGTTTGGTGTAAAATATTGTCAAAGAGATAAGTAAATCAGGTATTTGCCTGATCAAGTCGGAGGTTAACTTTTATGGATTAACATGCAACAACCGTTACACGGCTATTGACAAACAGGGTGGCTTATGAATCTGCGCAATACCTAAACGGGCTAAAACATTTTAATTTATTCAAATTTGTACTATATTTGCGAAAAAATGAAAGCAACAATAGTATACTGGGTTATTGCTATTATAGGTATCTTTTTTGCTATTGATGAGCCCCTGTTGACATTCCCTCATTTTTTTAATAATTTTGTGAAAAAATTCCTGATGGAAAACAATATTTTTTTTAAAATTATTGCCAATTTATTTGTGCTTTCCATCACGATTGGATGGATAGTTCTTGTTATCAAAGTATTTTGGGAATTGGCATTCAAAGATATTTTCCGTAAATCCCCGAAACATAAATTGCATGATAAGGATACCAAGACAGTAATATTTAACATATACATGAACAGCGGCAAGGACGAGTGTGAAAAATAGAAGAGGGAATATATAATCAGACATAGAAATATAATTGGTTCTCAGAGGTATTGATCCCCGAAAGTACAATCAAACCATACTCGCATTAAGGGCTGACGCCGTAACAGTAATCTGCCAGGCAATTTGTTTCGGTTTTAAGTCATCGCGCTTTGGAGAATATTGAAAAGCAGGGTACTGTTTGCCATTCAGTGCGGTTTATATTCAAAACATCATTACAAATGATATAAAAATTCTATGGTTGGCGATTATTAATATTTTACGTTATTTAATTCTGTATTATATTTGTGAACTAATGAAAGCAACAATAGTATACTGGGTTATTGCTATTATAGGTATTATCTTTTTCGCTATTATTGATTCCAAAATCGGCCTCATAGCTTTTGCATTTTTTACCGTGATTTATATAGTACTTGTTATTTTATATTATTTGATCAATTGGTTGGATCGCGATTGATAGGGATGGATAAATATACAGTGTAATTAATGTTTTTGTTGAGTGTAATTAACCCTTTTACGGATATTCAATGTTCGTTATTGGGTTCAAAAAAATGTAATGATTAAAAGGAACAAAGAAAAAACTTGACTTTGCCTTGTTATTTTTTTGTATCTTTGTTGTGCTGAACGGCTACCATAAGAACGCTAATCGGCTCCAAGAAAGCTTCAGTTTAATTACTGGGGCTTTCTGCTATTAGGGGGGAGATGAGGATAGTGGGAGATTTTTAACAAAAAATGCTGTATCTTTGTTACAGATAATGTATCAGAATAAGAGGTTGGATGTCCCAACGTGTAAACGCGGCTCCAGTTATGCCAACTGATACATTATTTTTTTTAAGACCGTTGCTTCGATAAGTGTAACATTTGTGAAACTTTTGGCAACGGTTTTTATTTTGAGGGGTGGAAATTGACTTTTAATTTTTTACAGCCCAGATAATTCTGATGATTAATAACCGGACATCCCGGCATAAAAATCTTAAAAAGAGTTCTGTAACAAAATAATTCATCTATAAAACAGTTTATTAAAAAAATATCAAACAGTGGCCAGGGTAGTTTCATTGTCCAACATTAACAAACCTGATGGTATTCAACAGCACCCGACATCGTTGGCAAACGCGGCAATTTATTTTGGTTATTTTAAAAAACAGTATGATGTGTACAAAAGATAAATATTCCATTGCTTTTATTACGCTTTTTATAGCTATTATTATCCTTATTATTTTTGTAATAAACAAAAGCATGAAAGGTTCTTTTGTCTCTTTGATTTCTGGATTAATTCCTTTAGGGTTTATTATTTTTTTTGGTAAATCCAGATTGCATCTTACAAAAGAACAAATGCAAAATGAAGATATTCAATATAAAACAAAAAATTGTCCTGGATTTTCTGAAGACTATTCAAAAAATCTTGATAGTGTTCGTTTAAATAATAGAATTTATAAACTGGTGGATGGCGCTGATATTTATCTTGATAATAAAAATGAGTTTAAACCAGCGGGATTTGGTTCTGCAATAATGCAAAGAATTTTTAGTGGTGGATATTATACTGATAAGGTGTTGTAACCATGTTGACTCAAAAAAAAGGCCTGTAAAATCAATGCTTACAGGCCGTTATTAGAAGAGGCTTTATTTTTTCATAAACATATTCTCAAACAAGCGGCTCAGTGAATCGTTGGAAGAAAGCTGTATGAACTGGTTGGGTTCGAGGGCAAAGAAAGCGCGGTCGGGTTTGTTCTCGTTGAAGCGTTCTAAGCGTTTTTCGAGCAGTGATGAAACGGATATCCAGTACCATGTATCGTAATTTAGCATTTCGTTGCTGACCACATACCAGACCTGCAAATTGAAAAACCGTTGCAGATTAGAGTATTTAATGGTTTCGGCAATATTAAGGCAATACCTGTTATATATTTTATGCGGTTTGCGGTCTTCCACGTCCACCAGTATAAAGCCGAAGTTTGGCAACAGCAGCATAAAATCGGGGCGGCGGGCAAAGCCCCGGAATACGGATGAATAGGTGTCGAAATTCTGGTCGAAATACATATAGGGGATGTTGTTTTTTTCGAGCCATTGTTTGAATTTTATTTCTCCTGTGTTGTCCATTGGATTTTTCAAAATATAGTTATTAGCGTACAAACATAAGTAATTTGCATAAATTATCAGAAATCATGAAAAAATAAGGTAAAAGAAAAGCTAATTTTAAAATATCAGAGGAAAGTACAATTATAATCTATCAGTGTACCGAAGCAGTGAGTTCTCCAACATACTTGCTTATAACCGCAGCAAGCGAAGGCGTGTAATGAGAAATTTTTATTCTGTTTTTCAACGCCTGCAAACCAAACTGGTCAACGATTTCGCCTATTGATGAATTTAAGAATGATGTGGAAATGGTATCGATACCTGCAAAAGATAATATTGCAATATTATTGTCTGACAGAGTTTTTTCAATAGCTATCTTCAGGCTAACACCGTCAGCATTTGAAAGTGTGCCAGGAGCTACATTTTTAACTATTATTGTTGATGTATCCATAATTCTACTGCAAAGATACTCATAAAATGATTAATTCGTCTGTAATTTCTTCTTCTTTTTGTGGCAGATTAAGTGTATTTAGGTAAATAACGATAATTGTTCCCGGGAAATTATTGTTAAGTAAAGAAGTTATAGGCGCTTTATTAAAATCGTTTTTATATAGTACGTTATTGCTGATGATAAGAATTTTACTTTTGAGACCTTTAACTATGGAAAAAACATTATCCCACCCATAACCCCTGTTGTGCGGTTTTGATAATGTGGAAAATTTATATTCAAGGGCTTTTTTCAGGGCTGAAACGTTATCAATAGTTTCAAGTTTATTTTCCGAAAGATATTTATTGACCTTTCGTGGTATTCCAATTCCGAAATCACAGACACAAGATGTGATTTCATTATTTCGTGTGTTATATTGTGTAAAGGTATAACCCGGGATTTTTGATTCTGAATGGTCAAAAACATTATTCATCAGTTCCGCCAATGAGCTGCTCAATGAAAATAAACTTTTGCTGTCGAAATGCAGATTTTCAAAATACCGTTGGGCTTCTGCGGGGTAAACACTTATGGCGGTTTGTTCAATTCGCCATAATGGAAGTATTTTGGAATCTAAGGGTGTGGGAAAGTGGTTATAGGGTTCTTGCTTGCAAAATTGCTGAAAATTAAAGGCATCAAAATAGTCCTTAATAGCCGCAGGAATATTGATAAGTTTTATAACAAACCCTTTCTGCTGGTATTCATAAATCAGGCACGCCAGTGGAGCAATATGATAAGGTTTAAGAAAATTACAAGCATGGAAATCAACTTTTAGGAGCTTGGCAGGGTAAGATTTATAATCATGATGTTTGCACCTGTTGCTATTTAACCATGCAATATGATCATTAATCTTGTCGAAATCTATAACGAAAATAGTTTTTGCGTTGTCTTTGGACATAATTTTAAGCTATTTAATCCTTTATTTTATCCATGCGTTAATTTTATCAATAAGCTTTTGTTTTAATTCATCTGGGTTATTGTAAATGATATGCGGAAAATGGTTCGTGTCAAAATGTGATTTTTCAAAATCTTCTTGCCTGCAAGTGTAAATCACCGATTTCCCCTGACCTAATGCGAACCCACTTTCAAAATATACCCCATCTTTTTGTTCCGTAAAATCAGCTATACAGAATTTGCATTCTTTTAGGTTCGCAATTATAGCATCATTAATTGTTTTTTCGCAATCGTAGTGAACCTCATCTATTAGAATTGGTTTAAATCCAGTGATTTCAATAGCTTCTTTGATTGAATTGCGAATATTGACTAGCAATTGATTTTCAGGAGTGAATGACATGGCCACAAAACATTTGTTAGAAAGTTTCCCATTGTCAATCAAATCCAGATAGTAATTGAGCCCTTTAAATGTAATATTAGCATAAAGAATATTATTATGGCCATGTTGAGGATCAATATTTAATTTTGCATTTATTAATTTCTGTTCAATTAGAGTTTTAAAATAAAACATACATTCTTCTCGTGATCTAAAATAATGCCCAAAATAAAATATTGGATCAGGTACAAGTCTTTGGAGGAAGATACTATCACCCTCACTATTTTGAAATGAAATTAACGTTTTAAATAGGTTATCTAACTTTTCTTTTGGAGAAGAAGGATAAACCATTTCTTTAATTCTATTAAATAAAAAGTCTGCCGTAATAACAGGGAAAACCTTAGATTCATCGAGTAATTTCCCATTAATTAAAGCTCCTGCAAAAATGTGTTTTTTGGATAAAAAAACATCGTGTTTATTCCAATTCTCAGCATCTTGATTAAAGTATAAAGCCACCTTTTTTCCATTTATATCAATTGTGTATTCATAGACTGAAATCCCTTGATCAAAATTGAATGCGGGTAGGTCTGTAATAAAGCATTTATCTGTTTTTAATGTTCCCATAGTATTATATATAATTTTATCTTCCCTCCACAATCTTTATCTCCTCCTCCGTCAACCCATACAACTCATATACAAGCCGGTCTATCTCGGATTCTAATTCGGTGGTGTCAGCGGTAGGGGTGGCTTTTTTTATCGTTAGAATTTCCGTTGCCAAAATTGTAATTTTATTTTCTATTATTCTGTCAATGTTTTTTGGCAGAGGGAAATTATTAACATCATAAACGAGAATTTTTGGGAATGCTCCTTTTGATGCTTTTGGTGAAGAATTGAAATGATAAAATGTTGCCAGTTTTGAATTTAAAATCCCAAGTAATAACTCTAAATTAAAAATTGCAGGATTTTCTTTTATGATAATTATTGCAGGATCATTATATAATTCTTCTTCTGTAATGGATGCGTAAATTTGAGGGTTAGTAATTTCCCGAATTAATATCCGCTTCCCGACAAAATATTTTGGGTCTCGTGGATTCGCTATACCTAAACAATAATTAATATACTCTTTCCCATTCCATCTAATATTATATCTGGTAACATCTTCACCATACAGCCATGGCTTATATTCATTATTCTTTTTCTCAAATGAATGATAAACTCGATTTTTTATTATTTCTTCACTCTGACCTTTATATTTATCATAAGCTATTAATCCTTGGCTTGTTTCTGTGAAAATTGAATTTAAACTTACCGAATTTGCTTTCAATTTCGAAATAATTAAAAGAACTTTTTCATCTAATTTGAATAATAAACCCCAGTTCTGATTATTATTTTCGATAAAATCCTTCATAATAGTTAACTTAGGTCTACCAACAATCTCAAAAAAATTTGAAATATCTTTAGTGTTTCGATATAATATTTTATCACCATTCTTATCCTTTTTAAGTAATAATATTACATTCCGTACAGTCGCATCAGTAAAAATGGGAATTTCTGTACAATCCAACACATCTTCAAAATGCCAATTATCAAACATTGCCAACCGGTAGTTCTCAGCAAATAGGTTGAAAAGTATAGTATTGGGAATTATAAAAGAGAATTGTCCTGCTTTTCTTAAAATTAAATTTGCTTTATTGATGAACCAATAATAGATTTCATAATCTGGGACTTTCCCAATATCATTAATAAGAAAATCTCTTTCTTGTCCTTTAATAGAAACACCATACGGCGGATTCCCAATCACCACATCAAACCCCACAAAATCCCCATCATCATTCAAAACTTCGGGAAACTCAAAACGCCATTCAAAAGCATTTTCGTAAATTTTGTTGTTTTTAATTTCTTCAAGTTCGGTTTCGCGTTTTTGAATATCAGTAGTTAGTGATTTAACCTGTTTGTTCCAATCTGCTTTTTCAGCTTTGCTTTTTTCAAACAGGCTGGTTTGCGTAGTGAGATTCAAAAGGTCTGCCTTAAGCTTGCGCAGTCGGATCACCCGTTTGTCGTTTATGGCCACTTCGCTTTCAAAGTCATTTTTTATCTGGCCAATCAGTTTTTCCATTTCCCGCTTTTCGTCTTTGCTTTGTGCGTTGCGGTATGTCATCACAGCAAGGCGGTAACTGTCCACAGTCCATTTGCTTTTTTTTAGTGCAGCCTTAATGTCGGAATCCAAAGCATAACGGCTTATCAGGGAGTTTCCACATTTGATATTGATATCAATATTGGGCAGGGTTTCCAGTTCGGGAGAGCCCACCCCCTGGCCCCATCCAGAGAGGGGGGAGGACCCCTTGCCCCCTCCCGGGAGGGGGGAGGAACCCACCCCCTGGCCCCCTCCCAGGAGGGGAAATTTGTAGAAAGCGTTTTTCAACAGCTCGATCCACAGGCGCAAGCGGCAAATTTTTACAGAATTAGGATTGATATCTACACCGAAAAGGCAGTTTTCAATGATCGTTTGTTTCTCTCGGAAAAGGGTTTCCTGCACCCTGCGGCTTTCTGCATTGTTCGGATTGTATTCAAAGGGTTTGCCATCCTCGTCAGTGATCGCCAGTTCGTCATTTACCACTTCAATAGAATAATCCCGCAAGGTTTTACCGTTGCTGTCGCATAGAATTTTTAACTCGCTTTTTATAGCAATGATTTCATTCAGGGCTGAAACTAAAAAATGACCGGAACCAACGGCAGGATCGCAAATTTTCAAAGAGTTAATAATGCTGTTGGCTTCCTCTTTAGTGAAATCTCTACCAATGGCATTATACACATCGTCCAGGCTCTTGTACCTTCCCTCTTCCTCTCCCCCTCTTGAGAGGGGGCCGGGGGGAGTGTCTCCCCCTCTTGAGAGGGGGTCGGGGGGTGTGTCCTCTAAACCTTCTAAATTGCTCAAACTTCCAAAAACCAACCCCTTCCCCGATAACGGATTCAACGCTGTTTTATAGGATAAATCCGGAGTGCAGCCATCCCTGTAAAGTGTGCTGTTTTTTTTAAGAAATGCGTCAATATAAATTTCAATTTGCTTTAAAACCTGCGATGTATCGTTGATCACCAGTGCGTCAGGGAAACGAAGTACATTTATTCCAAGGTCATTGAGGCTTTGTTCCTTTGTTTTGTCTCTGTTTATGACATCTTCTGATAAATGTGTTGCACCGTCCAATTCAATGACAAGTTTCAGATCGCGGCAATAAAAGTCGGCAATATAGCTGTCAAGAGGTTTTTGCCTGTGAAAATCATAGCCGAATTGGTTTTTACCCTTGAGCGCTTTCCAGAGAGTTTGTTCGCTGACGGTTGGGTTGTTGCGTAATTTCCGGGCCTTTTCGGGAAGGTCGGAGCGGTAGGGTGTTATTTTGGATTTCCAGGAGGAACCCACCCCCTGACCCCCTCCGAGGAGGGGGGAGGAACCCACCCCCTGACCCCCTCCAGGGAGGGGGAAGGTGTGGTTGAATTTTTGTAAAACTGCCCGGCGAATAGTTTCACGGCACATATACATGGTAATAAATCCGGGGGTAAAAAACGAACCGTCTTTATAACCATTGATTTTTTCAAAGATCAAGCCCAACACAGAAGCGTTTATCAGGGTTTTGTTTTCTTCCTGTATATCTTCCGAACCTTCGCTGCTAAAATCGTAGGCATTTAGAAATTCAAAAATATATTCTATGGTATTCAGTTCACCGCTTCGCTTTTTTCCTGTAGCATCTTTCAAAACAGTATTTGACAGTATAGGGATTTTGGATTCGTCGCGCAGACTGCTGATGAATATGGCCTGATGCTCCAGTTCTGTGGGTTCAAACAACGAACTGTTCAGATAGGGAACCGTGGAAAATGCTTTTGCCACATCCTCGCTGCGTTCATCAGGTTTTCGGGCAAGCACACGAAAAAACAAACTGTTGAGCTCGTCAAAGTCTTTAATTTTTCCGGTATTCAGAAATTCATAATTCTTGTCGCCTTTATGATAGCTTACCAATTGGGCTTCGAGTAATTTCAGGAACAAAATTCGATTAACCCAGGTAATAACCAATTCGAGCGATACATTATAAAGCCGTTCGTTGGTGTTATTACCGAATTGTGAAGGATTTGAAATCCTTGATATTTTATCAAGCGTATCCAGTTGAATAATGGCATTTTCCAGTAAAGAGCCGCTGTTTTTGTTGGTGGCTTTGCGACCGATTAGTTTTTTACTACCCTCTTTGGTTTCCTCCAGCCCGATAAGGTGCAAAAGTTCGCTGTAAAATGTTTTATCAAGGCTGTTGCTGTCGTTCAGAAATGCCTGTTTCAGCAAATGCTGTGGAGATAAAAGTTTGTAAAGCGCAATAAGAATATTGTCGTCTTTTTTGTCAAGGTTTTTCAGGGGCATTTCGTAGTCACGGATGTCGAAATAAGTATAGCTTATTTCAGCATCAAGTGACGAAACAAATTTTTCGGCGATCTCTTTATAGAAAAATGCAGTGTCGGTGCTGGCAAGTCGTTTTTCTTCAAAATCGGTAAATTGTTTAACCAGTTGCTTGTTTTGTGCAAAAAGCTTGTCAAAATCACGCGCATCGAAAATATACCATTCGAAGATGTTGGAAGCGACCAGATGTTTTACTTCGATGTTTTTTGCAGTAATCCGTTCGCGGAGGTAATAAAGTATCAGTTCGTGAAATGCCTTTTGGTTGATATTGTTTTTTTTAAGCATTTCCGTTTTGTTGGCGGGGCTTTTTGCTTCAATAATAACACCGACATTTGTTTTAGCATCTTTCCCAGAATGTATAACAAGATCATTGCGTCCTTTCGTATTGATAAAGTGATCTGCACCGTAATATGTGCCTTTAAGAAAATCGGCAACAAGGTTTTTATGAAATTCTTCTGATTCGTTTTCATTTATTCTGTCGAGCAGGGTTGAAAGATTAATTTTAAAGAGTTCAATCTCTGTCCGGGTTGGTTTAAGCTTCAAGAAAGCTTTGTTCAGCGATTTTCTGGGGCTGACAATAATGGGCTTAATCATTTTTTAGGTTTATTTCGGAATGATAAAGATACATTTTTAAGAAATATGTGTAAAAAAAACAAAGTAAAAGATGCTTGGTGATTTTTTTTTGAATTGGTCATGTATTTTCCCGCGAAACCCATTTTTGACCTTTATAAATGTCTTTATTTTATGAAAAGGTGCATAATTCATGCTTCAAGCCCACAAAAAACCAACAACTGAGCAACCCTCACGATCAACAACCTATCAAATATGGACGAAAATGTACAAAATTGGACGATTATGGACATTTTTGTACAAAACCCTGTCAATTTTTGTACATATTTATACAAAACCCTATCATTTTTGTACATTTCGCCCTCATGATTAATTCAATAGACCTGAAATTGAAATGTAAATGGCCAAAGTAGGGCTTTTGCGACCTAAAAATGCTCATTATTCATTTCCTAAAACCATATTACAGGTAATCAGAGAAAATTTCAGGTGATTTGCAGGTATGTTTGAGTTGATTTTGAAGAGGGAACCATTATTTTGAGCTATTTTATGTTGATGTGAGGTTTATTTTGGTTGTCTGAAACGATTTTGGTTGGTACAAAGAACATTTTTTATAATCAGTTACCATTTTCGCCTTGATCAAACTTGGAATGAACCCCTTTTTGATGGTAATAATAACTTTGGCCGCCAGAAATTTCAAATTTTTCATTTTTGGCTATTGGTATTAGCTCCGGTTCTGATTATTCTTAATAATAAAAAAATATTTTTGTTCGTTTGTTGTAAAATATAAATTTTATATTACATTTGTGCGATAAAAACGCTTTTAACTTAAAAATTTAAAAATCCGGGTAATGAAATTTGAAAACATGTTGGTTAAAGCATATAATAGCCCTTTCACCTCAGAAAAAATAGATTTTCTGTTTAACCTCAACACAAAACAAATCCCGTTAAAAGAAACAGGTGTTTCAGCGAGAGTATATAACCATTGGAAAACAAGTGGATTGGTTTTGAGTCCTGAAACAAAAAATATAAAACGTAAATGGGAAATTTTGTCATTTATAGAGTTTTTATGGCTGAAATGTGTTGAAGAAATGCGAGACTTCGGCATCCATTATGAAATTATTGTAGCAGTAAAAAAGAAATTGTTTGCAGAGGTTGACCCGAATGAATTACAAATAATATTAAATGATGCAAAAGCAGGTACTGAAAGCAGGTTGCTTGTCGAGCGTTACAAAAAGTCAATTTTAGAGATCAAAAACTCGACACTGAATGATAAAGAAAAGGAAACATTATTATCTATGATAAACTCCGATACCGTTTTTGAGGAGCTTTATAAGCATATTAAATTCAATTTATTTGAAATACTTCTTTTGTCATCAATGGACTATAAGCAAGAATTCGGAATACTAATAAAAAAAGACCAGATAATACCTTATTTAGATGAGCTTTTAGAGTTTGACAGCAAACGAAAAATGTTTTTCTATGAAACCCACGTTTATTTTTCAATAACAAAGTTGTATTATGAGTTTTTAAATGATAAAGAAAAACAGAAGTATTCCGCAAGCTGCATGTATCTTACCGAAAAAGAAAACCAGCTGCTTGCATTTATGAAAAAAGAAGATTTTCAGGAAATAGTGATCAAAAAAGACAAGGATATGACCATGCTTTCAGGAAAAATGAAAATGCAATATAAGCCAGATGAATATCACAAATGGAAAAAGAAAGTAAAGCTAAAATATCCTTATTGCGAGATGAATGAAAAACAGCATTACGGTAAAATAACCTCAGTTGAGTTTGTTGTAAAAGAAATAATAAAAAAGTAGGATGTTCTTACTTATATATTATATTATACGGCGTACCCACCATAAAACAATTTGGCGGTATGTTGCATTACCAAACCAATGTCAAACAAAAATGATGTTCACGAAAATGAAATAAAACTTACACCAGAAGAAATAAGAAAATACAAAGAATTTGAAAGTTTAACCGACGAAGAGTTGGATATACTTGCAGATAATATTTATCAATGTTCATCCATAATTTTTGAATATTATGAAAACCAGTAATATTGAGCGTTTCAGGGGCTTCATGAAGCCCAAAAACGATACGACAGCTTTCAACAATAATAACTATGTATTATTGTACACAAGGGTGTCTTCAAAAGACCAGTTTGATAACTTCAGTCTGTCAAATCAGGCGAATGCTATTAAAAGATTTTCCGCTCAAAAGAATTATAACATTCTCGAAGAATTTGGTTATACTTATGAGAGCGCCTCTGATGATATGTCGCGGAAAGAGTTTCAGCGGTTGTTGGAAAAGGTAAAGACCATGAAAGTAAAACCTTTTGCCATATTGGTCTATAAGATAAACAGGTTCTCACGGACAGGTGGCGATGCAATAGCCTTGCTTACAACCTTGATTAATAATTACAGGGTTCACCTGATTGAAGCTTCAACAGGAGCCTCTACGGAAACCGAAAGAGGAAAGATAGAGATTTATGATAAGTTGCTGGCAGCACGTAAAGATAACCTCGACAGATTGGATATAACCAAACCGGGCATGATAGAATTTCTAAAGCAGGGCAATTGGCTTGGTCATTCACCGAGAGGTTATAGCCATTATGGTACAAGGGTCAAGGATGTTAACTTGATAAAAGGCAGGCAGGAAATTATCATTAATGAGGAGGGTTTGCTGCTGAAAAAAGCTTGGAATTTAAAACTGCAAGGTTATACCGATACTTCAATCAGGCAAAAACTTGATTGCTGGGGGCTGAAAATAAACAAGCAATCATTATCTGCCATGTGGCGGAATCCTTTTTATTGTGGAATTAGTGTAAACAGGATGCTGCCGGAACCAGTAAAAGGCAATTGGGCGCAAATGGTGACAGAAGATGAATTCCTGAAAGTTCAGAAAATGCTGGATTTAAACCACAACGGATACGTCATTGATAAAGGGAATGAACATAGGCCTTTGATGGGGACTTTGTTGTGCCCGCATTGCGGTAAAAAGCTTTCGGGCTATGAAGTCAAGAAGAAAAAGGTACATTATTATTGTTGCCCAAGATGTAAGGGCGTCTGTATGAATGCAAGCCAAACAGTAAGAGCCAAAGGGAAGGGAGCAAACGAACTGTTTGTTGATTTATTAAATGGATTTTCGATACCTGAAAAAAATGGGCCGCTATTCAGAGATCAGCTAAACAAGATGTTTGATGCAAAATACAATGAAAAAAGGGAAGAGGAAGTTTTGCTCAAGGCAAAGCTGAATGAACAATACAAGACGAAGGAAGATATGGAAGAAAGATTTGCATATGGGAAATTGTCAAAAGAGCTTTATGATAAATTTTCCAAAAAGGTTTCGGATGAAATTTTGGCAACTCAGGAGAAAATTGGAACATCCTCAAAAAAAATATCTAACCAAAAAAATAAAATAAAAAATGTCGTTTCTTTATTTCAAAACATCAGTAAAATATGGGTTGGCGTGCCACTCGATGCAAAAAAGCGGTTGCAAAAATTGATTTTTCCTGATGGTTTGGTCTTGGACACGGAAAAAAGGAAATATCTAACCAAGGATTACAACAGTTTTTTTAAGTTAATTCGCTGTATTTCAAATGATTTTGGGATAAAAGAAAACGGACTTTCCAGTAAAAAAACCGAAAAGTCCGTGTCAGTAGCGGGGACATTATTACAACCTATTAATAAAGTAAAACATAATACTTATAAAATCAATAAAAACAGTATTTTAACCTCCACAAAGATAAATATATTTTCCTTTATTTTACCTTTTTATGATAATTTATGCTACTAAAATGCTACTAATTTAAAAACTATGTTTATCTTTGTTAATCAAAGGCAACAAAGGTATAAATAAAGTAAAAAATTAGTAGCATGGGTGTAGTTTTAAAAAAGAGAAACGGTGCAAGCGGTAAAAAAAGCCTGTTTTTAATCATTTGCCACAATGGCGAGAGGCACTATGAATTTTTAAATATACATTTGGTAAGAGCCAAAACACCGGCTGAGGCTGAAAAAAACAAAGAAAATTTAAAACTTGCCGAAACTATTAGAGCAAACAGAGAGCTTGAACTGAGTGCAGATGAGTATAATTACACACCGGCCTTTAAAAAGAACATTGATTTTATTGCATATTATAACAAGTATGCTGATGATTACAGCCACAGAGATAAGAGAATTGTAAAATATTCATTACATCATTTCAAAGAGTTTATAAAAACCAAAGGTTTTGATGGTAGTATCAATGCAAAGTTTATTGATGGTGATTTGTGCCGGCAATACAGAGAATATTTGCAAACAGCGGTAAATGGTGAAACAATTTGTAATTATTTCACCAAGTTCAAAAGAGTAATAAGCAAGGCACATGATGAGAATATTTTGAAAAAAGATTTTACCAAAGGCATAATAAACACCAAAGATGAGGGGTTAAAAAAACAAGTTTTAACCATTGATGAAATTCAGTTACTTGCTCAGGCTCATTGTGGCAATAATGATGTAAGGCGTGCATTTTTATTTTGTTTACATACTGGCCTGAGATGGTGTGATGTGAGATTAATCAAATGGCAAAATATTCATAATAATAAGCTCTCTTTTGTGCAGAGAAAAACAAAAAACAATTCTGAGAGTGCAAGTTTATCAATACCATTGAATAATACAGCTATTAAGCTAATAGGTGAGAGAGGCAAGCCAGATGAGTTAATTTTTAAATTGCCGAGCCATACAGCCTGTTTAAAAGATTTGAGGGTGTGGGTAAAAAATGCCGGTATTGAAAAACATATCACATGGCATTGTGGCCGGCACAGTTTTGCGGTTAATTTGCTTGATAGTGAGGTTGCCGGTGCCGATGTGAAAACAGTGTCCGGGTTATTAGGCCATGCAAGTATTAAACACACTGATAAATATTTACATTACATAGGTAAGAGAGGCAAAGAGGCGGTAAACAAGTTGCCAGAAATTAATTTATAAAAAGATATGAGCAAATTACTAATAACCAAAGATTATGAAAGGTTTGTATTTGAGGCACTCTCTTTAAATGAGAGTGATTTTGTTAATTATTATTTGAATATAATTATTGAGCATTATAAGCTCAATTCTGAGATTTTTGAGCAATTAGAAACGGTGATTAACAAGTATATTGAGTGGTATAAAAACATTGTTTATGGCAAGTTGATTAATGTTACATGGCCAGATGGTAAAAGTGAGGTGATTTATGAAAATCAAACTTATGGCCATGATGAGCAGGGCAATAAGATACCGCTTGATTTAGATAAAACAGAAATACCATTGATAGATTTTAAAATAAACAGGCATATTAATAAGAGTTTTTTTGATAAGCAGATTAAAGTAATTCATGATATTGAAACCGAGATTAAAAAAGGTGATAGGAATAATTTTATATTTGATATTTTTCATTACTTGAAACTTGATAATAATGATAAAAAAAGATTGTATGTTAATAGTTGCATAGCTCAGGCCGATAAAATTTCAGATGAGCAAAATATTAAAGAGTGTGATTTTATAATACTTAAAATCAGAGAGTATTGTAGTATTATGCCTCTTGTTAATGGTGTGCCAGATGTTACAAAAAAAATGATTGAAAAAAATGATGCTTTAATTTTAAATTATGTTTTAGATCAGAGAAAAAATAAAAGTAATTTTTTAGAAATTGAAAAGAAACCAACACACTCAGAAATTAATCATGAAATTGAGATGAGTTTTAATAACATCATAAAACCTGAGCTTGAAAAATTAACCAGAGAATTAACTAACCACAAACAACAAACAACCTCAGCAAGTAAAAGCACCGGCACTCTCTTTGTTTCAGAAACTTTAAAAAAGATAATATTAGATACTAATATCAATACATTTTTAGATTATGAGCAAAGATTAATTGATGGTAAGTATTTTGATGAGCAGGGTACATGGTTAAAAAGTAAAATTGAGCTTGTTGCATTTATCATGATATTAGATAATAATAGTTATTTCAAAAAAAAGATCACCGGTAAAAAATTAGATTTTTCTGATTATAGCAATTTCTTTGAAAGTCGTTATAAAATTGATATTTCACAGCAAAGCAAGCCGAGTTATAGAAAAAAAATCAAAATCAGCGGTTATTTTCACTTTATAACCTCAGCCGATTAATACCGTTTTTGAGTAAAAAAATACCGCTTGCAATACCGCTTGCAACTCCAAAAGCCTTAATTTTCTAAGCACACACACATAGGTAATAATACCGTTTTTTACCTTAGTTTCTTTTATTGCAGAAATTTGTCAATGTTTAAACAATAACAGATTTTGCAAAATCATATTTATTAATTTTTAAAATTACTAATATGGTAAATGAAAGTATAAGTATTGAGCAGAGGCTCGTTAACATTGAGCAGAAGCTCGTTAACATTGAGGCCTTACTCACAGCAACAAAAACAGTTTTAACCTTTGATGAGGCCTGTGATTACAGTGGCAAAAAAAAGAGTTTCATGTACAAGCTCACAGCCTCAGGCAAGGTGCCACATTACAAGCCAGATGGAAAAATGATTTATTTTGATCGTGCCGAGCTTGAAAAATGGTTACTAAGAAACCGGATCACACCGGCCTCAGAAATTGATGAGCAGGCCTCCACTTATGTAACACTTAATCAGAGAGGGGGTGCCAGGTGATTTTAACCGATTATTACAAGGGTGTACACTTGCCAGAGAGCAAAAGTAAGTACAGGTTTGATATTACAGCCTCCACAGGCAAATATGAGCCTTTTGAGATTATTTTGAGCAACAAAAAAGGTGAACAGTTTTTTTATTATGGTGATGTGCCGGCAAACTTTAACAGCCATGTAAAGAGGCAAGCAGAGAAATGTATTTCTAAGGGCAAAAATATAAGCTCTGTGTTTGTTCCAGATGTTACCTTGCCTTTTGCTTATGGTGATGTAAATGGCACCTCTGATGGCATTATTTTGATGTTTAGTGAGGATTATACCATAATTGAAATATTTGTCGCCAGAGGCCAGAGAAACAACAAAAGAAACCTGTATTTTTTATTGTGTGATGGTGAGTTACAAAATGAAATTGAAACACTGAGAAAAAATGCAAAACAGTTACCAATTCAGTAACCAAAATGAACAGGGTGCCGGTGATGTGCCGGCACTCTTTTGCCTGTTTTCTATATTAACCTGTTTTCAGTTACCAATTCAGTAACCATGTATGATAATTTAGATATGGTTTTAAACAGAGATCAGGCCGGTAACATTGATTTACTTGCTGAGGTGCCATGCAAATTGCAAAATGTGAAATATGGCACTCATGATGGTAACAAATATGCAGGCGGTTACATTGATGGTTTGAAAGTGAAAGTATCTAAAAACAGAGTTACTGTTTATGAAAGTAGTTTATGTAAGTGGTATTTTGGTGAGAATTTTCAAACATTAACCAGAGGTGATACAAAAAGAGCCTTTGAAAAATTGAGTGATTTATTGAGTTTACCGATGTACAAGGCAAGTATTAACAGAATTGATTTAGCACAGAATTTTATCATGAGGTTTGAGCCAGATGTATATTATAATCACTTAGGCACTCTGCAATATTTCAAAAGGTTGCCACAGGATAAAGGTTTATATTACAATGGCAATAACAAGCAGTTAGTTTTTTACAACAAGGTTGCTGATTATATTGATAAAGGTTTGCCGGTGCCGGTGATGTATCAAAACAGATATGTAGTAAGGTATGAGATGAGATTTACAGGCAGGTTACTTTCACAATTCAATATGCCAGAATTGAGAGCTGAGATGTTGTATGATGAGATATTTTACATGAATATCATTAACCGATGGTATGAGCAGTATAAGAACATAAACAAGCTCAGAGAAACAAAAATAATTGATTACAGCATGATAAAAACCAAAGAACAATTAAAAACTCAGGCTCTTTTGTTGCTGATCCATGAGCAAGGCGGTGAACTTGAATTTTATAAAAGAATTGCCGAGGCTCAGGCCAAAGGTGAATTAACCAAAAAGCAGGCATTTGATTTGAGAAACCTCATAAAAGAGGCAAGTAAAAATAAAATTCAAACCTCTGAAAGTGATGTTATCATTGAGCTTGATAAAAAGGTTAAAGAGGCGGTGAAATACTATGTTTAACTCTCATCTAAAACAGATAAAAATAGATTATGGCAAAAGGTAAAAAAACAGGTGGCCGAGAGCAAGGCACTCCAAACCTATTAACAAAAGAATTGAGATCAATACTAAAAAGTATTATTTCAAAAGAACTTGAATTGTTACCGGAAACACTTGAAAAATTAGAGCCAGAAAAAAGAACAGAAATTGTTTTAAAATTACTGCCTTTTGTTTTGCCAAAGGTGGAGCCGGTTATAATGGAGAAAGGTGAGCCATTAGATTTAAGTGCAACATGGAATGAATTTTAAAACAGTTTCTCTGAAAATAACAGAAAAAATACAGGAAAATATGAAATATCAAAAAGGCCAAAGCGGTAACCCAAAAGGCAAGCCAAAGGGTGCCGAGAATAAAATTAAAAAAGATATTAAGCAGGCATATCAGATGTTAATTGAAAAAAACCTTGATAACCTTACTTTGTGGCTTGATAGTATTGCCAAAAAAGAGCCAGAGAAAGCATTTAAACTCATCATTGAGTTATCAGAGTACATTTTGCCAAAGCAGGCCAGAATTGAGGCCGATATAAGAGAGGCGGTGCTTGAAACTAAAAAAAAGAGTGTGCAAGATTTATTTCCACCGGATATTATAGAAACAATTAAGCAAGGATAATAAGTTTACAACCTATAAAAGTGATGTTTTTTACCTTGTTTTAGAAGTTTGTGCTACTATTTTGCTACTCAAAAAAATGAAAGGCCTGTAAAATCAATGCTTACAGGCCTTTTTAAGTAGCGGGGACAGGACTCGAACCTATGACCTTCGGGTTATGAGCCCGACGAGCTACCACTGCTCCACCCCGCAGTTTGTGAATGCAAAGGTACAACAACTTTGCATTTTAGCAACTATTTTTAAATATTTTTTTTAAAACGTCCTGTTTGCGGTGATCTCAGGCGCTTTGTCAGGAAACCTTGCGGTAACGGAATACGGCAAGCGTTATCACGATAATGCCATAACACAGAAGTATGATAAAATCTCTCAGTATATCCATGAAACCGGAGCCTTTAAGCAGTATCATCCTGATGATCCGCATGAAATAGGATACGGGATTGAGATAGTTGATGGTTTGTGCCCATTGCGGCATGCTGTCGGTAGGGGTAAAGATGCCGCTCATCATAATAAAAATGAGTATAAAAAAGAACATAACGAACATGGCCTGTTGCTGGGTGGCAGCGCTGTTTGAGATCATCAGCCCGAAACCAAGCATGGTCAGCAGATATATGCCGGCCACGGCAAACAGGAGGGGCAGGCTTCCAAGCATGGGGATGTTATATATCAGTTTCCCGATAATCAAACCAATGGCAAGCATCACCAGTGCTATGATCCAGAAAGGAAGCAGCTTGCCGGTAATAAAGTGGATTTTTCGTATCGGTGTGACATTGATCTGCTCAATATTTCCCATTTCTTTTTCTCTGACAATGTTCAGTGTGGCCAGCATCATTCCGATGAGCGTAACCAGCAGCACAAGAATGGCCGGCACCATAAAGATCTTATAATTCATATCAGGATTGAACCAGAAGGAAGGAATGATGTTGATTGTTGCCGATCCGGCATGGGTTTTTGAAATGCCATACCATTCCATGATGAGCTCGCGGTTGGCGCCTGCGATGATCTGGGCGGCATAAGCACTGCTGATCCCGGCCACCGTGCCGTTGATGGCGTTAAAGAGCAGTTGTACCTTCGCCTTGTTTTCGCGTATCATGTTCCGCTCAAATCCAGCCGGAATATGAAGTACCATGTCGGCTCGTCCGTTTTCTATCTGTTGTTGGGCGTCCTCCATGCTGAATGTATGGCCCTGTACGACAAAAAATTTTGAATTGCTGAATTTTCCTGTGATAAACCTCGACGCACTGCTCAGGTCGTTGTCCACAATGCAGATTTTGATGTGCTTCATTTCCATATTGGCGGCATTGACCAGAATAAGCAGTTGTATCAGCGGAACGACAAAAATCACGGGAAGCATCATCCGGTTGCGCCGTATCTGTATGAATTCTTTTTGCAATATGAACAGTATGGTTCTCATTGGTATGTCGTTATTTTCAGCCGAGCCGGACTTTAAATTTTTTTGTGCTGACCACCAGTAAAAACAATGTCATTCCTGCCAGGATAGCTGTTTCTTTCCAGACACTCATGAACCCCAGTCCTTTAAGCATGATATTTTTCAATATGATGATAAAATAGGTCGTTGGATTTATATAACATATCCATTGTATCCATCCGGGCATGTTGTCGATCGGAAAGATAAAGCCTGAAAGCAAAATAGAGGGCAGCATTAGACCCAGCATGGAGGCCACCATGGCCATCTGCTGGCTGCTTGTGGAGGAGGAAATAAGGATGCCCAGGGACAATGACAGCGATATAAACAGAAAGCTCTCCGCAAGTAGTAATGTTATACTTCCCCTGACCGGCAGGCCGAAAACAAAATTGCTCAGCAACAATATGGTGATGACATTGACAAAAGAAAGAAAAATGTATGGCGTCACCTTACCTAAAACTATTTGTAATGGCTTTAGCGGCGAAACAAGAAGTACTTCCATCGTTCCAAGTTCTTTTTCACGCACGATACTTACCGAAGTCAGCAGGGCACAGATCAGTACGAGTATCATGGCCATAGTGCCGGGGACGAACATATAAACTCCTTTGAGTTCCGGATTGTAAAGCATACGCGGTTCGGTAATGATCTGAAGGGGTATGGACGATGAGGTATTTTCCTTTGCAATAAAATCGTTGATGACAGCCGCTGTGTAGTTTACAACAAGGTTGGCTGAATTTGCATCAGAAGCATCGGCGATCAGGTGGACGGAGGCCGTCTTTTCATTTTGTAAATTTCTGGCAAAATCCGGTTCAAAAACTACGACCTCTTTGACTGTTCCCTGCCGGAAACATACTCCGATCTCCTGTTCATGGTTGAGGTATCGGGCAATAATAAAATACCCTGATGAAGCCAGTTTATCAATGATCTTACGGGTGGTTTCGTCTTTTGAATGATCAAGAATGGCAATGCGGGCATCCTTGACTTCCGTAGTGATAATATATCCAAAAAGCAGCATTTGTGCTATGGGAATACCGAACAAAATGATTAGTGTCCGCCGGTCGCGGAAGATATGGTGAAATTCTTTTTTTACAAACCCGAGGAAATGTTTCATGTTAGGATGGGAATGGTTTAAAGTAAAAAGTATGTTGCTGAGTATCTATTCATTTAAAGTTATTTCCTTTGCGGCTTTGCGTTTTTGCGAGATAGAAAAACAACAAAGACAATAATGTATTAATACGTTGTGAAATATATTTTCCGGTTATTTATTTATTTTTGATTAGTTTTTTACATTTTTTCTTGCAAGCTTTATAAATACTTCATTCATAGTCTCCGCATCAAAATGTTCTTTCAATTTTTTTGGCGTATCCAATGCCGCAATATGTCCGTCGACCATAATAGAAACGCGGTCGCAATATTCGGCTTCATCCATATAATGAGTAGTCAGAAAAATTGTTATTCCCTGGCTGGCTGCTTCATAGATCAGTGACCAGAACTGTCGGCGTGTGATAGGGTCGACGCCGCTGGTAGGCTCATCCAGGAATACGATACCCGGATCGTGGACCAGCGCTACCGAAAAAGCCAGTTTCTGTCGCCAGCCCAGGGGAAGGTCGGCTATGAGTTTATTGGCAGCATCTGTCAGTCCAAGTTTTTCAATTAGTTGCCGGCTCTTGGTTTTTATTTTTTTTCGGTCCATTCCATAAATACCTCCAAAGAATCTGATATTTTCCATGACGGTAAGGTCTTCGTAAAGTGAAAACTTCTGGCTCATATATCCTATGCAATTCTTTATTTTGTTAGGTTCATGATACACATCATATCCTGACACTGAAGCCTCTCCGGAGGTTGGTTTGGAAAGCCCGCAAAGGATTTTCATGGCGGTGGTTTTTCCGGCTCCATTTGCACCCAGAAAGCCAAATATCTCTCCTTTATATACATCAAAACTCAGGTGGTCGTTAGCGGTGAAACTGCCGAACTTTTTCACAAGATTTCTCACTGTTATGACAGGTTCTGTACCGTTCATCTGGCTTCTTTCATTAGATTAATAAAACAATCTTCTATATCTGGATTTATTGCGATGATCTCCGCATCAGGATGTTTTTCATGCACGGTGACAGCAATTTCCGCGGGGGTTGTTGCCTTGTTTTTGGGAATATAGTGGAGGTACTGTCCGAAAGGGTAAACACTTTCGCAAAGAGGGGATGCCTCAAGATCGCTGATCAGGGTGTGTGCGTTGCCGGTCCTTATGGCAAACACTGTTTTATCAAAACCGGAAATAATCTCGGCGGGAGTGCCGATGTTAAGGATGTTGCCTGCCTGTATCAACCCTACGCGGTCGCAGAGCGAGGCTTCGTCCATGTAGGGTGTTGAAACAATGATGGTGATCCCTGCTTTTTTCAAGTTGTGAAGCATTTCCCAGAACTCCCTGCGTGAAACGGCGTCGACACCGGTTGTAGGTTCATCAAGGAAAAGAATTTCGGGTTTGTGGATCATGGCGCATGAGAGAGCAAGTTTTTGTTTCATACCCCCGGACAAAGCGCCTGCCCGGCGGTCTTTGAATGGCTCGATCTGGCTGTAAATGTCTTTTACAAGGTGATAATTTTTCTGAATGCTTGTGTCGAAAATGGTTGCAAAAAACGACAGGTTTTCTTCAACGGTCAGGTCGTGGTAAAGTGAAAACTTTCCGGGCATATATCCGGCAATATTTCTTATTTTTTTATAATCTTTCACCACGTCAAATCCGCATACTTTTGCATTTCCCGAGTCTGGAACCAATAATGAAACCAGTATCCTGAACAGGCTTGTTTTTCCGGCGCCGTCAGGTCCGATAAAGCCAAACAGCTCCCCGCTGTCCACCCGGAAAGACACGTTGTCAAGGGCTTTTATGTCGTCTGCGGCAGTATTCAGTCCTTTTTTGCGTGCCCTGGCTTTTTTGATTTTATCAAAGGGGGTATTTCCCGATGATCCGGCTTTTTTATAACACTTGCTGATATTTTCTGCGATGACGTTGTTCATTCGCTGGGGGAGGATTGGGTTAAGTGAGTGATTGAGTTAAACAAGTTAATTAAGTTAATTAGTTGATTTGGTCAATTAGTTTTTGTATTTTTTATTTTCACAGAGAAATTATTTTCAAAATCCTTCAATTCTAACTTCCGGCTTTCGGCTTTCGGCCTCCTACTTTCGGCTTCCGGCTTCTGACTTCTAAACTCTTCATTTGCTATTAAATTTAACCTCTCCCGGCATTCCGATTTTCAAAGCCCCGTCGTTCTTTACTTTTATTTTTATCGCATAAACCAGGTTCACCCGTTCTTCTTTGGTCTGAATTATTTTTGGGGTAAACTCAGCTGATGATGATATCCACGTGACGGTACCTTCATATTTTGCAGTATTGTCTTCACCTTTATCGATAAGCACTTCAACCTTTTGCCCGAGTTTTACATTTGCTAATTGTGATTCACTGATATAGGACCTCAGAAAAACACTGCTGAGGTCGGCAATTTTGAAAAGCGCTTTGCCCGGAATTACCAGTTCGCCGGCCTGAATGTATTTATTCAAAATGGTTCCTGAAACAGGGCTGGTGAGATGACATTTTTTAATATTCAGGTTTATCTGGTCGATTTGTTTGTCGAGTGTTAGTATCTCATCAGCAATACCGGAATTTTGTGTTTCGATGGATTTCATTTGTTTGTCCACCAGGCTGATGGCGCCGTTGATATCATCAAGCTGTTTTTTTGTGGCTGCGCCTTCTTTATAGAGTTTTTCAATACGGGCTTTATCGGTAAGCAGGTTGCTTTTTTGCTGGAACTGCACTTCGATCTGTGATGCAATATTCGCCGATTTCGTTGAAATGGCATTGCGTTGCGCCGTCAGTTGTTCTTTTTTTAGCTGGTAATCGGTGGTATCCACCAAGCCGATGGGCGTTCCCTCTTTTGTTTCCTGTCCTTCTTCAAGAGCCAGTTGAAGAATTTTTCCGCTGACTTCAGAAGAAATAATTGTCTCGTCGGCTTCAAAATTACCATAAGCATCCGACTTGTCGTTCCTGCCTGAACATGCTGTTAAGACTGCAATACTGATGATTAACAAATATTTTTTCATTTTAATATGTATTTTTTTATACTTTTTTTACTTCTACATTCCGGCTTCTGACTTCTGACTTCCTAAAGTTTTCCCATACTTGTAAGATAATTTATTTCCGCCATTTTCATCTGTATTTTATGTAGTTCAAGGTTGAATTTTGCCTGCATTTCGGCATTCAGTTCCGTGGTGTATTCGGTTGCTGTGATCACGCCATTTTCTAATTGCGAGGATGCTGTTTTGGTAATATTCTGCCGGAGAGCGATGATCTCTTCATCTTTACTTATGAGTTGTTTGTATTTAAGGATATCGGCAGCGTCTTTTTGTGAAGAAACTTTAAGATTTTTATCAAATGTTTCTTTTTGCGTGTTCAAAATATTTTTCTGAATATCAATGATGCGTTTCTCGCGGCCTGACTGGTAAAAGCCTGAAATATTCCAGCTCATTTTTATACCTGCTATGCCGAAAAATTCAAAATCGTCGGACAGCATGTTAAATCCCGGCCTGCCGTAACCACCTTGTCCGAAAGCCATAAAACGGGGCATAACTTTGGTGTTTGCCAGACTTTTGGAAACCTCGAGTTTGTTCATCTGCTGGTCGAACAAATGCATTTCCGGACGTTTGTTGTCGTAGGTAGTTTCTGTAATGATATCTTCTGGATATTTCAATATAGTATACTCATGAACAGGGCGGTTCAGATATTCCGAAAGCATCTTCAGTGATGCATTTTTTGAGTTATTGATTTCAATAAGCTGTTGTTCAGTTTTTATTATTTCGGCTTTCAGCACATCCGCAGTGCTTTGCAGCAGGACTTCATTTCTCACAGAAGCTTCAGACTTTGTTAATTTTGATCGTAGTTCATCCTGAATGTTCCCGACCACTTTTGCGTGCTGTTGTGCCAGTAATATGTTGAAATAAATCAGGTTTATCCGTTCTTTGATTTTGGCAATCTCCACGTCGGTATTAAACTGTTCTGCTTTCAGGTTGCTGGTTTCCAGTTTTTTTTGTGCAGCGGTGGCGCCTCCGTCCCAGATCATCTGATTAACATCAAGTGTGATCTTGTACTGGTCTTGGCTCATCGAAGGAAAATCAAACAACGGACTGATCTGCGGAATTTCAGTGACAGCCGACTGGTAGGTTGCCTGCCCGTTGAGTGATATCTGCGGCAGGTAAGCCGTATTAAGGTTCTTGATTTTCAGTGCGGAGGCTTCCGACAGCAGGTCTTTTTGTTTGATGAGCGGGTAATTGTCCATCGCCAACTGCTGACAATAGTCCAGGTTTATGGTGTCGGGCTGCTGAGCCAATAGCGCCGTACTGGAAAAAAAAGAAAATAACAGCAATATTTTTTTCATAGCATCAGTTACTTTTTCTGATTGAATTAATAATGAAATCTGCAACCATAGTCTTACGATCTTCCAGAAAACGGTCGTAAGCTTCTTTATTTCCCGTAAACACAAAACCTTCGAGTATCGGTCTTCCGATAAATGGAAATACGCACAGGCCTATCATATTGATAATCAGGTGTTGTAAGGGTATTGGCCTGATTTTTCCCTCATCAATTTCTTGTTGAAGTTTACCTGCGGCAACGGCCGGGTTTATTCCTGACCGCCGTATGATTTTAATGATCATTTCGGGTTTTCTCTGTATTTCGTGCATGACAAACACCGGCAGATGAGGATTGTCAATCAGCAAGTCGATGTAGTGTCTGACAAATAGTTTTATTTTAATCTCAAACGGATCATCCGACATCATAATATCTGATATGTTGGGTAAAAACCTGATGAAGGCATCGGCAAAAATCGCATCGAACAGTCTGTCTTTACTGCGGTAATAATAATGTAACAAAGCCTTGTTTATTCCTGCTTCATCGGCGATCTGCTGCATTCGGGCTCCGTCGAAACCTCTTTCAATAAAGACTTTTTTTGCCGCTTCAAATATGATCTGTTGCGTATTGTTGGGCTGTTCTTTCATGATTGACCAGGTGATTTAATTATACGGTTTAACCAGGTGGTAAAAATACAGATTTTTTATGAAATAAGAAGAATTTTAAAAAAAATGCAATGAACGTGTCTGAAAATACATAATTTGTAAGAACATTCTTTTGTGTCTGTCGCTGCGGACATTTTCGGGACTATTGATTTTGTTCTGGTTCAAAAAAAATATTCCACAGGCAAAGGTTAGACAAAGGAAACGCAAAGGTTTTCTGAGACCAATTCAAACAGCACAAAAATGCTAAAAATGCCAAAAATCCGATGATGGCTAACAATGGTATCTAACCGTGATCATATGTTTTAAAACCTTATAAACCTATTTGTGTATATTTTTCCATCGGGATTATATGTTTTAACCATATAAATACCACTTCTTAATTCTCGGATATTTATAACTTCCCGAGGTTGTGTGGTCATAAACTTTTTTACAATGCGCCCTGTTAAATCAGTAATTTCTATCCGAATAAGACTATCATCTGACCGGAAAACAACAAGTTGCTCAACGGCAGGGTTATAATAAACACTCACTTTTGAAATTGAAGGCTCTGAAACAGTGGTTGGATTTATGTTGCAACTTTTTTGATAGGTGATTTGTCCGGAAGTATCTAATTTGTCTACGAAAGTGTACCACGATGTAGTGTTGCCTTTCAGAAAAAAGTCCAGGTAGGGTATAACAAAATCCATGGTGACGGCTTGCTGTTCGCTGCGGCTGAGCGGAACGCCTCCGGGCGAGCAGGATTCTTCGCCCAGGGTGCACAACAGGTTATAGTTGGCGAAGTAGCAATGGCCGCCATCGTTGATGCTGATATATGTTTTGCATTGACTGCCAAGTGCGTTATACATCAATAACTGGTGGTTTGAGGGCGGCGCTACGCAATCATCGCTGCCTGCAAAGACCAATGCAGGTATGCTTACATTGGCCGCGGCAGCTATCGATGGCGGGTTAGTGTTAGCGGCCGCATAGGTTACCATTACCGTTGGAACTGTATTGTTTTCGCAGGCAAGAAACGACGCTCCACCTCCCATGGAGTGCCCCATGATCGCCGAGGTGGCTCCAACAGAATTATAAAACGGTGAAGCCGAATTAATGCCTTCGGTTTTTAGTTTATTGATCAAAAATGCCAGATCGTCTCCAAAATCCGCATGGCTGGGTGATGTGCCGCCTTCCGTAGCCGGGAAAACCAGAATATATCCCAGGGGCGCCAGGGTTGTCCAAATGTTTTCGTAAGATGATACTCCCATGACAAATCCGTGTCCGTAAACAATCACCGGAAACTGCCCAACGGCTATGGCCACATTTTCGCCTGAGGAAGCCGCCGGATAATAAATCTCGCTTTGAATGTTACGGTTACTTCTGGCCGGATCCTGGTAAGAAACAGTCCTGTGCCCAATCCCGTATTGTGCTAATAGTGGCACGGCTATGATTACAGCAATGAATAGAGAAAATGATCGTTTCATACAGAGATAATGTTTTTGGAATGTTATAATATTTTTTTGTTGCACGTATGTTTTTTCTTAATTCATAACCTTGCTTACAGGATCTTAACAAAATTAACAAAAAAATTGAAATCACTGTTGCATAGCAAAAGGGCGAAAAACAAAATTTGTTTTTCGCCCTTATTCGTACAAATAATCCAAAGATTTTATCTCTTAGGAGGAACGGTTTAACGGAGGAATTAATTCTTAACAAATTTTTTCAGGCAGACCCCTTCATCATTTTCGATTTTTAATAGGTATAAACCATTTTCGAGGTTATGAATATCAATATCCGTCTTAAACGTATTGAACATTTGTTGCATAAGCAACTGTCCCTGGATGTTGTAAACATACAGCATATTTTCTTTTTTGGAAAAGCCTGAAATCTGGGTTATGGTCAATGAAGCAGATGCAGGATTGGGATAAACCATGAACTGTTTTTTCTGTTCGTTTATTTCAGAAATATCCGCCGGATATGAAACAGAAATATCATCGAGATAGAGATTCCATCCGCTCAGGTCGCTGTAAACATTGAATCCCAGGAAGTAGTTTCCGCTTCCCTCATCATCCACATCAAACGGCACGCTGGCAAGGGTATAGGATGTGTCGGAAATATTGGGCAGATCAATGATGGGGTCGGTAAATGTTGCAGCTGAAAATGGCGCTGCACTGAGATGCACTTTTAATTTTTCGGGATAGGCGGGAGATTCGGCCTTGTAATAGAAATTCAGGACATAATCCTCGCCCTGCGTTAATTCGATACATTTAGAAAACAACCAGTCATTGGCGGGTTCATTCGGGTTGAAAGAATAAAGTGCACAGCTTGAATGGCCAACGCCTCCGGTATTATACAATGACCATGAAAAATAATCCTGGTTTTCGTCTTCGATAAGCAATTGTGCATTCACGGCGTCGTTTTCAAAATCAACCACGTAAGGCATATTTGCCGGAGTGTAGTATTCAACATCGTACGAAACAGTATCATTCAGGGAATTCATGTCCGCATTCAGCACGCTGTAGGCGGTTAGGTCGTGCATCCCCAGAACTGAAAGGTCACAAAGATTGATAAAAGTATATTCTATTTCTTCCTGTGAGTTAAGTGAAAAGGGCAAGGGTTCAACAAAGGTGCTGCCTCCTATGGTAAAAGCCACTTCGGCGCTGTCAACAGTTTGTGTACCAAAGTTTTTCACTACCACCGTCACAAGTTCCTCATTGGTTAAATTGCAGGAAGATACGGGAGAGATAATTCCGGTGATGCCGACATCTGCATAGTCGCAATACCCGATGTAAGGAACTTCTTCAAAAAGAGTTGTAAAACTATCCTGATAAGCCACCGAATTTCCATTAAAGAATACTTCATAATATCCCGGCGCCGATATTCCATCGCCATAGCTGTCGAAAATGGTAAATCCATAACATAAATTTGTATCAATACACACATCCGTACTGTAAAAAGTGTTGGTATCCATCTCATAATACGGGTAACCGTATACATCGTATGTAAAATTATTATATACCTCCCAGTAGGTTTCGTTTGCGTAGGAATCAGTTAATATATCCACGGTTATCAGGCCGTTTCCGGTGATAATCGTATAGTAGGCCGTATCGTTGGAAGTGTTTTGATCGGATGTATAGGTTGTATTAAACTCCATTTTATAAACCAGTGGCTGCGAAAAATCAAATGTTCCGGCAAAGGAGACATCAAGGTAGGCAAAACTGTTCAGGGTATTGGTAATATTTTTGTTATAATCCACACCGTTAAGGTTCATATGCAGATTGAAGTTTCCAGCGCTGCTTAACCCGTAATTTCTAATCCTGACAGTGATGGTTTCGTTGCTGCTCATAGTGCAACCCGATGACAGAATTGGAGAGAGGATGTCTTCGACACCGACATCATTCGTTTTCACGACCGTGGCCAGATCATAACCGAATATGCGTTGGTGTTGCAGGATTCCGCCAAGAGTGACTTTTCCCGGTACGAGGTTCGCTCTGATGAAAAGGCCTCCGGCAACCGGGTCCATCAGGTTTGATGCAACATCTTCCGTGCAGTCGTGGATAATTCCGGTTTTCTTTCCTGTGGAAATTTTTATCATCACCAGGTCGCAGCCGTAGCCCCCCTGATCAAATATCCATAAATAAGGCCCGCCTGCGGTGGTGTTGTCAAAAGCTGATCCGTACATGCCGTAAAGATCATGATCGGCAGCGGAAATAGTGTTAATGACAGTTCCCGATTGATTGACCAAATATATATCCGTATCCCAGTCACCGACCCAAAAACCATTGCTGACATTGTCGTAGGCAATATGTCGCACACTGATATATGCCGGGCAGATAATAGAATCAACGACCTGGTGGCTGGTAAAATTCATTTTGTAAATGACATTGGATGCGTTGGATCCATAAAAATAAGTGCCGTCAAAGGCCATATCCCTGATCCCGGTAACCGGAATTCTGAATTTACCTGTTGCCGCGCCATTGAGATCGAAAACAAAAATGGAATCCATGTTCCATTGTGATACAAAAAAGTGGCTGCCATCGGTTTCGATACCGCTTCCGATAGCAACATCGGGGCTGAACTGAACATCCCACATGCCATTGCTTTTCACAGACATATTCTTTTGCTGTGGTTTATTGCCCGCCTTGTGAAGTGGTGTATTATCCCGGGTTATTGTATGTGGTTTTTTATTGTTTTTCTTAATTAACTGGGCTGGCATTTTTTCTGTTTCCGTGCAACGGGTAGCTCCGTCTTTTTTAGCATTTTGTGCATAAGCAGAAAGGGCTATTCCCAATAGCAGGCTAATAAAAAATAATCTTTTCATTGGTACTGGTGTATCATTATTGTTAATAAAAAATAGATGATTATTGACTATGTTTAATAATCACTTACCCTTGCTTATTATGATTTTTTTACTTGTCCGGCCCTGTGGGGTGTCTATAATCAGGCAATAAAGGCCATTAACCAGGTTTAATGAGAGTGAAATCTCGTTTTCGCTATCTGATTTGTGAATATCTCTTTGGTAGACGATTTTTCCTAAATAATCAATTATACTTAATGACCCCGTTTCAGACAATTCGGCGAATTTAAGCGTGAATTGCCCGTCATTGGGGTTAGGGAAAATGTTGACGATATCTTCCTCTGCTTCTTCATATTCAATGCCGGCGACATCCTTTGAAAGTTTTATGTAATTGGCTGTAAATCCCGGTTTTTTAGTGGATGCATTGGAGGTAAACCAAACCAGCATTTTTCCTGAGTTGGCCGTAATGGCAGCAGGGATGGTGCTTCCGCTGAAAGTCCCCAACAGCGGCGAAGACGTGGTTTCTCCATTGTATACCTTTACAAAATCAGCTCCCGATTCGGTGTTGAAAGCAGTAAAGGTAAGCTTGACAGAACTGGCTCCGGTAGGTTTGATAATCCATTTGCAGTTGGCATTGTTGTCGTAATACTGGCTTCCACTGCCATCCGTGATCGTTCCGCTGTTTGCAGTTAAGGTTGTCGTGCCTGAACAAAAAGCCACCGTAGAGGTGTATTTTGCCGACCATCCGGATTTGGTCACTGAAGCATTGGTGACAAACCGGAGCAGCATTTTTCCGCTGCTTGCCGTGACAGCAGAAGGTAATGCTGTGCCACTGAACGTGCCCAGCAAAGGATCATTGGTGGATGTTCCGTTGTAAACGTATAATTTGTCGTTGGCGCTTTCGGTATTGAAGGATGTGAAGGTGAGTTTTACCGAAGCCGCATTGGGTGGGGATAGCTGCCAGTAACAATCAGAGTTATTGCTGTAGTTTTTACTTCCGCTGCCATCGTTTACTGTTCCCGATGCCGCATTCAGCGTGGTGGTTCCGGAGCAGTAGGTGGTAATGGCGTTTCCGGTGTAATTGGCGCTCCAGCCTGCCTTTACCGTTGAATTATCCGAAGTGAAATGGATCAGCATTTTTCCTGAAGAAGCCGTAAGTTGTGGAGGCAGGGTGGTGCCACTGTAGGATCCTAATAATGGCGAGGAGGTGGTTTCGCCGTTATAAACTTTTACAAAGTCGTAGTTGGATTCCGTGTTAAAAGCGGTAAAAGTAAGAGTAACGGAACCCACATTGGCTGGTTTAATAAGCCATTTGCAATCCAGATTGTTTGCATAGTTGTTTGAACCGCTGCCATCGGTTACGGTGCCTGTTGTGGCTGATAAGGTTTGCTGTCCTGAACAGGCACATGCCGTAGTAGATGGTGTGATTCCTATAATAGCGCCCACGGAAGAATTAAATGAATAAGATGACGGGCTGAGTGCGGTCAAAAGAAAATATCCGTCACTGCTTCCGTTCCATCCCCAGTTGATATGAAAATGATTGGTGGCGTCATAACCGTCGCAGACAAATCCGTGTCCTGCTTTTGCCGCTTCGTCATATCCATTGATAAGCACCACCCGCTGTGCATCCAGTTCGGCTTTGACCAGGGAAGTCCACTGAGCGTCAGAATAGGAAGTTTTATATACATATTGTGTTGATGATGCATATTTAAATGTATTGACCAGGGCTTTTCTGACATCTGTAGTGTAAGCTGACGAACCATTAGGACCGTAATCCATATTGATGGAAACGCCAGCATGAAACAGGAGTGTGGCCGTCGCCTGATTGTCAGAAAGGAGTTTGTTGGGCATGGAAGCCCAGTTATATGTTGTGGCTGCAAAGTTGGCAGAAATGGTTCCGTAAGTATCGTGTGTATATGATTTTGAACCAACACCCTGGGCAGGGAAATTATAATATTTTAACACCTGTGCAAATGCGGTGGCAACACAGCCTGTGGGACATCTGCCGCATCGGGTTGTCCCTAATGACGGATCTGCAGGGCACATTGCGTTATAGTAACATCCCTGCGACCACGTGGTGGTAGTCAGCGGTGATACTGCAAGCATTTTCTGTGTTGATTTGTGGAAATCCGGGTTTTCATATTTTGCCCAGTTTTCGTTGACTTCATAATTATGATTGTTTGGATCATCGGAAATCACTTCATAAATCTGGTTACTGTATTGATCTATCATCCATCCGAGGCAACAGGGAAGGTCGTTTATATCAAAAACGCCTTCATGTGCATAGCCCAATACCGGCTCTATCCGCTCATCCGAAGAAACCAGAACAAAACCGCCTTCCTGAATATTAAAAATGTAAAACGCAGGGACTTCATTGACAAAATGTGTTTTCTCATTGAGAATCGAAACACTGCTTTGTGCTTTTTCTTCAGAGGTACAACATTCTTTATAAACATTTTTAGCAACAATTCTGGCTCTTTCGCCGGATACGAACTGAGCTTGAGTAGCAGGCATAAAAAGCATGACCAGTACCACTGCCCATAAAGTTTTAAGGAATTTTTTTACGAAATTTCCGGATTGATTTGTTTTCATACGATCTTGTTTTATTGATTAATATATCTTTAATTACATATTTTTTATTGTGCTTAAATTGTTCACAAAGATAATGATTTTTTTTATTAATAAATTAAGATTAGGCATATGTTTGAAATAGAAGCGTCATTTAGTAAAAATCCAAACAGTTATTCGTAATACCATAAATGAAGAATTTGGGTTTTCCTGCAAACACAAATCAGGCATACCGGCGGTGTGGTTACTTTAGAAACTGTTTTGATTTTATGTTACATAAGATTTATGATGGATTTTTTAGC
>ENA-UOWO01001346-UOWO01001346.1-activated-sludge-metagenome-genome-assembly--contig:-NODE-1346-length-32901-cov-13.782074_pt1 | contig 32901 bp, 25 predicted proteins | sample MGYA00238148_ERZ761564 | MGnify/ENA primary metagenome ERZ761564 (study PRJEB28885, sample SAMN05720194) | activated sludge metagenome | isolation source: Anaerobic digester | place: USA...
CCCTTGTAATCGCCGATCGTAACCTGGGCGCAGCTCTCCATATCGTTCAGGGCGGTCCGGGTGGAAAGCCCGGCCCAGCGCGCCACCCGCGATTCGACGCCGTCGGCGGCGATGACCACCCTGGCCCTGATCCGCCGCCGTTGGCCGAGATGATCCACCTCCACCCCGGCGGCGCACCCCCCCTCCATGATCAATCCGGAGACGTTGGCCCGGGTGAAAATGGCCACCCCGGCGGCTGCGGCCATCTGCGCCAGATCATAGTCGAAAATCTTGCGGTGCAGAATGTAACCGGTCTGGTCCGTATAGAGCGGCACCTCGGCCCCCGAGGGGGCGTGCAGAACGGCGCCGGTGATCTTTTGGGCGATCCAGCGGGGCGGGATGGTCTCCACGACCGCGGCCAGTCCGGCGTGTGAAACCCCTTCAGCGCAGCGGACCGGCACACCGATCTCGCGGTCCTTCTCGAAAAGAGCGACGGAGGCCCCGCGGCCGGCCGCAAAACGCGCCGCTGTCGATCCGGCCGGCCCGCCGCCGACGACGATGACGTCATAATCCGGCTTCATCGTTCACCTCCAGGGCATGGATCGGACAGGCCTGAACGCATTGGCCGCACCGGGTGCAGCGGTCATCGATGATGATGAGCTCCGCCTCCCGCAGTTCGATGGCATCGTGCGGGCAGACTCCGACGCAGACGCCGCAGAAATCACAGCGATCCTGATTGTGGTTCATCTTCTTCATCATGTCAGCAGGCTGGGATAATGGACCTGAAACCGTTTTTTATAATACCACTTGCTGAAATAAAAAACCAGGATCAGCAGGACCAGATAGGCCGGCAGCCGCCAGCAGATCAGGAACGAGAGCACCAGCGTGGCGAACTTGTTGGCGCGCAGGGCCGAGTCGACGGTCTGGCGCCGCCAGGCGGAGAAAAAAAAGGGCCAGGTCAGCAGGGTCGCCGTCAGGGCCACCCCCTCCCGCGCCGGCAGTGCCGCCAGCACGCCGATGGTTCCGGCCGCCAGGGCCGCGCCGTAGATCCGTTTTTCGCCCCAATGGACCGCCAGCGTGATCTTGTGCGCCGCCGCATCCCCGGGTCGGTCGGGGATCGTCGTGAGCAGGTAGACCGCGCCGATGCCGGCGATATAGGGCAGGGCGGAGAGGCCGATCCGCCACGAGGCGGGAGCGGCCATCAGCCAGCCGAAAAGATAGATCAGGCCCGCGCCGGCAAGATTGATCAGGAGGCCGGCCCAGGGGCGGTCCTTGCCGTAAAGCGGCCTGCAGCTGTAGGCCCAGCCCGTGACCAGAAAGGCGAGCAGGGCGATCAGGGCCAGGGGGCGGCTCAACCAGAGGAGCCCGCCCAGTCCGGCGGCCAGCAGGAGCGCGGTCTCGCTCCAGGCGCCGCGCAGAGTCACGGCACCGCTGGCGACCAGATAGAGCTTGTTATTGAGGCGGTCGCTCTCGATATCCGTGATCTGGTTGAGGAGGAAGCAGGCCCCCATCACCAGGGTGAGCAGACCGATCGCGATCGCATCCTCCGGGGTGAATCCCTGGTGCGGCCAATGGAGCGTGTGCCAGGGCTGCCCGGCCGCAGCGCGCTCGGCGCTCCAGAACCCCGCCAGTGAGACCGTCCAGACCGGGTAGAAAAGGGTCGGCCGCAGCACAAAAAGATAGTCGAGGCTGTGCAAAAGTCTCTGCGCGAAGGGGCTGCGCTTCCCGGTCGCTGCCGTCATGCCGTGCTTTTCCTCTCAGAGCGACTCATGCACCTGCTTGCTGTAATCATCCTCGACCGGGATGGGATAATTGCCGGTGAAACAGGCTGCGCAAAAACCGTCCTGATCATGCACAACCGATTTGAGCAGCCCCTCCAGGGAGAGATAGGCGAGGCTGTCGCACTTCAGATAATCCCGGATCTCCGTGACGCTCTTGTGGGCGGCGATGAGCTCATTGGTGCTGGGAAAATCCATGCCGTAATAGCAGGGGGAGATGATGGGCGGCGAGCTGACGCGCACATGCACCTCGCGGGCGCCGGCCTGGCGGATGAGCGAGACCAGCTGGCGCAGGGTTGTACCGCGCACGATCGAATCCTCGATCACCACCACCCGCCGGTCCTGCAGAACCCCCTTGACGGGATTGAATTTGATGCGGACATTAAAGTCGCGCATATCCTGCTGCGGATGGATGAAGGTCCGCCCCACATAGTGATTGCGGATGAGCCCCAGTTCGAATTTGATCCCCGTGCGGCGCGCATAGCCCACGGCCGCGGTATTGCTCGAATCGGGAACCGAGATGACGATGTCGGCATCCACCGGGCTCTCCAGGGCCAGATTCTTGCCCAGCCTGCGGCGCACCCGGTCGACGTTTTCGTTGAAGATGCGGCTGTCGGGGCGGGAGAAATAGACGAACTCAAAGATACAGGCGTGGCGCGGCGAGGGTGGCGCGAACCGGTGCGACTCGATCTTGCCGTCATGGATCTCGACCAGCTCGCCGGGTTCAACGTCGCGCACGATTTCGGCGCGGAGCAGGTCCAGTGCGCAGGTTTCGGAGACGACGAACCAGCTTTCATCCTTGCGCCCGAGGCAGAGCGGCCGCACACCGTGGGGATCGCGGGCGGCGAAGATGCGGTCATTGCACATCATCACCAGTGAGTAGGCCCCCTCGATCTGCCGGAGGGCGTCCTGGATCCTCGCCACCAGACCCTGCTCGCGGGAGCGGGCGATCAGATGCAGCAGGACCTCGGTATCGGTGGTGGTCTGAAAGAGTGAACCCTCCTCCTCGAGCTTGCGCCGCAGCCCTCCCGATGTAGTCAGGTTGCCATTATGGCTGATGGCGAACTGCCCTTCGCGGAAATTGGCCACCAGGGGCTGGGCGTTGACGAGGTGGGAGGCGCCGGTGGTGGAATAGCGGTTGTGGCCGATGGCCAGATGGCCGCTTAGGGTGGCGAAGACGGCCTGGTCGCTGAAAACGTCGGCGACAAGACCCCGGCCGACATGCCGGCTGAGGTGCCGGCCGTCGCTGGCAGCGATGCCACTGCTCTCCTGCCCGCGGTGCTGTTGGGCGTAGAGCGCCAGATAGGCGAGCCGGGAGGCTTCCGTCGTGCCGGAGACGCCGACGACCGCGCAGTTGCACCGCGCCTTATCGATTCGGGAACATGCCTTCACTTGCTGCCTCATTCCAGTTACAGAGCGCCGGCCGAACAGAGAAGATAGCCCAGACCGATTCCCGCGAGATCGGCCCCGAGATCCTTAAGACTGAAAAAACCGCCCCGCCGTCTCTGATCGCGCACCTCTTTTAAAAGACCCAGCGAGAGACTCAGGCCCACCCCCATATTCCTGCTGCCGGGATCGGAGAGATGCAGCTCCTTGCGCGCGGCGTAATAGCCAAAGCCAACCAGAAAAGCGCTCACCACCAGGTGATCCGCCTTGTCCTTGGCGAGCCAGAGATCGGGCCGCGACGGGCGCACCGGGGGAGATGCCGTCATGGTATCCCCGTCCGCGCACTGCAGATGCGGCCGGTCGCCTGCGACGGCTGCAGCCGCAGCCCACAGCACCATCAGAATGAGCGCCCGTTTCAGCATTCTAAAAACCCAGCTCACTGCTGATCCCCTGCATGGCCGAGAGCGCGATCCCGGTGAACTCGTTCAGCTCGAGTCCCATATCGCCGCAGGTGAGGATCTGCTCCCGGTTGGCTCCCTTGGCAAAGCTCTTCTCCCGGAACCGCCGCAGGATGAATTCGCTCTCGACGGCGGCGAGATTTTTCTCGGGATGCATGAGCACGGCCGCGACGATGAGGCCGGTGATCGGATCGGCGGCATAGAGGGCCCGGTCCATCAGAGAGTCACGCTCCGCCAGATCATTGTGGCACTTGATCGCGTGGATGATCTCCGGGGGCAGTGCGTAGGGCTTGAGCAGCTCTTCGGTGACGAGAGTATGGCGCTCGGGACTCCTGGCTGTCTCCTCATAGTCGAGATCGTGCAGGAGCCCCGCCAGCCCCCAGATCTCCTCATCCTCGCTGAAATGACGCGCCAGCGCGCGCATCACCGCTTCGACGGCCAGAACGTGCTTGAAGAGGTTCCGGTTCTGGAAGCGCGATTGCGCCAGAGTGAAAGCTTCTGCTCTATTCATCATAATTTCAAACGTTTACCATAAACTTGAATTATCGATTGCTTATAATATACGCATAATCTGCCGTGATTGCAAGAGACGCAATCGGCCTCGGAGCGGGAGAAAAAGGGGGCGGGCTAAAAATGCAGGGCCAGATTGAAGACGAAAGCGGCTCCCGATTCACCCGGCCCGCCTCCGCCCGGCGGGGCCAGGCTGAGATCCGGCCGCTCATCAAAATCGAACAGGTGCGCGTCGACGTAGGCATCAGCCATGCTGTAAAGAATCACGGCCCCCAGCCACCAGATGGCAAGGCTGCGATTATTGCGGTAGTACTCCCTTTCATAGTCCGCGCCGGAGCGGGCCGCCAGCTGATTCTGTACAATGGCGTCGATGACCAGCCCCGCCTCCGCGCCCATCATGACCACCGCCTTGATCCGTTTTTCGTTGTACCACTGCCCCCAGCCGGGCAGCGCCATGGAGCGAAGCATGGCGCCGGTCGGGGATTTGCGCAGGGGTACGGAGCGGGTCTCTCCGGTCGCGGCGCCCCCCTTTTTCGCAAGGCTGTCGGCCTCTGTGACGGACTGGGCTTGCACAGCAGATGCAGCCAGGAGCAGACCGGCACCCAGCAGATGCAGGAAAACGCTGTGGGCGAACCGTTTCATCATTCCGCCCTAATCCTGGCGGCCGGGGACGAGCGCCACCGCTTCGATTTCGACGAGGCCGTTCTTGGGCAAACGCGCCACCTGCACGGTCGAACGCGCCGGCGGATTCTCGGGAAAAAACCCGGCGTAGGCCCCGTTCACGGTCGCAAAATCGTTCATATCGAGCAAAAAGATCGTCGTCTTGATGACCAGTTCCATGGATGAGCCCGCCTCCTCCAGAATCGCCTTGAGGTTGAGCATGGCCTGAAGAGTCTGGGCCTTGACCCCACCCTCCACCATGATGCCGCTGTAGGGGTCCAGGCCGAGCTGGCCGGCGCTGAAGAGCAGACCATTCACCACCACAGCCTGACTGTAAGGCCCGATCGCTTGGGGAGCATTCTCCGTCTCGATGATTTTTCGCATGTGTTTATCCTTTCCCTGGCGTCTGAGCGGTTTCGCTGCTTTGCAGATAGTCCTGCCTGTAATAGTGCTGAAAGACCCGGACCAGCCGGGCGTGGAGCGCTTCGGGCGCCTCCGCCTGCGCCGCTGCAAGATAATCGACGCTGTCGAAACCGCTCAGGAAAAAAAGCTCTTCCGGCTCCAGCCGGCCCGGATATTCGTATTCCAGGATGCGCACCAGCCGGTCCAGCTTGATGGCCCTGAAGGCGTGCACCGGCCGGGGGTCGAACTGCGAACCGATGCCGTCGAGCAGCAGCTGGATGACCTCGGCGAAAGGCATGCGGGTGCGGTAATGGCGCCTGGAGGTAAGGGCGTCAAAGACATCGGCCACCGCCAGTATCTTGCTCAGCAGCGGTATCTCTGCGTCCACCAGCCCGGCGGGATAGCCGCTGCCGTCGACGCGCTCATGGTGCGACGCGGCGATCAGGGGCACCTCGCGCAGCTCCCGGCTGAAATTGATCTTCTCCAGAATGCTGCGGGTATAGGCGGCATGATTCCGGATATGACTGTACTCTTCATCGGTCAGCTTTTCGTTCTTGGTGAGCACCGCCTCGCGCACCGCAATCTTGCCGTAATCGTGGAGCAGGGCCGAGATGCGCAGCACTTCGCGCTCCTGGGGCGGCAGGCGCAGCACACGGCCGATCTCGTCGGCATAGAGGCTGATGCGCTGGGAATGTCCGGCAGTGAGGGGATCGCGCGCATCGATGGTGCTGGCCAGGGTTTCCACCAGGCTGTCGAAAGTCTTTTTCTGCTCTTCGTAGAGCTGGGCGTTTTCGATCTGGGTCGCGGCCAGGACCGAGATCGCGTTGAGGATCTCTTCGTCCTCCCGGGTGAACGGGCCTTCCAGCTTGTTGAGGATCTGGAACACCCCGATGATCTCGCCCGGCTTGTTGCGCATCGGCGCCGAGAGCAGGTTGCGGGTGTGATATCCCGTCTGCTTGTCGATGTTCGGATTGAAGCGGCTGTCGGCGTAGGCATCGGGGATGTTGATGACCTGGCCGCTCTCGACAACCGCCCCGGCTATGCCGAGGCGGGCGGGGAAACGGATCTCGGACTCGCCGTGGGCGACCCGGGACCAGAGTTCATCGTGTTCCCGGTCGAGAACAAAGACCGTGCAGCGGTCACACTGCAGCACCTGTTTGACCTCATCCATGATCAGGCGCAGCAGCTTGTCGAGCTGCATCTCCGAGGAGATCGAACCGGCGACCTTGAGCAGCATTTTGAGCCGTTCATGCTCACGCTGCTGCATATGCAGGGTCGCGGCGTCATCCATGGTGCAGCTGCCCCAGACCGGCACCGGTGGCGAACCAGACCATGGTGATAATCTCCTGGTCGCCGAAATTCCACTCAAAAAAACCGTTAAGGCAAAAGGCGACGAAAACCGCCAGCGCCGCCAGCGTCCAGCCTCCTCCCCAGTCGCGCGCACCCAGCCTCGCCTGAAGGCTGCGGGCGAGGCGGACCAGGATGACCACCGTCATCAAGAGAAAGGCCGCCAGGCCGATGCTCCCGAGGGTGACGGCGATATGCACATAGTTGCTGTGGAAATGGCCGACCAGCTCCTTTTCGCCGGCGGGTGCGTAGCGGGCGTACATCTGCGTCGTGCCGACATCCCCGATCCCCACCAGGGGATGATCTTTAAAGATCTCCCAGCCGACCGACCACCAGTGGATCCGCTTGGCATTGGTCCCCCAGCCGGGATCGAACATGTGCCGCATCCGCCAGGCAAAATCGCCGGGCTGCACCAGATAAAAGGCGAGGATGAGCAGGGGCAGAGACCAGATCAGTTTGCGGTTCTGCACCAGCAATATGAGGAGAGCCGCCGCGAAAAATCCCACCCACGAGCCGCGGGTCGAGGTCAGGACCAGACAGCCGAGGATGACCACACCGGCCGCGAGCATCAGGAGCCGGCTTCGCGCCTCCTTCAGCCGCACCGCAAAGGCGGCCGCCGTCACCGCACCCACCATGGTGATGCCGCCCGCGGTCATGGAATTCTGGATATGGCGCACCCGCACGGTGGGATTGAGAAAGTAGGAGACGATCCCCCAGGCCGAATAGAGAAAAATGGCGGCGACAAAGATGATCCCGAGTCGTCTGAGCTCCTCCTCCCCGGTGCTGTTGGCCGCGACCAGATAGACGATGGGGATGAGCAGCAGCCGCTTCAGATAGATCACGTTCTGACCCAGATTGGTGGAAAAGGCGCAGGCGAGGAGCTCGGCGGCGATGAAAGCGATAAATCCCCACTCCACACCGAGCCGCGGCCATTTCGCCCCGTGCGTATAGAAAATCCGGCCCAGCCACGCGAGGATGGCGACGCCGACGGCGATCTGGGTGAGAGCGATGGCAAAGGGCATGGCCGCCGCAAAAATATAGAGGCTCCAGCGAATGACCTGCACGAGACGGCCGTCGATGCGAAGAAGGTCGCTCACGGCTGCGCCTCCACAGCGCCGAACTGCATGGTATATAGCCGCTGATAAAGCCCGGGCTGAGCGACCAGGTCGGCATGGACCCCCTGCTGCACGATCCGCCCCTTTTCGAGGACGATGATGCGGTCGGAATGGAGGACGGTCGAGAGCCGGTGGGCGATGACAAAGGAGGTGCGGTTACGCATCAGCCGTTCGATCGCCTGCTGCACCAGCAGCTCCGATTCAGTGTCCAGCGCCGAGGTCGCCTCGTCGAGGATGAGAATGGGCGGATTTTTCAGCACCGCCCTGGCGATGGCCAGCCGCTGCCGCTGCCCGCCGGAGAGGGCGACGCCGCGTTCACCGATGTTGGTGTCGTATCCCTCAGGAAGCTGCGCGATGAAATCATGGGCATTGGCGATGCGCGCCGCCTCGACGATCTCCTCCAGGGGCTTGCCGCTCAGGCCGTAGGCGATATTGTTGCGCACGGTGTCATTGAAGAGGATCGTCTCCTGGGTGACGATGCCCATAAGACGGCGCAGATGGCCGATCTCGATGTCGCGGAGGTCCACCCCGTCCAGGCAGATCGCCCCCGCCGTGGGGTCGTAAAAGCGCGGGATGAGATCGACCAGGGTCGATTTCCCCGCCCCGCTCGGACCGACGATGGCGAGGATGTCTCCCTTGGGGATGGTGAGCGAAAGATCGTTCAGCACCTCCCCTTCCCGGCCGTAGGAAAAGGAGACGCTGCGCAATTCGATCGCCTCCCTGAATTCCTTCACCTTGACCGCCCCGGTCTTGTTCTGCACTGCGGGCTCCAGATCGAGAACCGCAAAGATGCGCTCCGCGGCCGCCATCGCCTCCTGAATGCGGTTGTGCACGCTCGAAAGTTCCTTCACCGGCTGCATCAGCGAAAAGACGATGACGAGAAAACCCATGAACTCCTGGGGGGAGAGCATACGGCCCGCCAGCACCTGCTGCCCGCCGAACCAGAGGATCCCGACGGCGATCATGGTGCCGAGAAACTCGGTCAGGGGGGAAGCGAGATTGCGGGTGCGGGTGATGCGCAGCAGGGTCTCGTAATAACGGTGCGCCTCGGCGCCGAATTTGCGGACCTCGAAATCCTCCATGGCGAAGGCCTTGACCACACGCTGGCCGGCGACGGTCTCCTGCAGCAGCGAGGTAAGATTGGCCATCCGCTCCTGGGAGATCGTGCTCTCCTTTTTCAGCTTGAGGCCGATCCAGCCGATGATCACCATACTGATGGGGGCCACCACCAGGGCGATGAGGGTCAGCGACCAGCTCAGATAGATGGCGATGGCCAGATAAGTGATGATGAGGAGGGGATTTTTGATCAGGGTGACAAAACTGGCCGAAACCCCGCTGTTGACCAGGGTGACGTCATTGGTGATGCGCGAGATGATCTGGCCGGTCCGGGTCTGGGTGAAATAGCCCAGGGAGAGGTTGTTGATCTGCCGGTAGAGATCGTTGCGGATATCGCGGATGACCCCCTGCTCCACGGCGGCCATCAGATAGGACTGAAAATAGTCGAAAAAACCCTTGAGGAAGATGAGCAGGATGATAAAGATGCAGAGCCGGCGCAGGGCCTCCCGGCGGCTGCCGCCCGTGAGCCAGGCCAGGGCGATGTCCTTGTAATGGTTAAGCTGGCCGCGGAAAGAGGAGACCACTTCCGCCGCGCCGCCATCCGCCTGCATTTGATCGCCCGCCTCCACTCCGGCTGCGGGAGCCGGCCCCTCCACCTGCATCTCTGCACTCTGCTGCCCGCCGAAAATAGTCCCGAGAAAGGGGATGATCGAGACCAGAGAAGCGCTGCTGAAGAGGGTGAAGAAAAAGATGCAGATCAGCGAGCCGAGCAGACTGGCCCAATAGGGTTTGAGATAACGCAGGATGCGGAAATAGAGAGCCATAAGAGACATCACTCAGGAGAGGGGCGAAGCCGGCGCGGGCGGCAAAACCGGTCCATGATTTAGTGGCGCATCACTTTTTGCGCGGGAGCTCTTTATAATCGACATCCTCCACATCCTCCTCGGAGAGATCGAGGGAATTGGGCTGGGAGGGGCCGTGCACTTGCGTGTCCTGATTATTGATCCGGCTGGAAAAGAGACGGCTGAAAACCTTGGTGGCCAGATAAAAGAGGAGTGCCAGGATGAGAAGACGAAACATGGGCGTATGCCTTTTGCTTGTAATGCGCTATCGGTGAGGCTATCTTGCCGGCGAAAAATACTCGATGCCGGAGTGAGGCCGCATGATCTGGCGGACCAGTTCTTCAAAATCAGCCTTGTTGTTGACAAAATCGATGCCGACACTGTTGACCACCAGCAGCGGGGTTTCCTGATAATGGAAGAAAAAACGGTTGTAGGATTCGTTCAGCGAGGAGATGTACTCTTCGGACATCTCCTTTTCATAGGCGCGGCTGCGTTTGCGGATATTGGCCATGAGCCGCTCGACCGAGGATTGGAGATAGACCACCAGATCGGGCTTGACAATATCCTGCTCCAGCAGCGAGGCGATCTTGTCATAGAGAAAGAGTTCACGATCCTCGAGATTGAGATGGGCGAAGATGCGGTCCTTGGCGAAGAGATAGTCGGAGATGCTGACATCATAAAAGAGGTCCGGCTGCAGACTCTCCTGCTGCTGGCGGTAGCGGCTCAGCAGAAAAAAAAGCTGCACCTGAAACGCATAGCGCTGGGGATCGCGATAGAAATCGGCGAGAAAGGGGTTTTCATCCGGTTTTTCATAGATCGCCCGGGCATCCAGGCGCTCACACAACAGGCGGGTCAGGCTGGTCTTGCCCGCGCCGATGACGCCTTCAATACAGATGTATCTAGGTAGATTCACACTCGTGCCTTTCGCATGCGTAATTGCACCTGCTCTGCGCTGCAGCAGGGGCGCACCTGGTGCTGATCCCTGCAGGCCTGCAGCAGCTCTTGGACTGTGGCACCCGTCCCGGGGACAACATATTCCGCCGCAATCTCGGCGAATGGAACCAGTACAAAACGCCGTTCATGGAGCCGCGGATGGGGCAGACTCAGCCGCTCATCCTGCCAGGTGAGCCCCTGCATGCACAGCAGGTCCAGATCGATCGTGCGCGCCCCCCAGCGTTCGTGCCGGATCCGGCCGAGCCGCTGCTCGATCTCCTGCAGCCGGGAGAGCAGCTGCAGGGGCGGCAGGAGCGTCGTAATCCGCGCCACCATGTTGAGGAAATCGGGCTGCTCCTCCCTGCCGACCGGCTCGGTCTCATAGATTCCGGAGCAGCAACTGAGGCGGATTCCTCCGCCGCGCAGCGCCCGTAACGCCAGGATCAGGTTCTCTTCGCGATCCCCGAGGTTGGCGCCCAGGCTCACAAAGGCCTCAGGAGTGGAGCGGCGAGGGTTCTTTTTCACGGCGATTGCGGGTAATCTCGATTTCGCTACCGTTGGCCAGTCCGCCCAGCGGCGCAAAGGGTTTGCGCACCCGGACGCGCACGCCTTCGGCAGGAAACCGCTCCAGAATTTCAGCGGCGATGCGCTCAGCCACCGCTTCGATGAGGAAAAAACGTCTCTCCATGACGACGTGGCGGACCAGTGCATAGACCTCGCGGACATCGATGGTATCGTTGATACGGTCGCTGCGGCCTGCGGGAGCGGCGTCGAAATGAAACTCGACGTCGACCTCGAAGCGCTGGCCGTTCTCGATCTCTTCCTGCTGGAGTCCGTGATAGGCATGAAATACCATGCCCAGGACCCGTAAGTAATCCTGTGTCATAAACCCTGGCTGTCCGCTATATAAATTAAATCTAATTTATCGAAATAACACCATTTTGTCAAGCTAATTCAGGCAGCTCCCACTGCCGCAATCTGGCGGCAAAAGCGGCCTTCGCGCAGAGAGTACTACGCAAAGAGCGCAGTTTTTCGTATATTTAGTTAAACCGTAACGGCCCGGCCCTGTATGAAGGAGTTGAACTGCTTGAGGAATTCCGCTGCGCACCGCTTTCTGCTGCCCCTGCTTCTGCTTGGCTCATTCACCTCCCTATGGGGTCTGCCCCCTGCACAAGAGCCTGCTCTCCAAGAGCCCTGGGAAGATCAGCCCCTGCCGCGCAAAGAGCTGCTGATCGGCTCCCAACCCGTTGAGGATGCTGCGCCCCTGCCTCTTGCCCGGATCAGCGCCGCCGAAAAGCGCATCATGCTGCTCGGCGATTCGATCACCGCAGGAAAATGGGCCGCTGACAGCCTCGGCTACCGCAAGGTGCTCTACGATCAGCTCAGGGCCGGCGGCTTTGACGTCGATTTCGTCGGTTCTTATGGCGAAGAACCCTATGAAGGCCACTTTCAGGGCGGCCGCAAGACCTTCGATTTTTATCCCGACAACGGCTTCCGCGCGCCCATCCTCGATGTGACCGCGGATATGAACAACTACCGCCCCCAGATGGTCGGGATTCTGCTCGGCACCAACAACCTCAACGATCTCGGCGGCGATCCGGTGGGCCCCTATGGAACCCCTACCGCTTTCAATACCACGCCCGCCGGACAGATGGCCAGACTGGTCGCCTATCTGCTCAAGTGGAAGAACGGCACCTATGGCACCGATCTCGAGCATATCCTCGTCTTCCTGATCTCTCCAATCAAGAGCGCCGACAGCCTGGTGGCGCAGTATAACATCGAGCTCGCCCGCCTGGTGCGCGACTATGCCGGCGGCGTCATCACCGGCCAGGCCGAGCCCGTTCATATCGTCGATCTCTACACCCCCTTTTACGAGAATCCAATCTTCAACAACAACAAAGCGACCTATTACGCCCCGTACTTTTCGACGTCACTCGACCCCATTAACCGCCTTCATCCCAATACCGACGGCCACCAGCTCATCGGTCAGACCTGCTATCAGGCCTTCAGAACCCTCCTCACCGGCACACCGGTGTGGTTCGCCGATATCTCCTGGGAGAGCAATACCGCCGGCTTCGACGCCGAATACGGCGGCCAGGGGATCGCCGTCGCCGATGCCGATGGCGACGGACAAACCGACCTTTATACAACCCGCACCGTGACCGAGACGCCTTTCCGCCGCGATTTCTTTTTGCGCAAGGGCTCGTCAGGGGCGTTCACCGAGAGTGCGGAGAGCTGGGGCATCAAGGACGCCGGTGACAGCCGCGGCGCCCTCTTTGTCGATATCGACAGTGACGGCGACCTCGACCTGCTCAACGGCAACTCGCCCGGCCGCAACCGGCTCTACGCGAACTTCAACGGGAGCGCTTTCCAGGATATCACCATCACCGCCGGCCTCGAAAATGTCGCCGGCACGACCACCGCGCTGCTCGCCTTCGACGCCGACGGCGATGCGGATATCGACCTCTACGCGGTCAATTCGCGCACAGTCAACGAATTCTACCTCAATCAGGGCGGCAGCCGCTTCCAGCGGGCCGACCGCGGCGCTGATGACACGGAGGAGCCGGAGGTGGCGAGCGAATCGGCGGCGGCGGCCGATTTCGACAACGACGGTGACGTCGATATCTATATCGTCAAGAACGGCGGCGCCAACAGGCTCTTTCTAAACAACGGCCGCGGCTGGTTCAGCGACGGCGCCGCCGCGGCAGGGCTGGCCGTGAACCAGAACTGCAAAGGCGCCCACTGGGCTGACCTCGATAACGACGCCGATCTCGATCTGCTGGTCACGGTGGCCAACAACGCCGATCCGGGCAATCTGCTGCGCCTCTACAGAAATGACGACGGCACTTTCACCGAGATCAGCAGCACCGTCAGTATCCCCATGAGCGGCTTTTCTGTCCTGACCGGCGATTTCGACAACGACAGCGACCAGGATATCATCACGACCGGCGACAGATCCACCGGCGCCTTTTACCGCAACGAGGGCGGCTGGCGCTTCAGCCTGGTCAATTCCACCGGCGCTGAAGTCCGCGCCGGCGACGTCCGCAGCGGCGTTGTCTTCGACCATGACCGCGACGGCGATCTGGACTTTTATATCACCCGTTCCGACATCTTTAACGTCTTCAGGGAAAACACCCTTGACAACGGGAATCACTACCTGCTCGTCGATCCGTCCGGACCCGGCGGCAACGCCAGCGCCTTCGGCACTAAAATGTGGTGCTACCAGGCGGGCAGGGCCGGCGATCCGGACGCCCTGCTCGGCTACCGTGAGGTGCTCTCGGGCAGCGGCCATCTCGCCCAGTCCCCCCTCATCCAGCATTTCGGCCTCGCCGGCCATTCCACGTGCGATCTCTTCGTCCAGTTCATCGACAGCACCACGCTTGTGCTGCGCGGCGTGGAGGCGGACCAGCTCATCCGGGTCTCCCCGACCGACCCGGGCGGGAATTCGGGCCTCGCGGTCAGACTGATTGCGCATGCAGGTGACAATCAATCCGCCACAGTCGGCTCCCCGCTGCCCTCTCCCCTCATCGTCAAGGCGGTGGATGAATCCGGCGACCCTGTGGCCGGACTCCATGTCGATTTCAGTCTCCTCTCCGGCGACGCAGTCATCCTCCTGCCCGAGGGAGCGGGTGAAACCGGCGGTGAAGACCCCTTCGCCACCGACAGCCAGGGGCTGGCACGGCGCACCGTGCAGCTCGGCACCACGGCGGGGCCCGTCGCAATTTCGGCGCAGGCCGTGGAGGGGGATAAAACCCTGACCGCTGCTTTCAAAGCCACAGCCCGGGCGGCCGCTGCAGCCGCCATCGAAATCGCCGGCGGCGACGGCCAGGTGGCCGCCCATGCGGGCGCCCCTCTGCCCAACCCTCTGGTCGTTGCGCTCAGCGACGGCTTTGGCAATCCCGCGCCTGATGAAATGGTCCTCTTTACCGTCCGTTCGGGCAGCGGCTCACTCGTCCCCGCCGACGGCCGCGTCACCACCGATTCCCTCGGCCGCGCGCAGGTGGTCTACATCACCGGCGCCCTCGCCGGCCTGCAGACCATCGCCGCCTCGCCCGTCTCTCTGAGCGGCGAAGAGGTGCTCTTCTCAGCATCGGTCGCCAATGGCGCCGCCAACCTCGTCTACATGCAGGGGGATGCCCAGGCCGATACGGCGCGCGGCCTTCTCGCTCAACCGGTCCGCTTCAAGGTCACCCGGGCCGATGATCAGCCCGTCGCCTCCTTCCCGGTCACGATCACAGCCTTTAACGGCGGCCGCATCGCCGCTGCCGCAGCGGTCGGAGAAGACTCCCTCCTCCAGCTCCTCACCGCCAGCGACGGCACGGTCTCCATCTACTGGCGCCTCGGCCCGGTCAGCGGCAAACAGAATCTGAAGGTCGAAGCCCCGGGGCTGCAGGGATCTCCCCGCGTGGTCAGCGCCACAGCCTCTCCCGCCTCGCCTTTCCGTATTTTCGCCATCGCCGGGGACGGCCAGAGCGGAGTCGTGAAAACCCGGCTGGCCAATCCCCTCACCGCGCGCGTGGCGGATCGCTATGGCAATCCCGTCGCCGATCACCCGGTCCAATTCCACCTCCTCGCCGGGGGCGGCTCTCTCAACAGCAGCGGCCAGAACCAGTACAGCACAAAGACGAACTCTGCCGGAGCCGCGTCGGTGGAGCTGATCCTGGGCGACGTGGCGGGGGTGAATGTCAGCCGGGTTGAAGCCGTGAGCCAGTACGGCAGCCGGCCGCTGACGGGATCGCCGCTGATCTTTTACGCCAGCGCCACAGCGGGCCCGCCCCACTTTTTCTACATTTTAAGCGGCAACCAGCAGTCCGGCATCGCCGGCTCCCTCCTTCCCGACTCCCTGGCCGTTGTCGTCACGGACTATAACCAGAACCCGCTCATCGGCCACACCGTCACCTTCACTGTCACCGCGGGTGGAGGCAGGATCAACAGCCTGACACAGGCGAAGGTCACCACCGATGCCAGCGGACACGCATGGGCCTGGTTCCGGCTGGGAACGCAGGCCGGCGCAGGGCTCCAGCAGGTGACGGTGGCGGCCCAGGGACTGGCCGGCGAAACTCTCCTCTTCACCGCCACTGCCACAGCCGATATCGCCGCCCGGATCAGCTATCATTCCGGCAGTGGGCAGGTTGGCCTGACCGGCTCCCGCCTGGCTGATCCCCTGGTCGTCCTCATCCAGGACCGGCACGGCAATCCGGTCTCCGGCCATCCGGTCAAGTACAGCGTGACCGCGGGAGGGGGCAATTTCATCGGCGAACAGAACATCACCCTGAACAGCGATGGGGAGGGACTGGCCAAGGCCTGGCTCACTCTGGGCATGGCAACCGGGGATTCAGCCCATCGCGCCACGGCCACCAGCCTGGTCCGCAACAGCACCACACCGCTCATCGGCAGCCCCATTCTTTTCAGCGCCGGCGGGGCGGCGCAGCAGGCGGGCGACATCAGGAGGATCGACCTGCTCGCCGGGGAGGGTCAGACCGGTGTGGTTTCGCAGTGGCTCGCCAACCCGCTCAGCGCCCGCATCGTGGACACCAACGGCCTCCCGGTGCAGGGCCACACCATCACATTCCGCATCGCAAGCGGTGACGGCCGCCTCGGCATCGGCCAGGATTCCCTGGTCAACCTGATCACCAACAGCAGCGGCACCGCAGAGGTGATATGGCGCCTTGGCACTCTCGCCGGAGACAGCACCCAGGCGGTGCAAATGATCTGCCTCGGCAAGTCCGGCCTTCCCGTGCAGGGTTCGCATCGCCTCATCCATGCCGTCGCCAGGCCGGGCGCTCCGGACTTTAGCCGCTCCACCCTGAGCGTCGAGTCGCCGCTCCCCGCCGACGGCGTCAGTGAAAGCGATATCATCACCACGGTGAGGGACAGCTATGGCAATCCGATCTCCGGCCAGGGCATTCTGCTGGTTGGAAACGGCCTGGAGTGTGTGCTGAAACCCAATCAGGGCTACAGCGACGCCGCCGGTATTTTCAGGGCTGCCGCTTCTTCAGCGGAGGCCGGCGACTTTACCGTGCAGGCCCGCGTGGCCACCAGCGACCAGTGGCTGACGGAGCCCAAAACCATCACCTTCCTGCCGCCCGCGACGGCCCGTCTTGAACTGGCCGGGGGCGACGGCCAGGCCGTGCCGGTCGCCAGCTGGCTGCGCGAACCGCTCGCGGTGCGGGTCCTCGACGGCCTCGGTCACGGCCTGCAAAACCTTGAGGTGCGCTTTGCGCTGGTCGAGGGAAGTGCGGAAATATCGGAGCCCGGCGCCTCCCGGCTCGCCGCACCTGTACCCGCATCATCGGGAGCGGCCGTCCTGACCGTCAACACCGACAGCGAAGGAGTGGCTGCCATCGATGTGCGCATGGGCACGCAGAGCGGCCGGGTGGTTATCTTTGCAACCCTCGTCGATGCCCCGGAGAACCGGCTCAGCTTCCAGCTCCGGGCCCTGCCGGGCGCGGCAGAGGCACTGATCAGCATCAGCGGCGACGATCAGAGCGGCACCACCTGGCACCGGCTGAATCAACCCCTGATCGTGCAGGTGCACGATGCCTTTGGCAACGGCGTTCCGGACCAGCAGGTGCTCTTTTCAACCGGAGAAGAGCAGGGCTATTTCTTCCCCAACGCCATGCGGACGACCGACTCGACCGGCTCCGCATCGGTCCTCTGGTATCTTGGCGCAATGGCGGGAGAGCAGAGCGCCGGGGCATCGCTCCCCGGTGCGGCCATCTCCCCACTCCACTTTGAGGCCGTGACCCTGCCCAATCAACCTCCGCAGATCAGCCTCGCGGACAGCGTCCAGATCCGGGAGAATGAAAAATGGAGCTACCAGCTCGAGGTCAACGACCTGGAGGGCGACAGCGTCCGGATTGACATTAAATCCCGGCCCGAAGGCCTGCAGATAACCGGGGAGGGACGGATCGATTGGCAGCCCTCCTACCAGCAGGCCGGACGCTACGAGCTGACGGTCGAGGCGCAGGACCAGTTTGGTGCGGCAGCCTCCGCCCGCATGGTCCTTCTGGTCGTGGATGTCAACCGCCCGCCCCTCATCGATGGCACCGCTTGCCTCCCGCAGCAGCAGGATGGGCTCGAATTGACCAAACCGGGCGTAATCGACTTTTTCGTCTCCGCCGCCGATCCCGACGGTGATGCCGTCAACTACAGCTGGTATCTCAACGGCGCCTTTTGCGCCTATGGCAAGCCCTCCTACCGCCTCCAGACCGAACTGATCTCGTCGGGCGATGCGCAGATCAAGGTGGTCGTCAGCGACCGCAGCGGCAGCACCAGCCGCACCTGGACGCTCAAGCTGACCTCTGCGGTCTGGCTGGCCGGATTCCAGGCTCAGGCCGATCCCGGCCGGGGCATCACCCTGAGCTGGCGGACCCTGCTCGAGACCGACCACCTCGGCTTCTTCGTCCAGCGCAGCCTGAGTGAAAAGGGCCCCTTCCAGACCATCAGCACGCTGCTGCCTCCCGCTGAGGAGGGAAACTACCGCTTCACTGATGATTCGGCCGAGGCCGGCAACCTCTACTACTACCGTCTGCAGGATCTCGGCCGTGACGGCGGCACCCGGATCCATCCGGCCGTTCAGGCCCGGCTGCCCCTGCCGACACGCCTCACCCTTTCGGCCAACTATCCCAACCCCTTCAACGCCCGGACGCGCCTCACGGTCTCGCTGCCGGAAGCGGGGATGGTCAGGGCGGAGATCATCGACCTCCTGGGCCGGAGCGTACGGCGGCTCTACGACGGCGAGTCAGCGGGCGGCTATCTGGCGCTGACATGGGATGGACGGGATGAAACCGGCCTGCATGCCGCCAGTGGAGTCTATTACTGCAGGGTTGCGGCGGGGAACGCGACGGTCTTGCGCAAGATGGTGCTGGTCAAGTGAGCGGCTTTCGGCCCGCCCGCCGGGTGGTCCGGCATCAGCGGGCAGCGGCCTGCGCGGGTCCGGCGGCCTGACGGCCCGCAGCGGATGGGGAGCGAAGGCTGGGGGAAATGAGGAGCGGAAGGATTTGAAGAGCGGAAGCGGGCGACGGGAATAGGGGCCCTGCGCAGGGCGTTAAAATGTAAAAGCAAATCTCAATCTGCGAGGTGAGCATGGTCCATCCCTGGCATGATGTCACACCGGGCCTCGAATCGCCCTACATCTTCAATGCCATCACCGAAATCCCCTACGGCTCGAGCATCAAATACGAGCTCGACAAGCCAAGCGGACTGCTCAAGCTCGACCGCATCCTCTACTCGGCGGTTTTTTATCCGGCCAATTACGGCTTCATCCCCCAGACCCTGGCCGAGGATGACGATCCCCTCGATGTGCTGGTCTTCTGCCAGGAGGTGGTCCAGCCGCTGACCATCATCAAGGCCCGCTGCATCGGCCTGATGACCATGGTCGATTCAGGCAAGAAGGACCACAAGATCATCGCCGTGGCGACCGAAGATCCCACCTACAACACTTTTCACGAAACCACCGAGATGCCCCCCCATACCCTGCAGATGCTGCGCCGCTTCTTCGAGGATTACAAGCAGCTCGAGGGCAAGGTGGTGGCGGTGGATGACATCCTCCCTGCAAAAGAGGGTTTCGACATCGTCCAGGACGCCCTCGAGCGCTACAGCCAGAAACGCCGCGGCGGCTACAAGTTCTGATCCGGTGACGGTTTTTTCTCCTCCTGCTGCCGGGTCTCAATCACCCGGCGCAGGCGTTCCAGCTCCTTTTCCGCCCTCTCCTTCTCGGCCCGCAGCCGGTCGAGGTCATCTCTGCCGGCCTCCTTGTTACTCTCCTCTCCGATAATCTTTTCGAATACCGGCGTGCGCGCTTCACCGCGCTTCATGATCACCTCTTCATCGCTGGTCTGCATAAAGTGCAGCGGCAGCAGTTTGAGGTGGAGTCCGAGCTGCAGTAGCCAGGAGGGATAGTTGGGCAGCTCCCCGAGGCCGCGCTCCGCCATGGTGGGGATGGTCTCGTCAGTGTCGGAAGAGAGCCGGCGGTCGATGGCGAGGGAGAGGTGACACCAGCGCAGGGGCTTGTAGCGGAGGGAGAGGCTGGCGTAGGCGAAATCCTCGCGGCCTTCGGCCCCCGCCGCGGGCTGGCGGATCCAGTTCTGGCCGTATCCCTCGACGCCGAAATCAAAGTGCGCACCCGGCAGCGCGAGGCCGGTGCTCCAGGTTAATTTTTGGCTGCGTTCCACGACAAAGCTTCTGGCGCCGGTGCGCTGGTTGTGGAACTGGAGGCCGGTGTCATCGAAGAGGGTATAACCGGCGTTGAGGTGGCCGCTGATGGCCTCTGCCGGGAATTCAGGATCGGCCGCATAGCTCGCCAGGCCGGTGAGAGTGACCGCGTGCCGTGCCGGGCTGTAGGATTCGAAGAGGAGATTGTGGCTGACGCCGGCCGGGAAATGGGCTGTCATCGCGGCGCCGAGGAAAATGGACCGGGACGGCCACTGCAGCGAGCCTACGGCCATTGTGGCCGAGAGGTCATGGCCGAATCTGCCGCCGCCGCTCTGGTCCGACTGGTAAAGCACCGGAGTGATCTGGGCTTCGAGATGGGCGCCAAGGCCGTAATTCAGGGCCAGAGCGCTCTGCAGGTCCCAGATGTTGCGCTTGCCGGGGGCGCCCCAGGGTGCGTAGCTCTGCTCCGACGCCTGGCCCCAGAAGCGGGCGCCCATCTGGGAGGTGAGCTGGCCGTTTTCGAGCACCCACGCGGGACGGGTGTGGGGCAGTCCGGCACCGCCGTTGAGGGCCTGGCCGGCGGCAGGCAGGCTGCCGAAAAGGGCGGCAGCGAGCAGAACCCGCCGCGCCAGAGGAGAAGAGCTGGAAGAACGCATATCGGCTCCGAATTGGACCATAAATATTTAATAGAGGGTGAAACGCTGCCAGGCCGATTCGCTTCCGGTCCGCGCAGCGGCGCCGGCGCAGTCAATGCGCCAGCGGTAGAGTACGCCACTCTGCAGGCGCGGCAGAACAGCCCGGCCGTCGCTGTTGTAGGGCGTGCTCTCGCGCGTCCCCTGATATCCGGGCGCCATCCGGCCGATCCAGACCGGCGCGCCGCTGGCCTCTTCATAAAGACGGATCAGGTAGAACGCCGGGCGCATCAAGCCGGTGCTCCACGAGAAGAGCGGCGGCTCCCCTGCGGTGACCTGCAGATCGAAAGCCTTGGCCAGAAGCATGTAATCCACCGTATCCGAGGGCGCGCCCAGCCGCTCTTCTTCGTCAAGGCCGCGCAAATAGTAGTAGCAGCGGATATCAGTCGGGACCCGGTCGTAAAAGGAGCTGTCCCGTGCGGTCAGCAGGGCGATGAGGCCAAAGTTTTTTTCGCCCTCGAAGCGGCGGAAGAGCTGGAAGCCCGAGAGCTCCTGGTCGCGATGCCACTGCAGAAATATGGCATCCTCTTCCGGGACGGCGTCGATGCCCCTCTCATCGGCGGAGGTATCGGCCGCTGCCGCGACAAAGCGTGGCACGGGAATGCCCGGGAGGGGATTGGTCACCTCCTGCTCACATGCCGTCCACACTCCCGCCGCGATCCCCAGTACGAGAAACGCTTTTCTCATCCCTGCTCTCCCGCATCGTTAAAAAATAAAAGCGCAGCCGATCCGATGCACACTCTCATAATCGAGCGAGGTGAAGGCATAGTCGACGCGCATCCGCCGCCAGCGCAGGCCGGCCCCGGCGGTCAGCCCCGATTCGTTGTATCCCGCGCGCAGGGCGGCTCCCCCCAGTTCGTATTCCACGCCATAGAGCGCATTCCGTTCCTCTTTTTCTCTCAGACTCCAGAAAAAGTTCAGACGGCTGTTGTGAAAAGAGATCGGCTGGCTGTAAACCACACCCCAGAGCAGGGCCGTGCCGATCTTCTCCTCGCGCTGGTTCTGCCAGACCAGGGTTGTCCGGGTGAGATCGAGGGCCGAAAGTCCCAGGCTCATCTGGCCCGCCCGGCGGAGCTGCAGCAGCTGTCCGAGGTTGAAACGGACCATCATGCCCAGATCGATGCCCAGGCCGCTGGCGCTGCTCTGATGCAGGGCCTGGCGCAGGATCTTGATGTTCAGGCCGACCGGCACCTCGACGGCCAGATCGGTATAGAGCCAGCCCAGCGGCAGCTCGAAACGGAAGGGTCGTGCGAAGGAGAGATAAAAAGCATCCTCCACATCCTTGAAATAGCCCTGAGGCGCGCCGTCGGGCCGCAGCGACGGATCCTCGAGCCGGTCGAGAAAAGAGTCGCCCGCGAGTTTCGGGTAGAGCGGGATCTCGTCGACGCTGAAGCGGGTCCAGTGCAGGGCGACGCTTCCGCCGGCGGGCAGGGGGAAAGCGCCGCCGAGATAGTGCATAGTGGCCATCGGCTCGGAGATCGAGCCGAAGGTGGGCGCGTACATCAGGCCGACCTCCCGGTTGACGCACAAGCCCAGGCTGGCCGGATTATAGCGAAAGAGTTCGGCTCCGCCGGACATGGCGGCGGCAGCTCCGCCCAGGGCCAGCGGGCGCGCCCCGACCCCCAGCTCCAGCGAGGCTCCGGCATAGCGCGTCCCCTGCGCCCCCAGGGGAGCGGCCGCCAGGAGCAGCAGGCAGAGCATGACGTGCCGCACCCCGATCCCTTTCTTTCGTTGAGAATTCATCATCGCAGCCGGGCTATCTTTCCTGTTATCTCTTCGCTCTTGTCGCCGGATCGGGCGGTGAGCCGGTAAAAATAGACTCCGTTCGCCACTTCGTATCCCTCCTCATCCCGGCCGTCCCAGGTGATCTCGTGATAGTCGGCGCTGAGAGGATTCGGGTCTTCGATACTGGTGCTGTTGAAATCGCGGATCAACCTTCCGGCCGCGGTGTAAATCCTGAGCGAGACCTTGTCGGCGCTGCTCGAGAGCAGATAGACAAAAGTGGTGCGCAGGGCGAAAGGATTGGGATAGTTCCCCAGCATTTTCAGATGAAACGCCTCGGCCACCTGGATGGTGAATTCACGCGCAGCCGCGGTGTTGCCGTTGCAGTCGCTGACCGTCACCGACAGGGTATGCGGACCGGGCTGCAGCTCCGGGCGCAGGTTGAGCGCGATCAGGTTGCCGTTGATGATGGAATCGGGCAGCGACCAGCTGTTTTCGTCGAGGAGCCGGCCGTCGAGCAGGAACTGCAGCCTGCCCGGGGTGGTATCGATGCCGTTCTGGTCGCGCAGCTGCAGCGCGATGGTGGGGGTGCGGTTAACCCAGGCGTTCTCCGCGTAGGGCCGCCCGTCGAATGCGGCGTCCACTTCGGGCGGCTGGTCATCGGCCGCCCAGAGGAGCGTGTAAAGGCCAGACTCCCGAATCGGGGCGGTGATTCTCCCGCCATCGGCGGCGGCGGGCAGCCGGACCCATTTCCGGGTATCGCCGGCCAGGCGGAAGAGCGCGGCGGAGGCGATGGCGCCGGGGAGTGAATCCGCACCGGTGACGGTGATGGAGAAGAGCACCCCCTCCGCAATCGACTCGGGACGGCTGAAATGGAGGCTGTAGACCGGCAGGCTGCTGCTGGCGGCGAAATCGGGCTGCTCGTGCAGCTGCGCCGGGGCGAGGCGCTCCACCCTGAGGACGCAATTTTCGCCCACGGAGTTGGGCGAGGCGATGCAGAGAGCGCGGTCATCAGGGCGCAGGGTGTCGGCTGTCCCCGGGAAGAACCGGAAGCCGGCGCCGGCCTGCAACGCATAATGAACCGGTGTGACGGTCGTCCGGGTTTCAAGCACACCCGCCTGGCCGGTCTCGATGCGGAAACGGATGGTGATGGTGCCGGGGGAGGTCCAGAACGGAAAGGCGGCCAGGGCGCCGGTGTAGGGGCGCACGGCAACGGTGTCGCCGGCGAGGTGATGCCAGCTGCCGTCGGAATCCTGCCGGTACTCGAGAGCGATCCTCGCCATGCCGGAGCCGTTGCCCCAGTTCATGACCGGAAGAAAAAGAGTCGGACGCTCCTCTCCGCCCCAGCTCAGGCGGTCGGTCATGGCCTCGATGTTGAGCCGGCCGGCGGGATCATGCGCGTAATAGCCGGAGAGGACGGCGCCGCCGCCGGCATAAAAGGCCAGGAACTGACAGGAGAGGGGAACCCAGTAGGATTTGACGGCAAGGCTGTACCACCCGGGCCCGGCCTGCTCCATGCGCAGCGTATCCCCGCGGAAAAGGCAAAAGACCGACTCCGGCTCGGTGCGGCTGTAGAGCTGCACCAGAAGGCGCAGTGAATCCTGCTCAGCCGGAATCACTCGCAGGGAATCAAAAAAGGCCCGGCCGAGCGAAAAACGGGCTGCGCCATGGGTCTGCTGCAGGCCGAGACCGTCCACACCGTGGAAACGGAGAATGCCGTCTCCATCCGCAGCCGCAGCCGGGAGGGGCATGCGGTGCTCCGTCCGGTTGGCTCCGAAGCTGATGGTTCCACCCGCAATCGGCAGCCCCCTTTCGATCTCGTACTCCACGGTGGCGGTGCCGGGAGCGAAAGGCCACTGCAGGGTCACAGCCAGGGTGTCGCCGGCTGCGGCGAGGGGATTGGCGATCTCGACCTCCGTGCGGGCGGCGGGCAGGCGCAGGCGCGTGGCCGGATCCCCGAAGATGGTGTACTGGTTGACCTCGGCCCGGGCGATATCGCTGCCGTAATACTGGCTGAAATAGCGGATCTTGCCCGCGGTCAGCAGCTCGCCGAGGGTGGCTTCCGGATTCTCATAGAGGCAGGACATGATCGCCGACTGCAGCATGTCGTCGTTCTCAAGCCAGCCATAGCCGCCGGCGCCGAAAAAGGCCATGGTGCCCTTTTCGGGCGCAAAGAGCATGGTCTCGGCGAGATTTTCGCCCACAGGCTGCTCGAAGGCTCCGGTGAAACAGGTCATGCTGAGAATGAGGGGGTAGCGGCCGCGGTTGTTCATGGCCGCCACATCCTCGAGCCCGAGCAGGCCGTCGTCCGACCAGATCGCGCCGCCGCCATGGCCGTGAAAACCGATCACGCTGCAGCCCTGATCAATGAAATCAAGCAGCTCGGGAGTATTACCGAAAAAGGGATCAGGCGAACGGCCGGGATCGGAGGTGGTGAAGAGCATCGCCGGCGACCAGGCCGGCGGCGCTTTGGCGGCGAGGGCCATCCCCTTGGTCCGGAAGATCATGGTGTTGCCGCCGACGAAAAGGAGACGGTTGTGCCAGTCGCCGTTCACGGCGCCGGTCTCATGGTCGATGATCTTGTCGACGACGACCTCAAGCTGATCGGGAGTGCGCGCGGGCAGGCGGCCGATGCAGAGATCGGGAATCTCATCCTCGCCCTCGAGCAGAGTATACCAGAAATCGCTGGCGGAAGCGCCATATTTCAAAGTCTGACGCATGTAGACCGGGACCAGGTCGAGCGTGTCGCCGCGCACAGGGGTCCGCAGAAAGGAACCGTCGCCGGCGAGCAGGCAGTACTTCAACGGCCAGCGTCCCGCCGCCCACTTGAGAAAGGCCTTGATGGCCAGCGGACTGCGGCGGCCGTGGTTGAGATAGTTAAAGATATCCTCCACCGCCACGCCGGCGGCCCGGTGGCCCTGGCTCTGGCGGTGCTGCATCAGTCCGTTGAGCGCGCTCCCGGCGAGAAAGCTGCGGGGGGCGATCACGACGTAATCGATGTCGCCGGTCGATGAGGGCTGCCACTGCGGCCGCACTGCTTCGATGCGCAGCGGCGATTTCTTGGCCGAGGCGGCGACTGCGATATAGCGGACATCGTGCGAGGGCACCGTGTCGTAGAACTGGAGGTGCATCGAGCGCAGCCCGTCCCTGGCGGTGGCCTCGGCTGCAGTGGTGCCGGAGATCCGGCTGGCGCCGAGCTTGAAAATTTCGACCGCCTCATCGGCAAAGCCGTCGATGGTGAAGCGGAAAAATCCGGGTTCTTCCTCCGGCGGGATGGTGAATTCAAGCCACCCCCCGTCCGCCCGGTAAAGGCGGGGATAGGTGACCTCGAACCAGTTGAGGGCGATATAGTCGGTCCGGGTGGGATCGAATTCATTGACCAGGGTGAGTGTGTTATTCTCGGCGCTCAGGGAAGCGGCCAGCAGGCCGATGACCTCCTGGCTCTGCAGATCGATGATGCCCTGCCGTTCACCGCGGCCGCGCGCGGCGAAACGGTCATTCAGAAAGACCGCCGCCTGATGGGGCTCGGTGTAGGCTGTCGTCAGTCCGGTGAGCATGACCCGCACCTTGACGGGCAGGAGGGAACGGGCGTCGGGATAGCGCAGGGAGAAGGGATAGCTGCGTTTGTGGCCGGCAGCGAGGCCGCCGTCATAGAGCCAATGGTCGCGGAGGGAATCGGCCATCGAAATATCATCAAAGGTGGTGAAGTAATTGTCCTGCTCCACATGCACCGTCTGAAAAAAGGCGTAGGGGATGCGCGCGGAGCGGGAGGTGGCGCTTTCGCTGTACTCCTCCTCCATCCGGACTCCCGCCTCGCCCTCCCAGTCGAGCCAGTAGATGTTGCTCCTGCTGAAAGGGTCCTGATAAAGGTCCGGTGTGGCCGCCGGGGCCTCCCTGCGCAAGCCGGTGCCATAGAATTCAATGCTCTCACCGGCATCCAGCTGACCGTTGTTGCCGCCGTTGAAGAAAAAGGGGACCCCGGTTCCACCGCAGCTCAACCGCAGCCTGGCCACATCGATATCGAGCAGATCGATCCCCGCCTTGCGCAGGTCAGCGCCGGTGACCCGGTACCAGCCCGGCTCATCGACGGTGAATCTGACGCGGCCGGGCGCGGAAAAGGCGCCCTGATCGCCGCCGCTGATGCGCGCCAGCGGCGCAGAGGCCACCATCTCAACAGCGCCTGAACCGGCCAGAGCCGGCAGACGGGTGGCAAGGGGCAGAGCCCCGCTCCCGGTCAGCTCCAGCCGCATGGAGGGGCAGCGCGACAGCGTGCCGGTCGCTGCGTCATAGTGCCAGGGGTAGATCCGCAGCAGCCAGAGCCTCTGCCGGCCGGCGGCGCCTCCGTACTCGACCTCAGCCTGACGGGCGGGGCCGGAACGGAGCTCCCGCTGCCACGGAACGGTGACGGCGGCTGTGCCTGTGACCGGCAGGTCGGTGCTGAGCCCCAGCGGCGCAATGGCCGTGCGCTCCCCGGCGGCGGCGGAGAGAATCCGCAGATTGACCTCCTGGACCGGCCAGTCGATGAGCAGCGTCTGAAAGGGGAGAGCGGGGTTTAGCCCATCCTGAAGGAGGGGCCAGGGGGAAAAACGGAAAGAGGTGCTGAGGCCGGATTCATCCGCAAGCGTGTCGGGCTGAATGGAAGGGGCGGTGATCTCGATGATCAGCCGCTCCGGACCTTTTTCGAGAATACGGTGCCACTCCGCGGCCGGGGCCGGAAGCGCAACTGACCAGACCAGCAGGAACAGACAGCGTATCAAACGATCTTTGCAGTAAGTGGGGAACATGGCGTTCAAAGGATGCCTTATCGACAGGCTCAGGGCCAGCTGCTGCAGAACTTTATACCAGCCATCAGTTATTCTATCCATTTGGGCCGACATATGCGCTCTTTTTGCGGCGCGGCCGCGCAGCGTGCTTTCGACCCATAACAAAAAGTACCACTGCCCGGCCTCCTTTGCGGAAGAGAATATTCGGCCCCGGCCTTACTGGATGCGGAGCATCTTGCGCGCAGCCGTGAAAGAGCCGGCCCTGAGGAGGCAGAAATAGACTCCGCTCGGCAGGCGGGAAGCTTCAAAGCGAACCTCGTGGCTGCCGGCGTGCTGCATCCCGTCGGCCAGGAGAGCCACCTCACATCCGAGCGGATCGTAGACGGCGAGATGGACGCCGGCGGCGACCGGCAGCCGGTAGCGGATCACGGTCGTGGAATTGAAGGGATTGGGATAGTTCTGCTCCAGTGCAAAGAGCACGGGCGCCGCAGCCGGCTCCGCCTCCACACCAGCTGTGGAGGGTGTGGTTATCGCAGCCACAGCAGCCAGGGTCATCTGGGCGACCTTGCGCACCAGCCTGAAATTGACCGTTCCGGAGGAATCGTCCGAGGTGTGATAAAAGGGATTGGCCCTGTAAAAGGCGTTATTATCCCAGGGCGGGGCGTTTTCGATCAGACAGATAGCCGGAAAACCCTCCGTCCAGTAGGGCTCATGATCGCTGTAATTGGCTGAAGTGCTCTTCTTGAGCCCGACGGTCAGGTCCAGGCCAAGGCTGTCCCGGGCCGCGCGGAATTCCAGCGCCAGCGCCTCGGAAGCGGCGTCGCAGATGATCGACTGGTAATCCACGTAGGGATTGTAGCCGATCATGTCGACAGAGACCATGCCGGCGATCTCTTCCCCGGCCGCCCTGGAATGCCGGGCTGCAATGCGGCTGCCATTGTGGTTTTTATAGTCAGCGGGATTGCTCTCCTCCGCGGCAAAGGCGATCAGCCGGATCGTGCAAGCCGGCGTAAAACCGAAAGCCGGATCGCTCAACAACCGCGCCAGCTCGAGCAGGACCGCAACTCCGGTGGCGTTGTCGTCCGCGCCGGGGGCGCGCATGGTCGCCCATTCACTGTTCCAGATGGCGCTCCCCATCCTGCTCCCGGAGCAGTCGTGATGGGCGCCGATGACGAAAACCCGCTCGGGCCGGCTCGAACCGGGAATGGTCGTGATGATATTGCGCTGCAGCCGGGTCGTAAAACCGGGCCGCGCCTCCAGCCGGAAGCTGTCCACCTCGACAAAATCCAGATGGTGAAGGGAATTCAGCTCACGGAGGATATAGGCGACACCACTGTCGTTGCCGGCGGTGTGGCGCACGCGCGACCAATGCCCTCCGGCCCGCTCCAGCTGCCGGGTATGCCCGATCAGCCTCTGCTCGGAAATCGAGTCGGCCATGGCCCGAACAAGGTCGGGCACAGCTGCCCGGCCCGGCAGGGCCGCGATGATCAGCAGGAACAGTGTGGCACAGTACTTGAGCGTCTTCATTCTCAGGCAGCTCCAGCAGGAGAAGATGGGCCTTGCGCGGCGAACCCGGCCGGGCAGCGGCAAGATCCGGGCAAGACCGGGTTAAATTATAGTAAAGATAGGCATGTGCAGTCAAAAAACCAAGGAGATAATATGGCGCCGCGCCGCCGCGAGGATTTCACCCTTGATGCCAATTTGCGCACTTTTTTTGTTGCATGGCGCGCATAAAATGTGTATCAATACATATATCGCTCAACCAGCCATGCTGTCAAAGGAGAACGCATGAAAATCGAACCGACCTACCGGATGTACTATGTGGCACCGCCGGAGGAACTGGAAGAGATCGCCGACACAGTCGAGGAGGTAGTGGGCCATCTGGACCAACCCCAATACCACACCGTGCTGCATATCCTGGCCCAGCGGCGCCCCTGGCGGCCGCGCCACACCGGCTGGGTCAATGTCATCGATCAGATCCTCCATTTCGGCTATGCGGTCATTGTCTTTCTGCCCTTGATGATCTGGCCTTCCTGGTATACGGCGGCAGCGGGAGGGCTGCTGCTGGGCGCCATCCGGGAATGGGAGCAATGGAAAGAGCTCGATCTCAAGATCCCGATGATACCGGACCGGCTGCAGGACGTCCTCTTTTTCGGGATCGGCGCCGTCGTCCTCTATTTCATCATTGACGCCTTTGTCAACTGAAAGTCGCTGCTTTCTCATTCACGTCCGGATCCGCCTATGCTTATCGCCCATCTCTCCGACCTCCATCTGGGCTTCACCCCGGATCGCGATGCCATGATCGCGCAGCGGCTTGGCGAGCTGCGCGAGATCGCTCCCCACCATCTGGTGATCACTGGCGACCTCAGTCAGGCCGGCCGCAGCGAACAATTCACCGCTGTGCGCGAACTGCTCCGTCAAAACTGCTTTTATGATCCGGCGCGGCTGACACTCATCCCCGGCAACCACGACCTCTTTACTTTCTTCTTCAAGGATTTCCATGCCGGCAGCGATCTCTATGCCAAATGGCACCGGCTCCCGCGCACGGCACGGCAGCTCTACCGCTACGGCTGGCAGGAGTATGAGGCGGACCTGGCGCGTTTTCATACCGCCTTCAGCGAGGCCTTTCAAGGCATCATCACCCTGAATGAGTCCGGAAGCATCTCCTATCCCTTCATCAGGATTCTGGACGGCCGGACCGCCCTGATCGCCCTGGAATCAAACCGGCTGCTGCCGCAGATCCGCGCGAACGCGGCCTGCTCCAACGGTCTGGTCGACCTCGCCAGCGCAGAGCGCATCCTCGCCCATCCCGCTCTGGAGAACAGGCGCAAAATCGTCCTGCTTCACCATCCGCTTCTGCCGGAACAGCTGGTTGCGGCGAGGATGGGCAAGCTCTACGCCTCGATGACCAGAATCAGGAATCGGGAGGAATTCATCGGGCTTTTAAACCGGTCGGGGGTCGATCTGGTGCTGCACGGCCATTACCATCATCATGAGGAATACCACATCGGGGAAGGCATACCGGTATTGAACAGCGGGGAGATCGAGCATTGGCATCTGATCGATAGTGACGAGGAGGGCGTCCGCATTACTTCACGGGAATGAAGCCCTGCGTCCGCCCTCCTCTCATTTACTCCCGGATACCGATCAGATCCAGCATAAAAGCATACTCCATGGCGATCTCTTTCATGCGGCGGAACCGGCCGGAAGCACCGCCATGCCCGCTCTCCATGTTGGTCCAGAGCAGCAGGGGATTCCGGTCGCTCTTCATGACGCGCAGTTTGGCCACCCACTTGGCCGGCTCAAAATACTGCACCTGGGAGTCATGCAGTCCGGTGGTCACCAGCATCGCCGGATAGGCCTTTGCTTCCACCTGATCATAGGGGGAGTAGGAAAGCATATAGTCATAATAAACCTTGTCTTCCGGATTGCCCCACTCATCGAATTCGCTGGTGGTCAGGGGGATGCTCTTGTCCAGCATGGTCGTGACAATGTCGACGAAAGGCACAGCGGCCACAACCCCTCTGAAAAGATCGGGCCGCATGTTGACCACTGCACCCATCAAAAGGCCGCCGGCGCTGCCGCCCATCGCGAAGAGCTTTTCCGGAGTGGTAAATTTTTGCGCGATGAGATATTCGGCGCAGTCGATAAAATCATAAAAAGTATTCTTCTTTTTAAGCAGTTTGCCCTCCTCGTACCAGCTGCGCCCCATCTCCTGACCGCCGCGGATATGGGCGATGGCGTAAACAAAGCCCCGGTCGAGCAGGCTGAGCCGGACCGAACTGAAACCGGCATCCATGCTGGCGCCATAGGAGCCATAGCCGTAAAGCAGCAGCGGATTGGCGCCATTGCGCACCATCCCCTTGCGATAGACCAGGGAGACCGGAACACGAACCCCGTCACGGGCGATGGCGTAGTGACGTTCCGCCCGATAATTTGACGGATCAAAACCGCCCAGGACCTCCTCCTGTTTGAGCAGCTTTTTCTCGCGGGTGATCATGTTGTAATCAAAGGTCGAATTCGGCGTAGTCAGGGAGGTGTAGCTGTAGCGCAGCCACTCGGTATCGAACTCCCGGTTGATCGAAATTCTTGCGCTGTAGGTCTCCTCGCCAAAATCGAGATCGTGGCCGCCATCCCCTTCCCATGGCTTGATGCGCAGCCGGATCAGGCCATCCTTGCGTTCCTGTACGACCAGGGCCGGCCTGAAAAGCTCGAACCCTTCCAGCAGAACATCCTCGCGGTGCGGAATGAGCTCTTGCCAATGGGCCTTGCCCGTCTGCTCGAGCCCGGCCGTCATCAGCCGGAAATTCTTCGCATCGAGATTGGTGCGGATATAAAAGACATCATTATAGTGCTCGACTTCGTATTCATGATCGCGCTCGCGCGGCTGGAAAATCCTGAATTGAGCCCCGGTTTCACCAGCCGGCAGGAATCTGTACTCGGTCGAGAGGGTGCTCGTCGATGCGATAAAGATGTACTGGTCGGACTTGGACTTGAAGACCATGGTATTGAAGGTTTCATCTGTTTCGTCATGAACCAGCAGATCCTCCCCGACCGGCGTACCCAGCAGATGGCGCACCACCTTGTGCGGACGCAGGGTCAGCGTGTCGATCACGGTGTAAAAAAGGGTCCGGCTGTCCGCAGCCCAGACGGCCGGGCCGCTGGTGTTGGCGACAGCGTCCGTGAGCAGCCTGCCGGAATCGAGATCCTTGACGTGCAGGGTATATTTCCGCCGGCTGAGGGTATCCACTCCGAAAGCGAGCAGGCGGTTGTCCGGGCTCACACTCAACCCCCCGACGGCATAAAACGCGTGTCCCGCGGCCATATCGTTGACGTTGAGCAGGATCTCCTCAGGGGCTTCCAGAGTGCTTTTCTTGCGGCAGTAGACAGGATACTCCTTGCCCTCCTCATACCGCGAATAATAATAGTACCCGTGATCGCGATACGGCACGGAGAGATCGGTCTGCTTCATCCGGCCGATGATCTCGTTGTAGAGCTTTTCCTGCAGGGGCTCCGTGGGCCGGAGGATCGACCGGGTATAGTCATTCTCCGCCTTGAGATAATCGATGACCCGGGGATTCTCCCGCTGGTTGAGCCAGAAGTAATTATCCACGCGCGTGTGGCCATGGATCGTCAAGGGTGCCGGAATGATCGCCGCCATGGGCGGCCTGGCAGCTTGCTCTTCGCCGGCCTGAGGCTGTGCCCATGCCGTGGGATATAACACAACCTGTAAAAGCAGAAAAAGTAATAAAAATTTGCGCACGATGAACTCCCGCATGTTAGCATGAAAGTAAATTATCTATGAATTAGGCAACTGCTCTCCGGTCGGCACCTCACGCCCTTTTTCATCTCGGCACCCGGGTAGGATAGACCGCCACATCGGGTGCATAATACCTCTGCATCGTGACGCACTCCGCCTGGCTGATGGGCAGATCCGGCTTGCAGCCGCGATAGACCGGCGCATAGAAGCGGAGTGTTCCGGCCATCACGGGAACTACGAACTTGACAGTGTGAGAGTTCCCCGCTGGGACCGGCTGCTCATAACCCTCCCAAAAACAGATGTGCATGGCATGATCCACCCAGCCGGTATCACTTTTGGTGCTGTAATAGATCTGATTGCACCCCTCCAGAAAGACCGTCTTTTCACCCCGGTTGAAAAGGGTGATAGTGATCTCATCGCTCGGTGCAGCTCTGAGCTTGCTCACCGTAATCTCGATCAGCTCTTTTTCCGGATCGATGATCTCATCGATCCAGTCGCAGCCTGTGACCAGCAGGGCCGCTAACACTATCAAAAACAATGGATATTTCATAGGCCACTCCTGCACTGCCGCCCGGCTTTCGCCGGCAGCGTTAAAATGAAAACTATTGAAATATAGCCGCCGGAGGGATGCAAGTCAATCAAATTATACGTAAACAACGGCACTCTGTTTCCCGTCGCGAACGGGCACCATACCAACACGGAGCGCAACACTATTATACGTAAACAGTACCACTCTGTTTCTTGCTTGTGATAAATGATAATCTTGCGTACTTTTTTACATGTCCGTAACAGAAAATAGCGAGGAAAAATGAAAAACCTCATCGCCTCTATTTTGTTCGCCC